>Ga0123354_10017331_pt1 | contig 11286 bp, 6 predicted proteins | sample TergutLab28metaG_2_FD_97872 | JGI IMG/M metagenome (GOLD analysis project Ga0123354, IMG submission 97872) | Labiotermes labralis P4 segment gut microbial communities from Petit-Saut dam, French Guiana - Lab288 P4 | ecosystem: Host-associated > Arthropoda: Insects > Digestive system > Gut ... | reverse complement strand
TCTGGTACCAGATACTGTATAATACAATTTTGACCTCCTGATGATGATCATATAGTGCTCGAAACATGTAGATGCATATAATAAACTTATTATAAAACAAGAATTTGTGCATTAAGTTGGTCATTTACTAAGATATTTCATTATGTTTTGCAAAAAAGAATTGTCACATCTTCGCACTGAATTTCGAAGCTAAGCTCTAAAATAGAAGAAGGTATTGCTCTTTGGGAGAGCATGACGTCACGAGAGACTTCTGAACGAGTTCCTTAGGGCTATGCGCAGAGTAGACAAGGATAAATTGGTGGACCATAACGAATAAAAAAGGATAGAAACAATATAGATCCACGGCAAGAAGAGATAAGAGGAGAGATTCTGTGAGAAAGTTACATGATTCTGTAGGTGTTATAGGAGTGGCAGAAACCAAGTCACACTTTGTTCGGCTTTTATACCACAACATCTCAATTGTCCTCGGAGGTCTAAGGGATATTTCCTTCCATTTCTCACGTGGCAATCCAAATCCCACCAGTCACACATCGTCGACAGAAAATTTCGTAAAGCCCTTTAAAATGTGTTCTGGGAGAGATGATACAGAGCCTCATTTCCACGGTTTTCACATTTCTGTCATATTTACAATCTAGTCGACTGTTTCTCATAATGTCACGCGGGACAGGAAACTAAGGGGAGCACATTTTCAATAATGCACGGAATATCAGATTACGCACTCTTGTACGGCCGTAGGCTGTGTTCATGTTATTATATATACTTCTTGTTCCTTTTAAATATGTAATTTTCTTACATGGGTGTGATGAAATTTGGGTCTAGTCCGAAGTGGAGAACACAAATTGAGAGTCTCGAGTGTGGGGAGTTGAGGAGAATATTGGAAAATGAGTGACAGCAGAGAGCACAATGGAGGAAATTACATTATGGGGAAGCGTATAATTTGTATTCACCAGAGACTACCATGGTAATGGACTTGAGAAGTGTGAGATTAGCTGCACATGTAGTACTCAAGGTGGTGATAATAAATATGTACAGAATTTTGGGTGTAATACTTAAAGGAAGGAGCTCGCAGTGTAGACCAAGGAGTGCATTGGAAGTTAATACTGAAATGGATTGGGACGACGTAGATTGTGGGGCTGTGGACTGGATACAGCTGGCTGAGGCTATGTTCAGTTGTGGGCTTTTATTAGCGTGACTAATAAAAGGCGTGATAATTCTTGACTAACGGAAAGACTCTCCCTGTCTGAAGAAGGGCTCTATTCCTTGGAGTCGGTTACTTTAATGGCAGAAATAACGGATATAGCGACAAATAACAACACAGGCTACTCTGATGATTCACGTGGGCTAAATAGGTTGCCAGTCAATTACCACTCTCTGTGAAAAGCGTAGAAATGTTTAAATTAAAGTGCTGCAATACAGACTAATTAACACTATCATTACGACCAGTGATTACCTCCCATTTCTAGTGTGCTCGTGTTGGTATTTACCCCAACACTCGACATCTCACACCAAGAGATTTGTAGGGCTGCTGATGGTCAGCGGTTCAACAACAGACTTCAAAACGTGTCATCGCTAACAATCCGTACCTTGGACTTCAAAATGAATTGTGATTAATACGGCTATGTGGAGTAATGAGAAAGCCTTCAAGCTTTTACGTAATTTGTTGCTAAACGTTTTTAACTTGTTGAAGGAAAGTAACATGTCATGGAAACTGCAGTGGACAAGCAAGTGACGTCACGATGTCATCGCCCAAGGAAAGAACACAGGAACACGTCATTTTTACTGACTTTGATTAGTATCGTTTTTATATTTGACAGGAACAACTAAAGAGCCACGATGGCTAAACATGTGGACTTCGGTATGTAAGCAGGCAGTAAGCACAGCTATGAACTCGAATGAAAAAACTGTTTTACGGTTATATATATAAAAGTTTTTATGGTGCTAAATTTGAGGTTATACTGGGTATACCGACCTTGGTTAGAGTATTTGTTCGGGAAAATGTACAGACAGCGTATCACTAAACAGAGAATAATTGAGGAGCAGATTTTTTTACATAAATAAAGGATTTTAGTAAATTCTTCTGTTCAGAATACAATATTAACCTGCGGCTGCTAGAGCAGCAACAAAATGACGTGAAGTGAAAAAAAAAAAGATTGAAAGATTAAAGAATTTAAAATACTGTGGAGGATAAGTTTAATTAAGGTTACGAAGTAAAGGTCATGTTGGTCACGTAATATTCTCTCTTCTTGAATAATTTTTATTATTTTGGCAGCAACTTAATGATGCATACGTCTAGTACATGCGACTAGACTGTGGAATATTAGTGCATAAAAAATGGATAAATTTAAATTTCTTTTTGTTGTTATGCAATTTCTGGTTTTGCTTCTCGGCTCATTTAATTCAGACCCACATATGGGAATTTAAAATTCCAACGTATATTTGTAAAGTCTACAGGCTGAGAAAAATATTCAAGAATATAATTTAATGGGCAAAAAAAGCTTACAAAATGGATTTCCATATTTCACTCTGGTACTTACCTCGACCCGTTACACTTCTGATTGTGACACCTATCACTGAAATTCTAACTAATTTCAGGCAATTACTTTTACTTTTGTCATTCGAAAGTTGGCGTAGTAGCCCTGGTCTCCAGTTCCTGGTGAATTTCTACTTCTCTTCCTTCCCCCCCCCTTTCCTTTCTTTTTTTCCATTCGTTACTTACTGAATCGGGGACCGCGGTGGCACAGTGGTTAAGGTGCTGTGCTACAAATCGGAAGATCGCTGGTTCGATTCCAGATGGTGTCATTGGAATTTTTTATTGACATAATCCTTCCGATTGCACTATGGCCCTGGGGTCGACTAAGCCTCTAACAGAAATGAGTAGCAGGAGCATTTCCTGGGGGTAAAGGCGGCCGGTGCGTAAGGCTGACAACCTTACCACCATCCTGTGCCGTTGTCATGAAATCTGGGAACCTTAACTTCCTGGAATCCTCTGGGCCACTCCGGGGCTGTAACGGGACTGCTTTACCTTTTCACTTAACTGCATCATCTTCTTTCGTTGTTTTATTCGTTCTGTATTTGTTCTGCTTTTTTTCCTTCCATCGCCCCTCCTTTCAAACCAGAAGTTGCATTTATAAGTTCCATTCATATTTCCGCTCCGTAAGTTTCGTGTCGAACCTATGCTGGAAGTCAGCAAACAAGACAAATCTTTCGTAGATTTCTCTACATTCTTCAAGCAAATGTCATCCTAATGCTTTTAAAGTAATTGATCTTGCTCATTCTGTATCATCATTCTGCATGCCTATGAATTTCTTTTCATTCCTGTAAAAGGAGTCAGTGGATTCCGCATTCACACATTTCACTTACTACTGATGCATGTAACGACTCCGACAGTATATCTGGCGATAGGTCTTCAGCAGCATCTGGTGTTTGAATAATCAACAGTGAATTCGAAAAGATGGGGAGGAAAACCATCGTGCCCGAATCTGAGATGTTATCGCGATATAGCGTTGAAAGAACTGACAAAACCCCGAACTCCCTCATTGTGGACAGACGGATTCGGGGTCTGTAATTGAACCCCAGACCTCCAAAATACGTAGCGGAAGTGCTGTTCATTTGACCGTGTAGTTCTCTCACGCCGAGTATTATAACCGAGAAAAATTAATTTCTCCCACTCTTTTTTTTATTTATGCTTATATCCGACTTTGTTCACCATGTTATTTTTCTTACATTTCTTATTACGTCTGTTACTTATCCGGCATTTTATGTCCTCTGTTAGGTTATAAATTAATTCTTTTGGTATTATTGCTTCAGTAACATCATACTTTAAGCACTGCATCTATGGTTTCTTTACAAGAATTCAGATACGTATGGCTCCTATTTTGAATATTAACTTCTTTCATTGTCTGTGAATTATATTACTGTTTATTAAAATCGAACTAAATACACTTAATAATTTGTGTGCCTCTTACCTGGATCACGCAACAGAAACAAGAGAGAAAGCAAGATGGGCAATCTGTTTTTACGCTCTTGTCTAATTTACGAACATTGGAGGAAACCAAGCTTTTAGTTCGTACGAGATTAATATGTTACAAACACGCCAGATGCTGAGGTTTCTTTGTCTGAGGTCCAGCTTCTGCTATTGATGTATATTTGAAATGAAATCGGGAAATGAATATTTAGTACAGTCTTCTTGTTAAACAATGGCCTACGTGTGCAAGAAACCCCATTTGTGTCATTCCAGTTCATGAGGCCATATTTTCGCCTTGTGTCCACGCGAACAACTTGTTTGTCCTTGAATTTAATGACGGCCACAGATAACACAATCATAGAGGCACAGTCAGACTCCCAGAACACCAGAGGTTGACGGGCTCACTCACTCTAATAGACATCCGGGCTCCATTATCGAAATTATGGATGAACGAACGTAGGCTTTGCATGCCAATCGTCCCTTCAGAACGTGACTTTGCGTAACTTTGAGTGCTGTCTATGCTAAGAAACAAGCCTGCTGTGTGCATCTTAACTATTAACTGGACCGTTTCCTTGTTAGAGGACGTTGCGCTTCACTGCACTATCTTTCTTGCCTGATAATGATGATGATAATGATGGCATGTTAGATAAAAAGGAATGACTGCCGTTCTGACGCAGATCGTTGATGACCTACTCTAATAATGGACGAGCCGGGATAGCGTAATCGGTATAGCCACTGGGTCACGGACTGGAAGGTCCAGTGTTTCGAATTTTCACAGGAATATAAAATTTGTCTCTGAAACTTCCAAACCGGCCTCGGGTCCACCCAGCCTTCTGTTCAGTGGACAGAATAGTTCTCTCTAGGGTGTAAGTCGACCGGGTCGTGAAGCTAACCAATCATCTCCAACCAGTGCAGAGGTTAAGATTGAATTGATTTATGCCTCTTCTTCCACTAATTGCTTTCATGACATGGAGAGGGAAACCTTTACTTTACCTCTAATAATAGGTCCGACGCTAGGAATATCGCGTTTGCTTGATTGTCGGATTGATTCGGACAGTCCAACAAACAAATTAAATTCAAAGTGGTGGGTGCAGTACTTCGTTTTAACACATGACTGGTGCTGACCATGTGTAGGTGTGACAGACGTAATTGACGTAACGACGTAGTGCTGACTGCATGATCCCTACAGTAACATCGTGCAGTACTGGAATATCCGCTCCTCCGTCCAGTTAGGACACGACACTCTGCATCTGACACTGTACTTACGCAACGTCAGGAAGAAATATCACCAGTGACTTTATACTTGTGTTCGAGAATATCTACATCTGTGATTCGTGTTGAGAACGGTAGCAGAGAATACGAGTGTATGCTGATACTGATGTATGTACGTATCATTTTGCATTTCAGCACTCCAAGGATTCTGATACTCCATGCGTCATTTACCTGGCTGAATGAATATTCTGTAGAGTCTCAAGCCCAGTGAAGTCTGTAATTCCTCATACCTAATTCTTCAGCAAAACCACTTTTCATTGTCGAACACTGTGCGACACGCCTCATAAAAATACCTATTTACTAATTATATATTTAGACCTAAATTCTTAAGGGAAGAGACCGCTTGGAATACCGAAACATTGTTGGAAGAATGATAAGAAAATTGACGTTAGGGAAGTAGTATTTGACGGTGTAGATGTACTTAAGTGTCTCGACTACAGTACAAGTACTGAATATCTGAAGACAATAATAAAGCTTCTCATTCCCTAAAAATCCGAAGAGGCCGTGTCGTAAATGAGAGGGCTATTTTCTGGTTTCTCACCGCGAAGCCCGCTCTAGAATGCACGCCAATCCATGTGGGATACGTACTTGGTTCTTTTCTACGTACTTCCGTTTTCCCGTTCATTATAATTTCACCACTGCTCTGTACTTTATATTTATCTATCAAAATAAATCTGCATAATCGTAGATATTAACAGTGAATTATTTGAACATAAAAAAGAAAGGCTGGGAATTTCTTGAACAGATGAATGACTTAGTTTGTGAGACGTACCCTGTGGAAGTTGTTATTCAAGAGGTAAGTTATTCCCAGTCAGTGGCGTGAACGCATATAGGGGGAGGCAAGTTATTTTTCCACTCATTGTTAAGCTCGACACTGAATGGAGATGAGTGTTTAACTTGGCGCCCCAGCTGTTTGCCCTCGAGAAAGAACCGCGAGGAGGTTGTTATTTATATATGTTTATCTAAAGGAAAATCTGTGCTGTCATTCTTTCAACGTCCAATATTTAGGTCTTCTCCTCGTCAAGTGGAATTCGCTGTTTCGTTTTGACATAATGCTCAGTAGTTTGGTAGACAGAAATATCGTGCAGAACTTTCAGGTTTTTTTTTATACAAGAACAAATACTTGAATTGTGTTCCACCGACTGTATGGTTCCTATTCTTAATCTAACACGGGGCCAGCAGTCAAGAGGGAATAGAACATGTGATAGAAAAAAGGGAAGCACAGCGCAATAAACTTGGAGACAGAATCGAAGTGAGGAAAAGAGAAACTAAGTTATAGAAGAAGAGCGTGACAAGGACGGGAACAAGAATGGTTCATTTTGGCGAGGCAAGAAAACATCAAGGGTCTGGCAGACATCGGAACTTGGCCACGAGCAAAGCCTTCGAGTTAAACTTGTCGTGGTAGGGCTTCGTTTTGGAAAACTTGGTTTCCCCTCCGCCCCAGCCTACAGTAGGAGAACGAGTGAAGGCGGTTGTGCTCGGCTTGCGCGCTACAGGACAAGTCTCTTGGTACGCCATAGAAGCGTGCTTTTGTTTCAGTGCACGATGTTGTTGTTGTACGCGTGTGGTAGGGGCTATTATTGAAGGCATTCTAATGGGATTTAATCCGCTCTGTTAGTGTTTCACTGCGCTGAATTAATTCACGATACAGTAACAGCAATGTAGAAAAGTGTAAGAAGTGTGTTACGGGATTCACAGTTATGTCGATGTCTGCACTCATTCTTTTGCACATTATTAAATCTTCGCCTGTCGTAAATTAGGCCAAATTGTGATTTACGATTCTCTTTCAATTTTGAATCATGGATTCCGATCCTTCTGGAAGGTTGGTAGGATTTTCTGGCAGCCGATCAGCGCACCATAATTAACCCATAAACATTACTTTCTAATTGTTATTAATTGATATTTGTGAAGTGTATTGAGATAATAGGAGTTGAGGGTTTTGAAAGTTATTAATAATGAACGATACATCTCTCCCTGATATTTCTATTTAATCGGGAATATTCTTGAATTCACGAGAATATGTTCATATGCCCCAAAACATGCAGGAAGTGATATAGATGACGTGATATCATGTGATATGTTGGTGTGGATTGCTTCGAAGTGTGGTAGGATATGAACAATTTGTATTGTAAAATATGTTGTATGTGTTTATGTGTAATTTTAAAAGCGAAATATTCAGCCAAATTTGAACTCTGATGGATATTGTGAATGTCGGGAGTGTCTGTAATTAAAGATATCAGGCAGGCCGTGTTATATATTTGCGGTGTGTTCACTTTCAGAGAGTGCTGGTTATGACCAGTGTGTCATTACAGTGTATGTCCTTCAGACACATCTTGTTTGTTTCTGTGAATTAATGTGTCAACACGGAGCACAGAAAGAAGAATTTGATGTATCTGTGGCAGTTTTAGAGAGTGATCGTGTGTTCCTGGTGCTTCATTCTTTACACTCAGAAGAAATATACCAAGAATGAACAGTATGGCCTCTTCAAAAGTGAGTGTCCTTTTTGTTCACAGAATACAAAGTGGAAACTGCTGCTCCACAGAAGTGAGTAAATTTATTTCAGTTTTGGCGAGGCGATTTTAAACCTACACACACACACACACACACACACACACACACACATGTATGTGTATTTTATTAAAACTGAAGTATTCGGGACATCAGTCTGTGAGATATCTGGACACTTTTTTTTTTCAAGTGAGACATCCCCGTTATGATGAATATAAGCTAAATGTAATTTAAGATATATATAATACAGTCATACAAAACTTTATTTTATTAGAATATATTCGATATATCATTCCAGGTACATGTTTCGGCCCAATTGTAGGGCTATCTTCAGAATGATCTTTGAACACGAGGAGTGTAAAATTGATAATTCTTTCAATTTATGAGATCTCATATTACAAGAATTAGTTAAAATAATAACATAAATAATAAATTGTAACATACAATTATTTTTTTACGTTTTGCTGGCCGTGCATCTCTGTAGTAACCTAGTAATTAACCAACTTAATGCACAAATTCTTGTTTTATAATAGGTTTATTAAACGCCTCTACATGTTTCGAGCGCTATGTGCTCATCATCTGGAGGTCAAAATTGTATTGTACAGCATCTGGTATCGTCACACTGTGTAGGTGGCCGTCCGGTGCGCAGGTTAACCCGCGCACCGGACGGCCACCTACAGAGTGTGACGATACCAGATGCTGTATAATACAATTTTGACCTCCTGATGATGAGCACATAGTGTTCGAAACATGTAGAGACGTTTAATGAACTTATTATAAAACAAGAATTTGTGCATTAAGTTGGTTAATTACTAAGATTATTTGGCTAGTCGCAGTCTGTACATGACAGTCCTCTCTCAACCTGTGCACCGGACGGCCACCTACAGGTGTGACGATACCAGATGCTGTACAATACAATTTTGACTTCCTTGTGATGAGCACATAGTGCTCGAAACATGTAGAGACGTTTAATGAACTTATTATAAAACAAGAATTTGTGCATTAAGTTGGTTAATTACTAAGATCATTTGGCTAGTCGCAGTCTGTATATGACAGTCCTCTCTCAACCTGTGCACCGGACGGCCAGCTACAGGTGTGATGATACCAGATGCAGTATAATACAATTTTGACCTCCTTGTGATGAGCACATAATGCTCGAAACATGTAGAGGCCTATAATAAACGTATTATAAAACAAGAAATTGTGCATTAAGTTGGTTAATTTCTAAGATTATACCACAATTATTTTAACGAATTCTTGTAATATTGGATCTCGTAATTGAAAGCATTATCAGTTGTACACTCCACGTGTTCAAAGATCAGCTTGAAAATGGCCCTACATTTGGGCCGAAATATGTAGCTGGAATTATATATCTAATATAATCTAATAAAATAAAGTTGTGTATGACTGTATTATATATATATATATATATATATATAATATTACATTTAGCTTATGTGGACACGTGTCCAGTTTATGACATGCGGTTAAGGATTAATGTAATAAGTAGCCATCAGGTGCAAGCAGAAGTCCACTGTAGGAATTTCCAATCCCAGACAATATTTGTGACAGTGAACTGTGCGTGGAAGTGTGCGAATGAGAGAATCGAACTGTTCATTTGCGTAACGATGCTTTATAAACTCTGGGGGTAGAAGATATAGAGTAAGAAACAACAAGGTCTCTGTATTTTATTGTTATTTGTTTATGTGTTCAAATTTAAGAGAAGGGCATGTAGCTTTTGTGGCAGAAATTAATAGATGCTCTATATAGCAGCTCGGTTCTTACGTTACAAACAAATTCGGTCCTCTCTACCGTCAGTGAATGTCGCTTAAGAAATTTATCGTTCTGATCGTGAGAATCCTGCGAAACCAATAAACACATTGTGTGGGTGTGCATATTTGTAATTGCTACAGTAGGTGGTACATATATATATATATATACCGCTGGACTGGAAATGTTAATGTTCGTACGAGTACTCTGCTAGGAGCCGGTTCAGCATAGTGATGAATGTATAAGAATGGAGGATCTGAGGCTCCAATTCCAATAGGGGCAAGAAAGCTTTCTCTTCTCCAAATCGTCCAGGCTGGTTTTGGAGCCCACCCATTCTTCTAATAACTGGGTAACGGGGTCCTTTCCCAATGGTACAGCGGTCGTGCCGATGCAGTGAATGAGTAGAGCTATACCTCTACTCCCCCTACATGCCTTCATAGTGTGGTCAGAGACAATTTTGTCTTCGATTCTTGTTCTAAGCTGGAGACTTCGCTTGAAATCCAGGCTTCGTTTATGATATATCATTTAATAGTCTGCAGACTGAAAGCGCCTGGTGTCATCATTCTGTAGGACGGGAATAGAATACGTACCGTACAAAATTACAGCCTTTTGCGGTTTGTCGCGAACATCTTTGCATTACCCTGACAAGTTGTGCAGTGTACTACATCCGAGTGGCTTGTGTAGTGACCATCAGCACGTATTAAAATATTTTTAACACTTCCATTTAATCCACGCTTGATAGCAGCCTACATACTACACTGTAGATTTCCTGAAAACAAATCGAACATCGGCCTGTAGTGGTTCTCCTTCTGCTGTATCTGAAGGCCTGTGGTTGAAATCTGTGTTATACAAATTCTTCATAACGAAATGCAGAGTTATACCGCAAAAAGGCGATGCCTGCTGAATACAAATATTGTAGATCTTGCTATTTATTATTTTATGACTTGTAACGAATTAAGCAGAGGAAGAGTCGTTAAATACAAAGCAGTTATTCGGGAGATCTTTAGTGCTTCTGGATACGTTGAAAATATGCGGATATTCTGTGTATTTTCAAACATCCGGAAGCAAGTCTTCCTGTAGCGAATCTGAGCAACTAATTACCCAAGTACGTAATAAAAATTATTGACATTTAACAAAATACACAATAGTAGGAACACAGTCGTCTGGAAATTGACACCATGAAATTTGGTAGATGAGTCTAGTCGTGAAGGAGGCGCTCACTTCTTCCATGGTCAGGTTAAATGATTCTGCGGCCCTGCTGGAGGCAACAGGTTACATCTGAACTTGGTACAAATTGCACGACCTCACATTCCAGACCACTGCAACCTTGATATTACCGTCATAACCCGCATATGTTGTATCTGGCAGCAGGCGGAATGTGCGTGGAATCGTGCAGTGTATAGGATAAAACTGTACAGCAGACAGTAAGCATTCCTGAAGTCACCTTCCTAACTTTACACATGACCTATATTTTAACTGCACCATCTGCGGACACGATATTACGTAATATACAGGGTGTCCCAGGAGGAATGTTCCAGACTTCGGGAGAGTGTTCTTTATGTTAAAGTATACCGATATAACCCAAAACACCTACGTCCAAAGTCGAACGGTTACGGAGATAATGGCCAGAGAAGTTTGAAACTTTGACTGCTGTTACACACTTATTGATTACCAAATACATATTAAAACTGGCAGGAATATTTGGTTTCTGTAATGTTAATATCTGTACTTAACATCAAACTAACTTGTGAGTGACATAAAGCCATTAAATT
>Ga0123354_10017330_pt1 | contig 11286 bp, 10 predicted proteins | sample TergutLab28metaG_2_FD_97872 | JGI IMG/M metagenome (GOLD analysis project Ga0123354, IMG submission 97872) | Labiotermes labralis P4 segment gut microbial communities from Petit-Saut dam, French Guiana - Lab288 P4 | ecosystem: Host-associated > Arthropoda: Insects > Digestive system > Gut ... | reverse complement strand
TGCCTAGGGGGTTACTGGCCCCACATTCCCCTTCCCCCTTGCCTCTGCCCAAAACAGAATTTTTTGAAAACCCCCCCCCCCCCAAAAAAAAAATCCTGGGTATGCCACTGCTGCAGCTTCCAATTATAATAAACTTTATGAACTGTGATATATCCGTTCGTGTTGGTAATGACGACAAGTCACTGGACAGTCAATTTCAGACGTTTCGACACAAAGCAATGTTGTTAGTTTCACTGAAGATGACGTTCACTACACACAAGTTTATTCCCAGATACCCGCTAAATTGCTTTTACTGCTACTACATGTTTCGGCTGCGGACCGTAGCCATCTTCAGGGAGACACAGGTGTTGAATATATGCACAGCGTGATAGAGTTTGTCAAATATAAATGGTAAAATATTTATACATGTTAGTGCCATTCCATTAACGTTTTGTCTTCCAGTTTGCTATACAAAAATTTAAAAGATTGACATATACAGAGGGGTACCGCGGTGGCACAGTGGTTAAGGTGCCGTGCTACAAATCAGAATGTCACTGGCTCGATTCCAGGTGGCGTCATTGGAATTTTTCATTGACATAATCCTTCCGATCGCACTATGGCCCTGGGGTCGACTCAGCCCCTAACAGAAATGAGAACCAGGACTATATCCTGGGGGTAAAGGCGGCCGGTGCTTAAGGCTGACAACATTACCACCATCCTGGACCGTTGTCACGTAATCTGGAAACCTTAACTTCCTGGAAACCTCTGGGCACCTCGGGCCTGTAATGGGACTGTTTTACCTTTTATTTAAGGTATACAGAACTATAATTTTGTCTCTTGTTTTGTATGTGTGTGAAACTTGGTCTCTAATATTGACGGAGTAACGTAAGCTGAGGACGTTTGAGAATAGGTTGTTGAGGAGAATATTTGGGCCTAGGAGGGACGAGGTGACAGGAGAGTGGAGAAAACGACATAATGAAGATATTAATAATCTGTACATCACCCAATATTGTTCGGGTGATAAAATTGAGAAGAATGAAATGGGCGGGGCATGTAGCGCGTATGGGGAAGAGGAGAGGTGTATACAGGGTTTTGGTGGGGAAACATGAGGGAAAGAGACCACTTGGGAGACCCAGGCGTAGCTGGGAATATAATATTAAGATGGATCTTCAGGAAGTGGGATGTAGGATTATGGACTGGATAGAGCTGGCTCAGGACGCGGACAGGTGGCGTGCACGTGTGAATGCGGCAATGAACCTTCGGGTTTCATAAAATGCGGGGAATTTCTTGACTAACTGAAAACAAGTTAGCTTGTCAAGAAGGGCTCTGCTCCATGGAGTAAGTAAGTAAGTAAGTCGCAAAAATATTACGTGTTTATTTTATGGTAAAGTTGGCAAGTAAGTGTCATTCCATTAATATACAGTGTTATTAAAATCGTATTAAATTTGCACCATTACGCTGTCTCGAAACGTCGGGACCAATTATGTATGACGGGGAGATATTTTTCAAAAGAACGGATACCTCAGGGTTTGTCATAGAAAAACAAGGTACACATAAAGCAGTTGCACTACACTACTACTGTGACAAGGAAATTAACCCTTATCCTGCTAACGTTGAGAATATGGTGAGCTGCTAATAATGCCAGCAGATGGCAGATGGGATTTAAATCGGCGTTTACTTAAAACATAAGCTTCAAAGTAAAAATATTAAAGGAAATAAATCTGATAGCCTTTCTACATTATGGAATGTGTTGATATCGAACACAGGGATATCAGTAACAAACAAACAAAAATATACTTTGTGTGAAATCGACTTTAACTACGGAATTTTTAATACGAAAATAAGCAGACCTCAACTTAGTGAGAATTTTGAAATAACGAAACTTTGATTTTATAATTTTTGAAACCTACCCAGTTCACTCACCAACAAATTCACTGTTTATTAACCTGGTTAAAAGTTTTAAATGTTTAATAAAATACACAATAATATCGCTTCTACATGTTTCGGTCTTTAATGACCATCATCAGGGAGCTTTATCTGCACTCAACTAAAGTTATATTTATGTTAAAACACTCGGTAAAATTACGTCGTTATATAAATTAGGTAAAGCTCCCTGATGATGGTCATTAAAGACCGAAACATGTAGGAGCAATATCATTGTGTATTTTAATGTAAATATAAAATTTCTAACCAAGTTAATAATAGTGCAAAGGTTGGTGAGTGAACTACGTTTGACTTTATAACACTAATTTTATTAACTAAACATACTATAAACATTTATCTCTGTAATTAAACAACTCGATGCACAAAATTTTTGTTTTACAATAAGTTTATTTCATGCCTCTGCATGATTCGAGCACAAGTGCTCTCCATCAGGAGGTCAAAATTGCATTAAACAGCCTCTCTGGTATCATCACACTTATAGGTGTGATGATACCAGTAAATTCTTTTTTCATAAGACGAGGGCCCGGTCCGAAAAAATTTACTCGTAAATACCCTTCCATTTTTTAATTTCATATATTAAACTAACATAATTATTAATAATTAATTATGGCATAATCATAAAGAGTATTAGTACACTTATGTAGACTTTGTGTCATGGTGACAAATATAAAATTACATTTAAATTATTTATCAATCACTGGACTAATGATATCTTGTAGCATATTGTAGTTTCCTCAGGCCAACATCTGGGTCTGAGTTTTTCGACACATTCACGAATATTATTATCCTCAGAATATTTCCACTATAAAATATCTATTCATGAAAATTGTTTAGAAAACTAAAATAAACAAATTCCAGGAGAACCTCTCGCGGCCCGGTATAATTGATGCCAGGGCCCGGTATCGGGCCGCGGTCCGACGGTTGAGAAACACTGGGTTAGAATATTTGGCAGTATGTTTAGATATACAGTTGAGAACACCTAAAATCTCCCCCATTAAAATGTGCCACAATAAAATCCACGGAACAGTGGCCTTTTTTGGTTAGTTACTAAGCCCCCATCCTCCCCCGTTTTAATTTTTTAAATGCGAATGTTCGTAACCGCATTCACAAAATGTGCCAATGGTTCCTATAATACGCCAGATGAATTCGTCTGCACCATCACTCTTACTGCTCAGACCGAGCAACGGAACCGTAGACTGCACAGAGGCGGACAAAACGCGTCCGTGCCAAACATAGTTACTTTAATCCACACATAATTAAACATTTCCGTTGTCAATGTTAACACGAAAACAAGTTAGGAAAAAACATCCAAGTATTCTCGGATCGGTATAAATAGTTAACGAAGCTCCGGAAATGTGTACTGCCGCCATCAAAAATTTATTGCAGCACAATCTAACAAGTTAGGACATGTACACATAGATGAACAATTCCCTTGCGCTTTTTGTTGTTTAATTATATCACAAACCGTAAGGGAAAAGTGCGTCGGAAAGGAAACGTGTTCTATTTTCATCTGTAACATTTGTCCCCCAAATGATTCGCTATAATATTCCGGCAACTCAGCTCACGATTTCCAGCAGAAAAGCGTGTTTAAGCCCAATACTCTTTATGGAGTCACTGCACATTTGTTCAGCTCTCCGATGGAAAGTTTCATGAAAATCCGTTCTGTCGGTTTTCGAGTTGCTTCATGGGCAGAGAGGAGTGGCAGGGCGGACCGACGAACAAACTCTCGTCGGTGCTCCGTCCGCGCCGTAAAGATGCGTGAAGGGGATCCATTTTCACGTGAAACTGAACACGGCAGCTTTATAGTACAATAACCCTGCAGCACACACCCTCCCCCCCCCGCCCCGAAATTTCGAGCACTTCGACGGGGGGGAAAAAATGTAAATTGAAGTGCACGGTAAAAAAAACTCTGAACTCCCGGCCCATACCTGCTTCTTATGCGGTAAATGTCACATGATATGTGCCATGCAAGGTCACGATACGGTGAACAGCCTATATAACGACACTGGCCCATGTATTCATGGCACGGATTCGTCTACATTTTTTTATCATCGAAAAAGCGTCACTAGAGCAAAGCATTATTTTGTTCGTTTATTGGACTTGCAGGGTACTGAAATGTATGGTGAATACACTTCAGAAGATAAGGAGGAAAATAGTTTTAAAATGTGGTCTAAACCCACCCCCCAAAAAAAATAAGTTACAGGTCGATAAAAAGAAGAAATGAGATTGTTACTGAAGTTCTGTCATCTCACGTAACTGTATATTACGTCTGAATCATCCATACAATTTTGCGTTCAGACTTCTACACACTACTCCCACATGTACCCATGATAATGTTATGTGAAAGTAGTCCCTGTGTTGTCTTGCCTTAAGGAGGAAATTCGCGTGGGTCGGACTAGGTCAGTACATGTTACGATCCCATAAACCGTCTGCTATATAACTACTGAGAAGTTTAAACCTTGACCCAATAGCCTGCTTTTCTGTTGAAGGCTAGTAACCAGCATACTGAGAAGCAGTTACTATCTAGATCGACATCTTAATCCTCAAAAACCCTTCATCTTCTGGATATTTTGTACATATTTCTTACATTTTACAGCACAACGGTATACAACGTCCAGCACTCAGCTTACTATGAACACATAAAAATTCCAGCTAAGTGCATAGCAGCTGAGGAGCTGCTATGCACTTAGCACCGAAACACTAATTTTACAAATATGACTATGTACGTATATATATATATATATATATATATTAAGTGTACTTGCAAACTTCATAACACATCTTACACACATCATATGGAATATTTTGAAATTATTAATAATTTTAGATTATAAGTTTGTCATCATCATCAACAACATCAAGGATTGGACCCTTTGATCCGTTCCGTCTCCAAATTTACAACTGCCAACTCCAACTTTTTTTGTCTTCCAATTGTTCTCCTTCCTTGTGGTCTGTAATGGTATGATTTCAAAAGGATTCGGTTTTTGCGACATTCTTTGCAAGTGTAGAAGCCAGTTCCGTCTGTATTCATCTATCTTATCTAGTATGCCTGTAATCCGTAGTTCGCGGCGTATGTAGTCATTTGTTTTGTGGTCATAAAGGGTGTAGCCTGCCAGAGGTCAATCAAGAAAATTTTGGAAATATATCCACAATATAAAATCTCAACACGACAGACAGCACATCTAAAGGCCGGTAATTATTATAAAGACTGTTAATTAATACAAATGGGATCCCATAAATTTGAGGTTTTTGTACTAAATGCACCAGAATTTTACGTTTTTTGTAAATATTGACCTGATGATGGCCTTTTGAGGCCGAAACTTGTAGCCAATAATAGAATAACAATCAAATAAACATATGGTTGTGTCGGACGGAGTACATATTTAATTTAATTTTCGACGTATTTCATACATACTGTACATACATTTCGCTGTCCACTCATGTCTCAACTCTTTAATAGAAATTGCATTGCCCCTGTGCCTAAGCAACATGCTTTCGTGGCGTGAGAGTACGTGGAAGCTACGCATTCTGTATTGTAGAAACATATTCTCCATAGTGAGGTTTCACCCCCAAGGGAAAGATTTTTCGTCACCCACCGTAAGGTAGGCCCCTCCACAGACCCGATCTGAACATAGTGCTAAAGGTAAAGTACAAGTTCACCCTAGAACAGGCCACGAAGGCCCAGAGGTGGTGTAGAGGTACAGCTCTACTTTTTCTTTAACCTGGGCTCTAGATGGGGTGGGTGGCCAACGCCAGGCCCCGGCCGCTTTACCCCCGGGACAGACACGGTACCCATTGTACAGGAGGCTGGGTGGGCCCCAGAGCCGGTCTGGACAAGTGCGGAAAGTCTCGCCCCCCACCGGGATTCGATCTCCGGACCGTACAGCCAGTAGCGAGTCGCTATACTGACTGAGCTACCCCAGCCCACTCTTAACACGGTGCTACAACGAATAATTTTGACCTTGTCGGAAACAGAACTCCAGTCGTCCGTTCCATAAACAGACACTTGACTGAACCACCCTGACTTTTGTTCACACCTTGACCAGACTATAACAAGACAGGCAATGTACATATAAAGTAACACCTACGTTCGTTCGCGTGACGATTGTTATCGTGGAAAACCAACAACTATTACATATTCTGAGTGTGTATTTGCAACCTTAATTGTCCAGCATAGAATGCGCATGCGCCGTGTTTTACCGTCATCTGTAGACTGTCCCACTCTACAATATTTTCCACATTATCTCACAAGCGTCATGACTTTCGCCAGAATTACTGAACACACAATGTCAGGTATGATTTTCTCTACAACATTTTGTCTGAAACATTTATCTTTCTAAGAAGAATTTAGCGAGATACCGGGTGCTGATAGTCCTTAGCCCGACCAGGAAGGAAGCAAGCTCCGAAGCACGTCACGGACGCGCGCGGTTCCAACAACATCGAGACGAGAGCTGTCAAGTTTCTTTTTTTCCTGCAAGGCAAAGCGCCGAAGGAAATTCACTCCATTCTGACAGAAACATTAGTTTGTTTCCTTCCTGGTCGGGCAAAGGACTTATCAGCATAGTTTTAGTGTGGAATACCAGTCATTCTTGTCAAAATTTAATTAAACCTGAATTTTCTCGATAGAGCTTCAAAAAATATCCATATACCAAATTTCACGAAAATCCGTCCAATGGGAGCCGAGTTTTTCCATGCGATGGACGGAGAGATGTGACGAAGCTCACAGTCGACTTTCTCAAATCCGTGAACAAGCCTATCAAAGAAATCTGTTTTACAGTATACTGCACTGATTGGACAATAACACACAGGTCCTTTGAACAGGAGTATGTTTATATTATGTAGGGTCACGATATAGTGTGGCCTACTGGCTACTCCAGTTCCTCATGTAGATTTTCACCCTTTTTATAGACCACGAAGGCCCTTGGGGTGAGTAGAGGTATAGCTCTACCTTTCTAGGACCTTCGGCACTAGATAGGGGTGGAGGTCTGCCCCACGTCCCGGCCGCCTCTACCTCCGGGAAAGACAAGGTACCAATTGTACAGGAAACTGGTTGTGCCCCATGGACGGTCTGGACGGGCGGAAAATTTCGTCCCCACCAGGATTCGATCCCGCACCGTCCAGCCCGTAGTCAGTCGCTATACCGACTGAGCTACCGGGTCCACCATTTCGTCATGTGTTCTCCATATCTGAAAAGGGCAGGTGAAAAAAAAATCTCTGGTATGAACACTTTTCGAGACAACCCAATAAAATTGTATTTGATCTTCATAGCACAACGTACCTATACAAATCTAGACAAAATTTTCTGAGAAATCTACAGTACAGAGAAGCCAGAATTTAATACAAATGTGTTTCGGTCATGAAGTACGCGGATCGGAAGGACAGACGAAACGACATCACCTACTCAGTTTGAATTCGTTGCATATAGCGCAGCGACTCACGATGTGGCCTTCCAGGTTGTGGTATGGTGTAGCCTTGCAGCTGGATACCGACGTTTCCGATAAAAATAATTTTTCTATTTTACAAGTTTCTCCTCCGGCACAACCCTCAAAGACCCTTAGGGCTTCCAGCGACACCTTAACTGCCATAAAGCAGCTCCGGTTTTCCAGATACCGTCTGTACGAAGAATGGCTGTAGACTCCAGTTGAAATGTGATGGTACACGGTGACGCACGGGAGTTGAAGTGAAGGGGAAACTTGCGAATGGAGTGGGTAGCCAGTACTATTCCCACTACCTCGAAACATGGTGTATCCAGCATTACTACCGCTGATGCGCACACCTCGGCTGCCAGTAGTCGACTGAACTGACTCCCCCCTGCCGATTGAAATGGACTCGTCCGTTTCACCGAAAGACGAAATCTGGTTCGTGCGCGTGTGCCATCATATTTCAACTGGCCTCTACAATATAATGTTTTCTCCCATTTGCAATAAATGTCGTACAAGCCTGATGCTAACAGTTGATAAAATGACGTCAAATGTACGGTAATCGCACCACCATCTTCTTTGTTACCGATAAGATCTATACGGACAATACATTCATACATAAATCTAACTTCCTTGAAGAAATGCAAATTGTGATTGGCCTATGATGAAGGGAAAAGTGAATTCTACTTCCTGCTTGCATTATACTAAAGGTTAAGAACATAATAAGTAGTGGGCCCGGTAGCTCAGTCGGTATAGCGACTGACTACGGGCTGGACGGTACGGTATCGAGTCCCGGTGGTGATGTGATTTTCCGCTGGGGCCCACCCAGCCTTCTGTAAAATGGGTACCGGGCCTTTCCCGGGGGTAAAGTGCGGCCGGTGCGTTCTGCTGACAACTCACCCCCTTCTAGTGCCGCGATCATAGAAGAGTAGAGTTATACCTTAACCCACCCTCTGGGCCACACCGGGCCTGTAACGGGATCACTTTACCTTTACATAATGAAAGAGGTATAGAATAATTTGAGTGGAAGCGCAAAATTACTTGATGAATTAATAAGCTTCTGTTACAAATTTAAACTTTTATTTCAACAGATATAAACCAAAGTGACAAAAGGATTTGTAAAATCTGAAGGAGATCGCGAGCTCACATTTCTGTGAAGTGGCAACGCAAGTGATCTGATGGAACTCACAGTGTTGTGTGGTGCAACACTTGCACTTTGACGAATTCAATACCGGCATACGAAATGAAATAAAATGTCTACATTCACTTCGCAGATGCACGCCAAGAGATTTTGGGCGTAAGTCAGGCATGAAAGAAGTGGTAAATATATTACTTCGAGCAAAAATTTTTAAATTTTCGAGATATGAGATCAAGCCGTTAGCATTCCTGTTTTTTTAGAGATCAAGGTATCAAACCTCAGCACGGAGTTCTGTATCCTGAATTAGGATTTTGTAGATTTTTTTAAATCGCTCACACCTAGTTCCACGTCCCTTCAAAATCCTGATTTACCGTCATCCTAAAATTCTACACTGCATAAACAAAACATTCTAAACAGCGCCTTTGAACAATCCAAAAATCTATCACCCAATGTGATATGAGTGTTTGCTCCTGACGTTATACCATTGATGATGGATATCGCTCACTGTCATGCAAGGTTTTATGAAAATTCTGCCATAAGTAAGTCAAGTAAACCTGTCCTTGATCTTCTCTAAACACTAAGACGTGACTTATGTACATACCTACATGCACAATTAAATTCGGGGCATGAGGAACCCACCCTGCCCCCTCTGAAATAGACACCGAACTTTTTGAAACAGGAAACCAAGTGAGCAATGAGAGACGACGACAAGGAGGGAAATACCGACCCTCACCGGTCGTCGATCCAGGCAGTCACGTCCGTGTCGCAGTCACTATACTCAATATATCATCCCACCTCAAACAGTACGAGTTGTTGGTGCGCTCGGTCAAACAACACGTCATGGAAATTTGCGGGGAAGAAGAGGTATATTTCCCCAAATGCAAACAAAATTCGTAACCCGGGACTTGATGCAGCATAAACAACTTCAGGCTTAGGCCCTCTTACTTCCGTTGAAACTTTACTAGAAGAAACAGACAAATGTATAGTGTAGCGTAACCTGAATATAATGTATTGCCACGTGATACGAATAAATTTCATATAACGGACGTCACAGCGTACATAAATAAAAAAAATCTTCACGTAACGGGCCTTTAGAATATAAAGATAAAATGTACCTTGCAGTAACCGCCCACAGAGTACCGAGACGGAAATAAAAACCTTTAATATGCCCCTTGTAATGCATAGACAAAAGAGCACTTTATGTAATGAGTCCCTCGGAAAATAGAGGTAAAGATAAAGATATATTTATTCCCGTAACACGCCGTGAAGAGAGGGTGGAGGGGGAGAGGAAGAGGTTGGATGGTCTCCAGGATCGGTCTGAAGGAGTGTGGAGAAGAAAATATTTATTTCCTCTACCAGGGTTCGAATACCGAACCGTCCCTTCCGCGACGAGTCGCTTTTCGATTACAAAGATACAACCGACATTCAAGTACAAGTATGCGTCGTATAACGACGTTTCGGTCAACGACGGACCGCATATAAGACGGTGATGCCGTAATATTATAATATAATATTATAACTCTTACCACTGTGTTACAGTTGCCTACAGTATTCAGTAGAGTAACATGCTGTACAGGTTTGTAGCCTAACAGCAATGGGCTATGACATATAGCCTAGGTGTGTAGTAGGCTAAACTGTACTGTCTAGGTTTATGTAAGTACACACTATGACGTTTGCACAAAGACGAATTCGCCTAACGTCGCAATTCTCAGAACGTATCCCCGTCGTTAAGTGACGCATATCTGTAATAGACCCCACAAAATAGAGAGACGGTACAAAACTTCGAGTATTTGGCCCGTTAGAACTTAAAAGACATAACTGAAATTTAAGTAACGGGCATCATTGGATACAGCAGTAAACGCAAACTTTTGTCTAGCGGGAACCACGGAACTGAGATAAAGGCTCTAAAGTTTTACTGCGACACTCAGATAATGTTGAGACAGAACCAAAATGTTGAGTGTACCAAGTTTGAATAGCAATGTCAAATGTCGAGAAGAAATAGCTTCATGTCGATATACCACTGATACAAAGTATTCTTCAGCAGCGCTCAGTGTGCGGTGGCACCACATAATGCTGGGTGCAGTGCTGCTGGTCTCCGCAGTACGGGCGCAGGCCGAGAATAAGTGGGTCTGGTCCGGCAGCGGTAGGACCATCTCCGGCGGTGGATCAGCGGGCTACTACCCGGACGAGGCGGCCCGACAGTCCTACAGGTACTGTGCGGATCAGGTAACTTGATACCTGAGTCCCCTAACACTGCGTGCAGTTGTGGTCATCACGGTGCGGTCACTGCTTGGTGTCTGTCGGCACGGCCAGGCAACGTTATCACGTCAAGTGAAATGCAGCTTCTATTGCAACGATTTTCACGAAACTCATGACACTCAATGGCATTTCGTGGATATCTCAAATACCGAATTTCACGTAAATCGGTTAAGAAATGTGGGAAGTGTTGGCAGAAACTCATTTACGCCCTGAAATAAAGTCCAGCTGTCACGGGTTCGAATTTTCACGAAAATCACGCATGCTTAGTAAGGTTTTATAAAGACCTCCTACACCGAATTTCATGAAAATCCGTTCAGACGATGACATCAGGTCACAGACAGACATCACAAGAGAAGGCGCCCGTTTTTAATTCCTAACCGTTTAAACGCCGACTTAAATCCCATCTGTCATCTGCTGGCTTTATTAGGAACTCACCATATTTTCCACGTTAGCAGGATAAGGGTTAAAGTAGGCGAGAAAATGATCGAATCTACTGCAGAGACAGGAAATAGTATTCTATATAGAAACTGTCATTTATTATTTATT
>Ga0123354_10017328_pt1 | contig 11286 bp, 5 predicted proteins | sample TergutLab28metaG_2_FD_97872 | JGI IMG/M metagenome (GOLD analysis project Ga0123354, IMG submission 97872) | Labiotermes labralis P4 segment gut microbial communities from Petit-Saut dam, French Guiana - Lab288 P4 | ecosystem: Host-associated > Arthropoda: Insects > Digestive system > Gut ... | reverse complement strand
GTGTGGCCCAGAGGGTGGGTAGAGGTATAGCTCTACTCTTCCATGACCGCGGCACTAGAAGGCGGTGAGTGGTCAGCAGCACGCCCTGGCCGCACTTTACCCCCGGGAAAGACCCGGTACCCATTGTACAGGAGGCTGGGTGGGTCCCAAGGACCGGTCTGGACGGGCGGAAAATATCGTCTCCACCGGGATTCGATCCCGGACAGTCCAGCCCGTAGCTCAGTCACTATATCTACTGAGCTACCCGGCACACTTTCAATTATGTGACTTTCGTACAGATGTCTACGGTGACCAGTTTAACAGAACTAATGACGAGGGATCTACGGAACTTGGGTCGGTTGGCCAACCAGACTAAATTTAAACACGACAGATCATCATCATCGTCATCACCCATCACCTGTTAGGCCTCGATAGAACTGTTTCAGCCTCGTCCAATAGTCTCTTCAAAGGTCTTCCAAGTCACTTCCTTCCAATCGGTCTACAATTCAACACTTTTTGCCATCCTGCTGCCGTCCAATCTTGTTAAATGTCGATAATCAATTTGATTTGTATCTTCTTAGTTTTTCGTCAGCTGGTTCTACTTTCAGTTCTTCCAAAATTTCTTTATTCCTTTTGTGGTCAAAAACGATGTACCCGGCTGTTCTTATAAAAAATTTCATCTCGATTTATGTTAATCGAATTTTATCCTTTTTTTTTAAGGGTCCAAATTTCGCTTCCACTTAAAGTAATGCTTTATATACTTCGAAAATTCCAGGACTAAAGTTGGTTTAAAAGTGTTGATTATAATTCCCAGTATTTGAGTAAATTTTGCTAATTTTTATTAATATCCTTTACATTTTCATATGAAATTTTACATCCGAGATATTTTACAATTCTGTACTTGGTTTAAACATTTCTTGATTTCAAACTTTCCTCCTGTTCTGAATGTTGTCTGCTTTCTTCTGGGTAATTTCCCGGCGTCTGAATTTTATATGCCGACGTTTCGGAACACTCTGTCTGTTCCATCTTCATATGCCTTTGAAGCTGGAACAAACAGAGTATTCCGAAACGTCTGTATATAAAATTCAGCCGCCTGGGAATTACTCAGAAGAAATCACACAACCTTCAAACATTTGTTATCCGCAACGATTTTACATCATACATGGTCTTGTCCTAAAAATGCCCTCGTCTCAGATTTTTGTGGTGATATTTCCATTCCCAAATTTTTGCTACGTTTTGTAATGCAAATACTTCTCTCTGTAAATTATCCTCTCAATCAGCTATTATGACTTAAGCGTCTGTAAACATTCGAGTGCTTATTTTTATACCGGTTGATAAAGTAATGCATTGTCTGTAAATCTGGTTCCATTTCACTCTGATTTCATTCAAGTGCATGTTGAATAGGGCGGGCGATAAAGGGCAACCTTATCTGACTTCGAGATTAATTATATGTATTGTGCCGTGGTGAGACTCAAACCCGGACACATGGACTGGGTTCGAGATTTTGATTTCATGTTAAACCTGTTTTCCCTTCCCTCCCCTTGAAACTACTACCTGTTCCTGAGACGGATTGCTTACCACTCACTCTGGTCACAACCTCTGTACTATCCACTAGTAAATAGTCGAGGATTGGAGCCGCAACTATAACACAAAGATTCGAGCACTCTATATGTTCTGAAGTTGAAGTACGCGGAGTGTACAAAGTACGTACGTGTTCAAGCATAAACAAGAGCTTGTGAACAAAGTGTTTATGTTTTATGTGTTCCAGGTTGGTTTATTAAATAAGTTATTGTTATGGTGATGTGTTACTTGCACCCATACCGAACTTCCACAAGGATCGGTGAAGTATAATTGTCTACATTTGTTTTTATTTTGTTTCCTGTTATTCTTTTTAATAATTGATTGGAAATAATTTTGCTTTGTAATATTTCAAAAAACGTATCTCTTGTAACTCTCTCTCAAAGCCTTTCACAAACCAAGCAATGCTAATTGTGACTTCAAATTAAATTCTCTTTTTTTCTATTACTAATTTCAAACTAGACAAATTTTTCTTTAAAAATGCGTGGCTCTGCTGGTGCTCCACACCAGTCCACATTCCATCACATAATTACCATACGAATATACGTTACGATACGTACGCTGCTGTACCTGTGTACAGTCCGTAGGCAGAATGTGTCAGTGTATCGGTTAGGACAGCCTAGTAAGTACGGACTGAGCGAATATGAAATCTGGATTAGATATCTAGCAAGAGGGGAGGCCCTTGGATACACTCCTTTCTCCTGCCCTCTATATACCAGGAGCTCTTTCTCCTGGGATAATGCAACCACGACGTAGTGCGTCCATTAGGCACAGAAGTAAAGAGTGTGTTTTTGAAGGTCTTTTGCTTTAGCACCAGGAGCGATTCACTGTTTTCACGGTATGATTTTCTGTTCAAATTTGCTACCGAACAGCTTTTGAACAGTAAATAAAGACGATGCGATACAGAATAAAATGCATTTTGAATTTTCATTTGTCACGGGGAATCACAACGATAGGTTTGTTAGGGCCCCTGCTGATGAATGACGCTCGGAGCCTCCGCGTCGCGGTTTGCTTAACTCACATATCATAATGGGCGCAGAACTGTTAAAGACACGTTCCGAAATTTATTCGGCTTCTAACGCCCTTTCCAGCTCTCTGGTCCAAGTGGTTAATGTAACGTCACCGTGCACTTCCAGTTTTAGCACTAAGACCCAGCAGTTATTACAAACAATACGTTTGTGTGCTTCGGGCATTTCGCACAAAAACGGCGACACAGAATTCACCTTCCGGTCTTTATAATGGAAGCACGCTATGTTTTCTCTGAGGTACGCTGTAACCTCATAGATGACGTTATAACGGCTAGGCGTCCCAGCTTAATTTCAAGCTTCCGCCGCCAAGTTGATGGTCCTTGAAGTTCGGACCAATAGTTTTTTCCCCCGAAACTTTGGTAAAGAATTAGAACTACGGGCGGCGTAACAGCCCAGAAGAACACTGTTCTCTATTCCCAGCAGTCCGGAGACCTACACAACTTTCTGCCTATGTCCCACCTCCTGGTGCTGTTGCCGGCTGACCGAGACAGACTTGCTGACATAATATAGCCCAACTTTCCGGTTTAATCATTATACCGGATTGGATAAGTGTGGCTCAGAATTGGATCCAGCGTCTTTTTGTGAACAGCGAAAATGAACTATCGAGTTACGAATCTAAAAGCCTGGAGACATTTGGACGGCTGGCTGTGTTCTGCCCTCTTTTTTTAGTTCCTAAATTCTACCCTATTATCGCCCCGTGACGTAAACTTTAACCGCAAGATGGAGACAGCGCGTTTTGCAGAAACGTCAGCAAAATTATATTAATAATTTTCCAACGAGATGCAACAAAAAGCACTCTATTTATTATTCTGCAAGTTCACTCTACACGTTTCGGATGTCAACCACACCCATTATCAGGAGTACACAAAACTGTAACTAAAGCCTCCGGTACTGTGCAACTACCTCCCTCCAACGTGGCCAAGTTGGCCACGTTGGAGGGAGGTAGCTGTACAGTACCGGAGGCTGTAGTTACAGTTTTGTTTATTCCTGATGATGGGCGTGGTTGACACCCGAAACATGTAGAGTGAACTTGCTGAATATGACCAGTACCGGAGGCTGTAGTTACAGTTTTATGTACTCCTCATGATGGGTAGCTTGGCCACGTTGGAGGGAGGTAGCTGCACAAGAAATATGACCAGTACCGGAGGTTGTAGTTACAGTTTAAGTACTTCTCATGATGGGTAGCTTGGCCACGCTGGAGGGAGGTAGCTGCACAAGAAATATAACCAGTACCGGAGGCTATAGTTACAGTTTTGTGTACTCCTGATGATGGGTGTGGGTTGACACCCGAAACATGTAGAGTGAACTCGCAGAATAATAAATAGACTGCTTTGTGTTGCATCTCGTTGGACAATTATTAATATAGATCGGCGATGCACGGAACCATAAACATAAATGTCAGCAAACTTATATCAGACTGCATGCTGTCTACCGTAGATGACATTATTCTATCGTTGAGACGATTCTCCCAATTTCAGTTGGAGGCATCAAACTGCATTTAAATGTCGGTACTAGACGCTGTGACGTACCATCCTTGAGTACCGTAACTTCATATTACTGCTGCATGAGTGTCAAACCTCACTTAAACAGATGAGCTTCTAATCCAAGCAAATGTTTGAATTAATGTATAGAATTCCGGAGCGTTACAATAATGCTGTTTGGCGTACGTGAGTTATGTGCAGTTGACAATAATGCGCGGTGTATTACCAGCAACAGTTTGCGTATGTACACAATCATTCATATGAATGACGTTACGTGGAGCGACGTAAAACAATCGATTATCTCTGTTTGCTTTATCTGGAATTACATACCGGGACAATTGAACTCATGTTGGTATACTGAATCAGATCTCGTACCCCAAGGCGCTGTTCCAGTTACTTCAAGAGAGAGATCACCCCGCCGTTGATTCATACAAATGAACTAGTAATTCCAGTACGCTTCGTTCCGAACTGGAGAAACCGTTTTGTTTTCGGATCATTTTCCTGTAGGCTTAACTGGTTACCTGACATTCTGAAAGTCTTTTATTAAATTTCCGTTCGTCGAAAATAAGAGGTGAAAATAAAAGTAAATCAGTCCCGTTACAGAGTCGGAAGGGCCCAGAAGGTTCCGGGAAGTTAAGATTCCCAGATTTCATGAACGGCACAGGATGTTGGTAAGGTTGTCAGCCCTAAGCGCCGGCCGCCTTTACCCCCAGGAAATACTCCTGGTACTCATTTCTGTTAGAGGCTGAGTCGACCCCAGAACCATAGTGCGATCGGAAGGATTTTATGTCAATGAAAAATTCCAATGACACCAGCTGGGAACGAACCAGCGATCTTCCGATTTGTAGCACAGAACCTTAACCACTGTGCTACCGCGGTCACAGAAAATAAAAGGGGTTTTATAATTCGGAACCATTGCGTGAACTGATGACGTTACAGACATCTGTAGAATTCCGGCTACAGCATGCGGAATTGGGAAACGTTCGCTTTTGTTCATCTCCCCGTGTTTAAATCAAAAACACTTTATTTGCTATCCCGGAGACGTGGAATTTAATTTTTAAGAATTGAAAATTTGGACCAGTAAATAAACTCAGTATTCCAAATGTGCTCATTTCTTTTTGGTTTCATTTTTGACGTCAGAACGTGGTTACTAACTAACCGATTTTGGTTCACCCTAAACATAGAGCCTGACATTGTGCGAACTGTCATATTCCTATCCATTGTGAGTAAAGGTAAATGTAAATTAGTCCCGTTGCAGAGCCGGAAGGGCCCTGAAGGTTCCGGGAAGTTAAGGTTCCCAGATCTCATGACAACGGCACAGGATGTTGGTAAGGTTGTCAGCCCTACGCACCGGCCGCCTTTACCCCCAGGAAATGCTCCTGGTACTCATTTCTGTTAGAGGCTGAGTCGACCCCAGGGCCATAGTACGATCGGAAGGATTTTATGTCAATGAAAAATTCCAATGACACCAGCTGGGATCGAACCAGCGATTTTCCGATTTGTAGCACAGCACTTTAACCACTGTGCTACCGCGATCCCTTCTGCACTGTGAGTTTCTTAGCGATCCAGCAATGCCAAAATACTTTCTACTGAATACCTTCCTGACACCCCTGTGGTATATTTTTCTATCCCTGAATTTTATTTGTAGCTACTTGCAAATGTTATGGACCACGCGCTCTGGCAATCACATCTCCACATTTCACCTACAGACAAAAAAAAATCTCTTTATTACCCAATGCATCGAGTAGCGTTTTCTTTTGTAATTTAGAGGCACTGGGTTTTCTGTAAGTCAGTAATTGAACTGTTCGGCTTCCTACATGTTTTAAAGTGTTAAAAGAAGCCCGTACTTGGCAGTAATAACTTGGGGCCCTATAATGTACCAGACACATTGAGTATTCTGCACTATTGTGCCTCCCACACATTCGCCTTACGACTGCCTCATGCTGCTGCAGACTCATTTCCAACACACGTCGTCTGTGCTTGGTCCATAATACACAAAATGTTATGCTAGAGGTGGTAACACAAAGGGTACACATATATATATACCACAGTTTTACATTTCTTTTCACTCGTACAGAAAATTGTGCCTTTTTTGTCTGTAAATTCAGGGGTCGGGGGGGACAATGTATTTTGAATTCAGAGGAAGTGAAAATACCACTTCGATAAAAGGAAAAGAAAGAAATGTATTAAATGAGACGCACAGATAGTAAGGAAGATGGTCAGAGAGGAGAATCTGATTTTCACAAGTTCCGCGAATCAATGCATTTTTTTTAAAACGTACGTGTGTAGTTCCTGACGCCTGGTGTGGCATTGGATGTGAACTGAATGTTTGCAGCTTGTCAGTAGAGAATATCAGAGTGCTGGTAACATAGACAGAAGGATCGAATGGAAAAAGATGAATGGGTTGTGACGAAGAGTGGGAAATTCAGGTTTATAATCTTGCAAATATACTCCTTCAGTTCGTTTAGTTCTTCCTTTTTTTCTTTCTCAGTCTATACTTCAGTGTTTTTTGCGTTTATGGTTCCGTGCATCGATGATAACATTTATTTAATAATCGTCCAACGAGATTCAACGCAAAGCAGTCTATTTATTATTCTGCAAGTTCACTCTACATGTTTCGGGTGTCAACCACACCCATCATCAGGAGTACACAAAACTGTAACTACAACCTCCGGTACTGGTCATATTATTTGTGCAGCTACCTCTCTCCAACGTGGCCAAGGTTGGCCACGTTGGAGGGAGGTAGCCGCACAGTACCGGAGGCTGTAGTTACAGTTTTGTGTACTCCTGATGATGGGTGTGGTTGACACCCGAAACATGTAGAGTGAACTTGCAGAATAATAAATAGACTGCTTTGTGTTGCACATATTTTGACAATTATTGATATAAACTTCAATCTTTCTTCTTACGTTCTCACAGAATTGATAAAATGAAAACTAATAATTTGTACCAACTCTCATATAGGAGGTAACCAGTAAAGGAAAGGTAATGACAAATGTAACAGACAACCAAAATGAACAAGCAGAGAAGAATGTGATTTCATCGAATTGGTAGTCCGTTGGAATAAAGGTCAAAGGTGTTGCAAGTATATACGAGCCGTAGATCTGTGAAAAATCTTCGGTCCCGTGAAATGGTAATCCGGTCGTGACAGTGAATAAAAGTGAAGGCTCTAAAACGCCGGAACAAAGGGGGGTGTGGAGGCAACACTGATGTAATTAAAAGCGTGTCTTCTAGGGGCAGAGGAAGTGACCTGCCGAAAGAAAATGTCGCCTGGTACTGAGATGACCAGAGTTGTAGGCATTTAATATGGTTTTGTCTTATCGAATCGAGCATATAATTGTGGTTATTGAAACTTATGCTTAATGTTGGGTAACGTTTAATGTGTGAGGTACTTCGTGAGCCGTAATGCTGCATGTGAATATTATGAGCGATGGAGGTGCAGACATGAAATACTGAGAGATTTGGCTCATGTGATTTTGTTTTCATATCTTAAATCGAGATACAAAATTTAAAACAATACTTATTCTAAATACAAAACTACTAATATAAGAAAGAATATATACCTACCTACAGTTAAGGGGAAACATTGTTAATTAAAGTTCTGTTAAGTTATTTAGGCGGTCCGGGTAGCTCAGTCGGTATAGTGAATGACTACGGGCTGGAAAGTCCGGGATCGAATCTCGGTGGGGACGAGATTTTCCGCCCGTCCAGACTGACCCTGGAGCTCTCCCAACCTCCTGTAAAATGGGTACCGGTTCTTTCCCAGGGGTAAAGTGCGACCGGGGCGTGCTACTGACCACTCACCCCCTTCTAGTGTCGTGGTCATGGAAGAGTAGAGCTATACCTCTACCCACCCTCTGGGCCACACCGGGCCTGTAACAGGAACACTTTACTTTATCTTTAAGTTATTTAGCGTTCACGAATAGGATATAAAGATGGCCGGAAGAACAGAAAACAAGTTGGGAAATTTTCCGCAGAGTACCATTTCGTGCACTCACGTTTCGTGTTATCTAAAGCCGGAAGAATTAGGGGAAAACTTATTGGGAAAATATTGTCTTTAACGGTACATACAAATGTTGTTACAGACAATTGTCTAATTTGACATTCTGAGGACCGTGCATCGTGATATATTCTTATAATAAAACCAACGGGAAGCACTACTTTCTCAAATTTATTTTTGGAATAGAACTCTACATGTTTCGGACAGTATCTCTGTCCATTATCAGGAGTCTAGCACTGTACATACAGCAATAGTTATAGGTCATACAGGTTATGCTGAATGCTTGCCAACGGAATCATGATCCCGCTAGCAACCTTTCAGCATAACCTGTATGACATATACGTATTGCTGTATGTACAGTGCTAGACTCCTGATAATGGACAGAGATACTGTCCGAAACATGTAGAGTTCTATTCCAAAAATAAATTTGAGAAATTAGTGCATCTCGTTGGTTTTGGTGTAAGAAGAAAATTGTGTCTGCTCCAAATTTTTTACGAATTAAGCTGGCCTGAAGCTGCGGTTATTCGCAGCAACGTTTGTCTTTCTTTGTGTTATTTATTTCGATTTTAAATAAGTTAAAACTTTGGCAGAATTTAACTAAAGGCCACAATACCAATTTTAATTCAAATCCTTCAGCGGTTTTCAAATTGTGTCTTGCGATCGGACAGACGGACGCAGCTATATTCCTAGGCGTTTCGCGTGGGTTGAACATGGGCGTAGAACGTACTTTGTACTGAGAAGGATAAAGGTACTTAAGTAATTGTTGTGGGAAATTGTGGACTAAGCTCATGGGGCACAGGACACGACTCTAGTGAAGACTTTAATAAAATGTTGGGCTTCACGGAAAAGTGGGGAGGATACTCTTGCCATGGCGAGGACTCGCTCCGTGCTGTTCGCTTTGCGTGGTGGCGGACGAGCCTTACAAGAAAGAACAGCAAAGCAAAGTACAGGAGAACGAGGCAGCTATTCAGCATTTGCTTGTAGCATCTGCTGAGGATTTTTTCGCATGAAACTTCGGACGTCAGTACGAACCCAAAAAGGTCCTACCACGGGACATCTGGACATATGTTTTATTTATGTCACTTTGGCTTCATGCCAATGCTGAGGTGATTTATTAATAATGATACATTATGTTAACTGCAATCGGGTGGAAACCCGGTGGCAGTAGTACAGTACACATCTACACACAGACAATACACAGAATAACACAATTAACAACTTTGGTTGGAAGGTTTTCTGGAATTCGAACCCAGAGTGGTCAAATTAAAATTAATGAAGAACTAACCGCGTAAACATGATCGCCTAATTGGGAAGAGTGCAGGCCGTGCCCTGTGTTTGCGAGTTATAGCCTGGCATTTGCCTTACAACTGAGGAAAAAGCACGGAAAAACCTCAGTCAATGTACACTGTTACGCTTTTCATGCTACCAGTGTGATTTAATGTCGTCAAAAATGGCCACGTAACGGTTGAGGTCACTAAAATTTTTCCAAAAATTCATCGTCACACGATAACTGCCCAGCTCCTCTGTCCACCCACCCACACAGACCTACTGAAGCCAACTCTGGACCAAAAGAAGAGCAGAATGTCACACTGAGAGGGCGATCTGCTCTCTCAGCGTGACGTCAAGACAATGACTACTGGTCACAGCGTACATGTGCACAGAAGGACAACGCTTGTTGTTGTGTAGCTGGCCACAGATTTTGGCAGGTAATAGTAAAAATTAAATGTAATTGGAAGGCATGTCTGAACCGATATTTCAGTGTCCACATTTGGCAGAAATACCGTACCGCAGTGTTATGTGGCAGCACTGCATGAGGTTGTGTGCCTGGTCAGGTTTAGCACCTTAGTACAGCTGCAACATGTTTAACATTAGTCACCCCGATGTGTTTATCTGTACATATAAAGTACAACGTGTCAGTCAAAAACACAACAGTTCGTACATGAAATGCCTTTTTAAGGCGACAGGTTCCGTCTCTTTCTGAGTCATTTTCAGGCCCTCTAAGTTACAGATCCATCTTTGTTTGATGTCACCGTACTGTGAAATAACTACCGTATTGTTGTAGTTGTCTTGTGTGTATTGTTGTAGTTGTCTTGTGTCTATTTTTGTAGTTGCCTCGTGTGTATTGTTGCAGTTGTCTTGTGTGTATTGTTGTAGTTGTCTTGTGTGTATTGTTGTCATCTTATGTGTATTTGTTGTACTGTGTGTATTGTTGTTAGTTTTAAGTTGTCTTGTGTGTAATTGTTGTTAGTTGTCTTGTGTGTACTGTTGTAATTTTCTTGTGTGTAATTGTTGTTGGTTGGTCGTGTGTATTGTTGTAGTTGTCGTGTGTGTATTGTTGTCATTTTATGTGTATTTGTCGTACTATGTGTGTATTGCTGTTTTTACTTTAGATGCCGGACTGCTGATTAGAAGTCAGTACTCGGAAGGTCCTGCGACCGGCCACCTCGACACCGGTTTTTCTTGGTTTCCCTGTATCTATAAGCAAATGCTCAGACGGTTCCCAACATTCCAAGTTGCCACTACATGCTTCTCATGTAGCCCTCCCGACTTAAATTTAGTGGTAGCCAATTTCATGTTTATTTACATGTAAAATAACCACTGCCAACGGGTGACAACCCAAATGCAGTTAATAAATATAATAATTATTATTATTTTACACAGATACCTTCATATAACACAACTACTCTTATGAATTTTTATCATTTCAATTTTTTAGATCTTTTGTATATAAGTTAAAATGTACTGACACATGCATTTTGCAACAATTATCCTATCTATTGTAAGCGTTTGGGATCCCACAATGCACTATGAACATTGTTAACCTTGGATCTGTGCTTTAGAGGGCCTGAAGATAACTCAGAGGGAGTCGAAACATGTCGCCATAAAGTACCATTTTATGTAATAGACACTGTTTTGTGTTTGAATGATGTGTGGTGTACTTTATAGGTAGAGACATGTTTGGCACAGATTCTGAATTTCATAGCACGCATATCAGGTGGAGTGAAAGTGTGTAACAGATCAGGGATCGTGTTGGTGACAACACTAGACTTATTTTCGTTACAATGCAACGAACTGTTTGCTGTTAAGTATTGCACGAAAAATATAATTTTGAAAGACAAAAGGGAAATAAAATCTGGTAAGTAATGACGTCCCGTTTCATTGCCGGAAAAGCTGTCTATTGCCTACTGTTATTATTATTATTGTTGTTGTTGTTGTTGTT
>Ga0123354_10017327_pt1 | contig 11286 bp, 4 predicted proteins | sample TergutLab28metaG_2_FD_97872 | JGI IMG/M metagenome (GOLD analysis project Ga0123354, IMG submission 97872) | Labiotermes labralis P4 segment gut microbial communities from Petit-Saut dam, French Guiana - Lab288 P4 | ecosystem: Host-associated > Arthropoda: Insects > Digestive system > Gut ... | reverse complement strand
CGGCTGTGGGGACCCGTTGCGCTGACCACGTGACACCCCTCTATCCGCAAAAGTTGACACTAACTCCGCCGACCGGCGGCGGCCGCTCTGTCGGTATAGTTCGCGTGCGGACTAAGGCCACGGAGTTTAGTTTAGTTTATAGGCCACGTAGGTATATCGTAACAGTGTGGCGCGACCACGTAACCATTGTTGCAATGGAAACACAACAATGCATATTGCGTGTTGTTGAGCTGCATCTGTGAGTGCTACACGTTAAGGCTTTTAAAACAAATTTATGTTGTCGGCAACAATAAAAGTACGTAGTTTTTTCATGTAAAGTTCCCGATGCTGCGTTGAAACAAAAGAATGGTTGTCTGCTCATAGCCATTGTGTAGTTTCTCAAATTTTTTTGGCGCGTTCACAAAATTACGAAAGTGACTGTTAGCTTCGGAATGTCTTTCCTTTCGCATGCAGCAACTCGGCTCCAAGTGGACGGATTTTCGTGAAATTCATTATTTGAGTATTGTTCGAAAATCTGTTGAGAAATTTCACATTTAATGTAAATCTGACAAGAATGAAGGGTACTTTCCATAAACACCAATATACGTTTTTGATCACATCTCGCTAATTTCTTCTTGGAATGAAAAATATTTCAGACAAAAGTTGTAAAGAAAATTGAAACACATATCTTTTGTTCAATAACTTATTTTTCGATTATCACGCAGTTTATGAGATAAAATGTGGAAAAATATTGTCTGTCCGAACAGGCCACAATTGACAATGTTTATTTTTTATTTTACTAATGGCAGGTACATTGACTGTTTATCATTGACCTATGTGACCAATAAAAGTTAAACCTAAAAAAAGAAAAAAAAAGTACAATTGACAATGTAACACGGCGCATGTACATTGCATGTAATATACGTAAGGCTACAAACACACACTCAGAATGGCAACAGTGGTTGCACGAACACGCCACAGTGTTACGGTATACGTACGTTACCTGTGTTGTCGTAAGCTTCGCCATAAAATATATTACGAGATAAAACTTAAGTAATGAATTATGAAGCAGTAAGTTCTAAAGGAGTGTGGGTCTCTATACTTGCCTTAATTATCAGAAAAGCAAATCGCTCTTCTCTGCGCATGCGCCATATTGTCACGTGCGGCCTGTCTGGATGTACCATATTTTTCCACGTTATCTCACAAACGGCACGATTTTTTTTGGGAAACATGTACTGAACATAAAATGTGTGTTTTGATTCTATCTACTACTTTTGTCTGAAACATTTATTGTTGTAGGAGGAATTCAGAGAGATATGATAAAAAATATCTACTGGTCTTCATGTCAAGTGCCCTTTATCCTTCTCAGAGTTTAATCAGACTTGACGTTTCTCGACATATTTTCGGAAAACCCTCAAACATCAAATTTTATGAAAATCCGTCTAATGGGAGTCGAGTTATTACATACGTACAGACGGACGGACCGACATACAGACACGACAAAGCTAACAGTAGCTTTTCGCAATTTTGGGAATGCACCTACAAACTCTACATTAGGCGATTATTTATGATTAGTATGGATTTCAATACAAACAGTGATTATTTCCCTTTACAGCAGTAACTGGTTGCTTTTCATATCCGAGACCCGTCATGTTTGCTGTGTGGTTCAAGCTAATTTTTAGAAATATGTTTCATTTTAACCTCAGTTTCTAAGTGACACTGACTATTTGTCGTGACGTTCCTTAGACCTTGCGGGATTATATTTTGAAATAAGCTGCCGAATCTTTGGGTTCTGTTACGTGAATCGACAATTCATGTTCGCTGCATTTAGTTACAGTTTGAAACGAAAAGCTGAAAACGTTTTGCGGGAGTGTCTGTTCTGAAAAAGCCGCTGATTCATACTTTGCCTGACTCAGGGTCTTCGTGACTTTCCTTATCATTTCTGGCAGAATGAAAATAGACCATCGCTATCCAGGTTTGTCTGCTTACTATTTGTCCATTACACTTAATTCTCGACATTCTTGACAAATCGATTATTTCAGTCAGCGCAATATAAAGCTTTTAAGGACGGTATCGATACCTTATCGAGAAATTATTCACAATATGTTCATATATATTCTGCGGCGCATCATCCTAACTAGGACCTAGGCCGCTTTATTGTTGGGGTTTCTAGATCACACATAATTCGACACACACACACACACACCGTGTAGGGCTCCTCCGAACGAATGATCAGCCCGTCGGAGACGCAGCTACATACACAACATACAACAGACACCAGAGACTAACATCCACCTCCTTAATTTTGATTCTAGCCCGCGACCCCAGAAATCAAGAGGCTGCAGGCTTACGCCTTAGACCGCACGGCCACAGGAATCGGTCACTCATTATATTTTAGATGTTAAATTTTAATACAGTGCCAGTGTAATAATTTCGAAGTTAATGTGTAACTGAAATCATGACCCTGGATAAAAACAAAAAATCGCCGTCGTAACAATTGAACCAAACCTCAGTTCGAGAATTCAGCTTTACTGATGGCTCATCCTCCAGTGAAAGCCTTTGTGAACTGACCCAATCCAATACGAATGCTTTAGCCGACAGAACGCGGCAGTAATATTGAAGTATTTGCATAGATGTCAAACTGCATATTTTGTATGTGGTAGGATTTGAAACCCTCTCTACAAATAATTTCAAATTCTTTTTTTAGAGTGAAATGAGTGGGAAGAGAGAAATATTTTGTTCAAAGTTACGTGTTTATCTAGGTCTGTCTGTGTGTGTACGTAGACTGTCCTGATTAATTACGTAAATTCCCTCCCCTCTCGTACCGCTGGTGTTCTCTCTGCATTACGTTCATTTCGATTTCAGTCGATAATTATTCATCGAAATGTTTTGTTCGGTGCACCGTGGAAAATTAAATAATGTAAATGAGAAGTTGGAATCTGGAATAATTGGCAAATGAGACCTACTATAGATAGAAATCAAAGAGAGTTTGGAGAAGGAAAGGGATTAATAGGAAGAGGAATATTAATATTTGTATAGGATAGAATGTAGAGACCGCAACTGAAGACCACATGTAGGTAAAGTAATTTATTTTCGTGACAAATACACGTCTTTTCCGATACTGATATTTTATATCGTAACAAAAATAAAATTTTGGACCGAGATAACTTAATCGGTATAGCGACTCGCTACAGGAACAACGGTCCGGCATTCGAATACCAATGGGTAGCTAGACTTTGTGCAACCGTCTAGTCCAGGCCTGAGGTCCACCCAGGCTTCTGCATACGGGGTATTGGGTCTCTTTTCCGGGGGTAAAGCGGCCGGAGAGTGGCGTTGACCCTCCCTTCTAGCGCTGAGGTTCATGAAAGAGTAGAACTATACCTACGCTTCCACTCTGGGCCTTCGTAGTCTGTTCGAGGGTGAATTTTACCTTTTCACATAAATAAACTTAGTAAAATTCGAAACACGGCGTCAAAGAGGACTGCAGTGGGGTGTAATTCGATATTGTAGTAGCCCTCCAAATCTTCTACAAGTGCGGAATTTTATGAATTTGCTTGCCTCTTTAGTTTTCAATTTTAGTACGTTGAATACGCAAGTATCTTGCTTCATTTCCGTTAGGTTGTCGATATTGTGCTGAACTCTCTTGCCATCTTTTGCTCCGTTGATGTCTTCTTGAGGCACAATTACAAGTGTGTCTGTTAGTATCAAAGAAATTACTTATTTTGCTTCCGTATCGTTACGCGTTGTGACGTATAACTATCGAAGAAGGTTGCAAATGGAAGTTCTATTTGTAACGATAGAAATATTTAATATCTAATTCGATAAGTTTTACTGAGCAAGTCTGTGAAATTCTATATTATTTTGGTCTGAATTAGGGTCTATTCTAGACCGATGCGGGCCAAAAACGTAAATCCGCGGAGAAAAATATTATGGAGGGTTTCCGGTAAGAAATGTTCGTTCAGAAGTTTCAGAGGTAAAATCTGCAAACGGATCGACTGCACGATAAACGCGCTGTGCGTTCATTTTATGTACTTTGTGTGAGCAACGCATAAAACTGCAGGAATCTCTCACCCATTTCTACAATCCCCACGGATTGTAGCATATTGATTTTTTATTTGTGTTTTATTTGAATCCTTCTGTATTCGACAGAATATACGCTGTCATTTTATAAATTGTTTCGTATGGTTTTGAGCCACTGTTTCTCTCTCTGAAGGAATATAACAATTTTCAAATTGCTGAAACCAAGGTAAGGAAACTACTCGGAATAGAAAGAATGAATGAAGTGTTGACTGGAGTACAGTTCTTATCAATGATATATGGAACACGACTAAATTCTGTCCCTGCTTTTTGGGTTTGGACCAATTTGATTCAAATTATGACGTTTTGCTGACCGTGCATCTCAGTATATTTATCTCAGTATTTAACAAACTTGATGCACAAAATTTGTTTCACAATAAGTTTTATTTCACGCCTCTACATGTTTCGAGCACATGTGCTCATCATCAGGAGGTCAAATTGTATTACACAGCCTCTAGTATCATCACACCTATAGGTGTGATGATACTAGAGGCTGTGTAATACAATTTGACCTCCTGTGCATCGAATTGGTTAAATATTGAGATATAAAACAATTTGATTCAATTTCCGTTTCTCTTGGTCCAGGCCCTTTTTTTAAATTCATGTACGAATACTTCTGTTGGTGAGTTATGGGTAGTTTAACACACGATACGAGTGTCACTGTGCTTAATTAAACATAAAGGCATGAAAACACGTGAGACACTGGCGGTGTAGCTAAACACAGTCTTAACGTCGGCAATAAATGGTGGTTAGAGGTCAGGTTTACGTCCTGGCCGCTTTAACACCCGCTCTCCTCGGCTCTAGAGTCTGCGGAAACAATTGGTAGGAGAATTGAGTGGGCCGTAGGGCTGGCGAAGACGCAGATACGAAGGAAAATCCACTGTCCTTTCTGGGAATCGAACGCAGATTATGCGGCCCATAACTTGCCACTTTACTGACTGCCACCCAGACTCATGAGGCAGAGGGAAAAGTAAGCTTATAGGTAAATTTGTTATTCTTCCCAAGCGCCAATCAGATGTATGAGATAATAGAGGTAAAACTCCACATTTGTTTGTTCTTTTCATTAAGTGGAAATACTGTTTGTATAGCAAGCTGGGTGGATCCGAGACTTAGTCGGCACACAATTGCAAAAGTAAACAATCTTTCTTGTCTTGGAACGAAAAGTCTGGAAGGAGACAAATTATGAATGTGTGTACATGTAAGACTGTCCGCCCTTAATTTTGCTTGCTTCTCGAATAACAGATATTCTCAACACTGGCGCATAATTTATGTTCTTCCTTTAGCGTAACAGACCAGAGCTTCGTTTCCTTATAAAATTGCTACACTCTAAACGCATACATATGTTTGTTTTGCTTTCAACTTCCGCTGAGATGGATAACCATTTTTATGTGCATCATTTACTTTACTGCACGTGGTACGCTGTTTGGCCACTACAAATCGTAGCGATGGAAACGAGGTTGAAATCAATAAATGATTGGCAATAGAGTGGAGACAAAGCGGTTGTAATGAGTCCAAGCGTATGGTCCCAAATTAAAATTATTCCTGTGTTGCCAGGTTATGTTTGCCTCAATGATTCTCATGGCATTCATTTAGTATTAACACTGAAAATACCTGGTGTAATTAAGCAACTCCACCCTATGCCACGATGTATGTTTCATTGAATAAAACGAGAGGTTAATTTAATCAGTGCTTTACTTTGTAGTACTTCATTTAATGTGGTATTCATGTAACAACTCCGAACCTGGCTGCCATTTTCCCCTAGAAGCAGTGAACCCTTTCTACACTAGATGCAGTGAGGCTGCTTTGCCAGTCTTCTTCATAAATATTCCTGCGGCGTTTGAATTAATTATTTCAAACTCTACTTAAAATAGTTACTGACAAATATAATCTGTTTAGAAAATTGGTTTCGCTTTAAATATGCAACAGGGTGGTTGTTAACTAGTCCGTTGTGGCGCCATACGTGTTCTAAATTATTCAGTGCTGATGGGGGTTCGAACAGGTCCAATTAAGTTGTCATCATCGATATTTGGGATCTTTTTTCATAGTTAAACAGACAAATTTTTAGTTACAAAACTTGTTTTGTGTTAGAAAACCGGCAAGTCTGGATGGAATTTAACATTTTGTCCAGATGACTCTAGTAGCAAAAAGTTCGTTGAAAGTACTGCTTGATGTGCATTTCAACTATTTATCAAGTCATTAGCGTTTTTAGGAAGTTTCCGACTTAAATTTTGTGTTAATACATTTATTCAGAAACTGTGTTTTTTAAGTATTCGTGTAACTGTTTGCGCAGCAGGTTGTGAATGATGTTAGAGAGGTAGGTTGCTGGGAAGAGGCATTAGGCCGTACATGAAACACCAGAATGACAACTTTAAACTTTCTTTACATCTGCGTGTATGCCAAGAAGTAGATTTATTTAGATATATTGGCAAATTTTGTTCAAATACTGGGAATTCTAAACGAAACTTACAAACCAACTTTGGTCCAGAAATTTTCAAGAATAAAACTAGATAATGTACTGGGTGTCTCCATTCGTGTATATGGAAGCGAAATTTAGACCCTTACAAAAAAGGATACGAATGATTGGCGTCAACCGGGATGAAATTTTTCAGAAGAATAGCAGGGTACGCCCTTTTTGACCACAAAAGGAATGAAGAAATTTTGGAAGAGCTGAAATTAGAACCAGTTAACCAGAAACTAAGAAGATAAAATCAAATTGGCTACGACACGTAACAAGAATGAACAACAAAAGGATGCCAAGAGTAGTGCTGAATTATAGACCAGCTGGTAGAGGACGATTTGAAAGTCATTTGAAGAGACTATTAGACGAGGTAGAAACAGGTCTATCAGGGCGTAACTGGTGACGGACGATGAAGATGATGATGATGATGGTGATAACAAATGCAGAAATATGTGCATATATTTACGACAGAGGGAACTGGTTTCACTTGAATCATACAAGTTTTAATAAGTCATATGATACACTAAAATGAAAACATTAATGACTCAAAGTTATGTATAGGGTAAAGTTACCCCAGTCCAAGCCATGACGATATTCGAGTTGGCTTTGTATTATTGCTCCATTTATTCGTAACCTCTGCACAGGATCGAAACGATTGGTCAGCTACACGCCTAGTCGCTTTACCCCCCGGAGGAAACCCCGTTACCCATTGAAAAGAAGCCTGGGTGGGCCTTAGAGGCGGGCTGGACGTTTTGGAGAATATAAAATCGAACCTCGGCTCTTCTAACCAGTGGCCTTTTCACTGCAACGACGACGCTGTTCCGGCCACATCAGGGCTATATTGCTGAAATGAGGGATTACGTCTCTTTTCTACGATCATTGTGTTCAGACACTTTCTACTCCTCTCTGAACCACCTAGGAGGAGATGGTTTCATAAACAATGTGAAGACCCCACAGGGACAGCGCAAATTGAGGTTCCAAAATTGATGTTCATGAAAACTGGTAATCGGCACGGTGCCATATCGTAGAGCAACTGAATCCCCTTAGGCGACGCTTGGGGTACCAGCATGGACTCCTGCTAAACCTGTATATATGTCTTGATTCTGTATCGTGGTCAATATGTTGCGCCTATTGCAATATCCTTGATAAAATTATCTCTACAAAACAGGAACACTGCATGTCTGTCATTTACTCTTTAAATTTTGTAATTCTTTATTTCCACAAAGTAAAAGGTGACATTTTACAAGCATGGGACAATTGGTTAAAATTAAAATTCATGTTATAGGAATTCAGTGTAATTCCCCTTTTATGTGCCATAAAAGGGGAATTTTTTAATACCCGACTAGTCATTTGTTTCCCATCATAAATCTAATGAATATACTACGTGTATTGGGTTTTCTTGTATGTGTGTATTGTTCCAGAACGTGATTTTTTAAATATTCGAAACGTGTTACATTTTCCCATTATAATACATTATAATACGTCATCAGAGGCCACATTTATTGTAAATACGCAAAACTCTATACTGAGGTTTTGATGTTTTGCTGACCGTGCATCTCAGTATAATCCTAGTAATTAACCAATTTGATGCACCAAATCTTGTTTTATAATAAGTTCATCAATAATCCCAAGCATTCCAACCAGTCCTCTCTTAACCTGCGCACCAGACGGCCACCTACAGGGTAAGCACGTTTGGACAACAGTCAAATTGCATTTTCTGTAGATTCGACAATTAATGTAAATAGACACCTTACAATTTTGATAACTGGATAAACGCCATTTTTTAGATAGGTAATGTAAATAGACATCGTACATTTTTAACAATTTTAGCAACCCGGATAAACGTAGCATTGTAGATACAACAACTAATCGGCAATTTATACGATTTTATGACTAGATAGACTCCGCAAACATAAATGTAAATAGATATAGTACCTTTCTAATAAGTTTAATAACTGAATAAACATAACCTCTACATGACATAACATGTTTATAGTAAGTAATACACAGTAATCACACCGAAAAAATTCACACATAAATTATACTACTATTTGCTCATATTTATAGAATTGTATTTTAGTAATTTTATAACACTCACTTGTTTCAGTGTGATGATACCAGTTGCTGTATAATACAATTTTGACCGCCTGATGATGAGCACATAGTGCTCGAAACATTTAATAAACTTATTATAAAACAAGATTTTGTGCATCAAGTTGGTTAATTACTAGGTCCATACTGAGGTGCTCGTGGATGAACTGACATCGTCACTAAATTTGTAACACGCAGCAGAGGGTAACATTATCTATGTGCCAGGTGTGCTGTTACCTGGTAGCCTAGCAAATTCCTCATGGTCGTCTGCTTGAAACTGTACCACAACTGCCTGTTACACTGCACGTGTTAAACTCGTTTTCATGAAGCCGTTCTTCTGTGCAGTTGGTGTGGTGCCATATTACCTGCTTTATTTCGTGTGTCGGTTAGCCGCATGGGCAGCCCACTGTCTCTTCATTAACCCCGGTGAATGTTCTACCTATGCCACATGGACACCGAAGTTGGACATCGGTCGATGGTTGCTTCCTGCGGGGCGGAAAGCGGAATTGCTGTTGGCTGCAGCCTTCTGCATTGAAAATGGAACATTGGCCCAGGTTTATGCAACAGAAAGACTGTCATTATTTCACAACTGTGAAAAAATTTATCCAGTAATCACTTTGTTTATTAATAATGTTTTTTAACATGTTACATAGCGTCAAATTAATTGGAAAAGTTGGACTTTACGGTTGTGGGACCTTTCTAGCGTTCTGGTCCGTGGGAACGTCGGTATAACGACCACAAAAATGAAGATGACAACTGACTTATCTGCAGCCGATATTACGAGTGCTTGAAACTGTAGTTTGCCTTCATTTGTAAGTATTCAAAAGCTTACTGCTGAAGTCTATTACATATTAAGGACAGAAACACATCTACCTTTTCGTTAGTAAGACCTTTCTTAGAGGCAGTGGTGGCATATTTCATTGATCTGTTGTCGGTGTTTGATTGGTGGTACGCCTATTCATGAAAGCTACGATTGACAGAAATCATTGTAGAGGATAAGGCGGCCGGGACTGGGGTCGACCGCACCCTGAACATTAAGTCCAAAGTATTTCACTAATCTGCTCTGTCGCACACAAGTATGTGTCAAATTGTATACGGGAAGCTGTATTCTATGTAACAATACGGGTTATTTGTACATTTTTTGATCAAATGGGATAAGAAAGCACTGAATTTTATTTATCTGCCTGTCCTTTCGTCACGCTCTAAATCTCGGAAAACTAATAATGAGGGGTGTAAAAGCTTGAAAATACAAAAAAAAAAAGTTCGGAGGACAGAAATGTTGAGAACTGTTGATTGCCTGTGTAGGCAATTAGGCATGATGAGCCCAATAAACGAAACTCGAGGAGGTGAGATACGGGGAGGACACACTCGGGAAAACCCCTAATTAGAGCCCTTTCTGTAATAGGGGAATCCTTAACGCAGGGGCGTATTATATGCGCAGGGACATTTAGTGATATTTAAAAAGGACGAGAAATGCCAGCGCTTAAAGCATGCTGCCCTACGTCAGTGTTCAACTCTTAATGACATCCCATGCTGCATTTATTAGAACCAAGGGGCATTAACTTTAAATACCACGAGTAATCAAATCATCTGCCACGTGGGCAACGTAGTCTCGGTAACCTGCCACTAGAGTGTGCCTAATACAAAACTACACAGGAACTGAACCTCTTGTCTGGCCCAATGGACATCAAAGAGAACCTTTCAAGCTGATGAATACTCTTCCTAGTAGCTATAATTTTTTCTCATTGAATGCCCTATCCCAGCAGTCTTCTTTTTTAGACTATGTTTAAAATCTCCTTTTTTCAACTTATTTGCTTTTTATATCAGCTGGATCATTATTAAAGTAAAAGAGCGATACAAAACGTCATGATTTGGTGAGTATCAAAGGTTTTACATCATAACCCTTGTACTTCCTTTCCCAATGCCCAGTATTTGAACCTGTCGAGTGGCTTTGCAGAATTCTCAGCTGTGATGGAGGAAAGATACATTTCTTTAAGTTACATTCAATCAACCTTACCATCAGAGTGGCGGTGGCTGACTTGAAATGATAGTGAGATGTGAAATTATCTGAATAGATGGGATAAGAGTCGGTACTCACAATGAGGTACTGGTCCCGCGTAGGTGTTTGTTCGCTTGTGATAATCAATAAGCCCGACCCCTTTTCAAGGCGCGATTGAAATTGTTGAAAAGCGCCTATTAGACCATTAGTGTCTGTCCGCCTGTCCGCATGTATAAACTTGGCTCCCCCTTGGACGGGTGGATATATTCGAAGCGTTTATTAAAATGTGTCGAGAAATGTCGGGTAGCGGCAATGGGGAGGAACCGCTGTCATCATCGTTGGGATAGAAAACAGAGGCATTTTGTTCCTCCAAAATGTTGGTAAATATTTTCCAGACGGCACGAAGTCACAATTCAGAAGGCGGACACACACACACACACACACCCACGCACCCTGCCTTCCGGAAGACCCGGCGCAAGTAGAATTTAGCTCAATTCCAAATTGGCTACTGTATGGTCCAACATACGTGTAAGAGCAGTTGAAATGCAGTCTCCACCACTTTGGAACTCGATCAATTCTAGCGTGGCCGCCCAGCAGCCTGTGTTATCGCCCAACAGTATTCTTCTACCACCGTCCTGTCATTTCGCTTTCATTTCGTCGTCGAAAAAAGTCGGCGGGAATT
>Ga0123354_10017324_pt1 | contig 11287 bp, 9 predicted proteins | sample TergutLab28metaG_2_FD_97872 | JGI IMG/M metagenome (GOLD analysis project Ga0123354, IMG submission 97872) | Labiotermes labralis P4 segment gut microbial communities from Petit-Saut dam, French Guiana - Lab288 P4 | ecosystem: Host-associated > Arthropoda: Insects > Digestive system > Gut ... | reverse complement strand
TATGTACCGCCAGTTTAACATTCAACAACTCTACGTTCTGCCCACACAGTGTATTTATGTGTTTTGTGTGGATCTCAGAACAAACAGCCATTATTTCCCTATACAACATTAACTGACTGGTTTGTATAACCCAGACGGAGTGTGTTTACTGCGCGGTACGGACTGGGGCTTTAAACATGGTTCAGGTTAATCTTAGTGTTCAGACAGCCAAACTTGCCAGCTACCATTTGTAGCGGATGCAGCTTCACAACTGCCACAAGACATTTCCGACAGCTCTATGCTCAGTGCGCGATTCCCACGCAAAGTCTGCCTCAATTTCCGTTACCTTCCAAGCAGACATAATTACACGGACGGCTGCGCTAATGAGCAGGACTTAAGATATTTGTGTATGCTCGTTAGAAGGGATTATTAATTTGTCGTTCATCCACGACTGAAGGTGGTATTTTGAAAAGTTCTTTGTTTAGGGCCAGGGGTTGGCGTATACGTTGGTCTTGACGTATCGTGCGGGCGATAGGGCAGGAGCCTGCGGTGGAGTGGCAGAGCTGGCAGGGTTTGGGGCTGCTGGAAACTGAGCAGAAGTTGCATCAGGAGGGGCTGCCAGACGGTTCGAAACGTCCTGCTATGTCCTTCAAGTGGCAAGCAGTATAAGAAGAGTCTTCTGGGACCCGAAATGATATTTAGTGATACGCGCCGCTGCGTGATTAACAAATAGCCGCCATGTCGTATTGACAGCCATGAGAGCAGCTTGCTCTTTGACAAGAACTGGCTGACGCAGCTGGTCCATCAGTTAATGAAGGTGCAGATCTCTTACACCGGGTGTCACATAAAGTGGACAGTGCGTATGGAAACTGTGGACTGGGTTCGTGCTACGGCCTTGGGTGCAGCGTGGCCTTCTGTGAGTCGATGTTATGAAGCTCAAATCACGCTGTAAAGTTTTTGTAAACAACTCCTGTGTCGAATTTTATGCAGTCGGACAAAAATGTAGAAAACACAAGTGAAGCGTCACGCGTGACACTCGCGGGGCCTACATTCGCGAAACTCAGATTTTTCGACAACTTTCTGAAAAAAACTTCTGTATTAAATTTTGCAAAAAAAAAAAAAAATCCGACAAGTGTGTAACCAGTGATGCTATATCACACGCACGCAGACACGCGCGCGCGCGCGCGCTAAAGACGGACTTGAGGACGGACGGACGTCGTCTCCACGCAAGGGATTTTGTTTTTTGTTACTTAGTAAAAACGCGTGTTTCATTTCCTCAAAATCTCAAACGCAGCGTCTCCCTCCGTAAGTGTGTGACGCCAATCGACCTGCACCCAGAGCCCCACCAGGCACCTCTCTGTATTCCCACCTCTTGTCTTGACTTGGAAGCAGCAATTCAGCGGCGGCGTGACGCACCGCAGGGCAACGTGTGTGGTGCTGCTGCAGAATTGTGTGGAATTACTGGAGGGCGAAACGTGCGTCCGGGACGGTTCTGCGATTTGGCAGAGGGCGCAGTGGAGAGGAGGAATACTGATGTGAGGAGACAGAGGGAAGAGGAGTACACCGCAGGCTGCCATTAATAATCCTTCATGTAATATTGCAAATGTACAAACAGCCGTATAAACAGTATCCATATGAATACAAAACCAGTTTGTTACATTGTTTGTGGCTCCTGTCCAGACGGTCTCTTGGTGTTTAATATTTCCGTCCGTTTGCGAGAGAGGCACAACGCATGTCGTCATTTCAGCTGTTGGAAATTCGGAGGAATCTGAAAGCACCAAAATTGTGATGGCGCAGAGCCAGCACGTGCTGCTGAAGTAGAGATATCAGCTGGCTCTGTACAAGAGAGGAAGTGCTAGGTGTGATGGTGTAGAGTCAGCACGTGCTGCTGAAGTAGAGATAATAATAATATTTATTTACTGCAATTGGGTTGTTACCCGGTGGCAGTGGTTATTTTGCATGTAAACAAAACATGAAATTGGTTACTAATATCAACTGGCCGTGTACAAGAGAGGCAGTGCTGACCCCCAGACAGTGCATCCCAGTAACTTTCCTCCCCCATACAATTGCCAGGTCCACCAACACACCACAAGGGCTGCATTTATGATTTGCAGCTGTTGCTAGGGAGTTTCGGGTTTTTATGATTCTGTTGTGGCTGCAGGATAGCAGCGGCAGGTTCGGGGAAGAGTTATATCAACTGATCGTGCTGCTTCCAAGAAACTGAAATTCTTTTCTACAGTCAGTACAGTACCGCGCAACTAATTCCATTCATAAATAAATATTTCTACATAGCCGAGTCCTTGACAAACTGACAGTCGCAAATCGCGTTACAAAACGCGATTTTGCGGCACTCTAATTTGCAGTATACAGTCTGACGCGTTACGGTACCTTGGCCAGTTGAATCCTTTCTTCATTCTCATGTATATCTGTAATATCCGTTTTAGTATTATTCCTCTTTCATCGCCTAAATCTCCCAAGAGACTACCTTGTTTAGGTCTTCCGATTATAGTTTCTCGCGAATTTCTGTTCGGCTCTGTACTTGCCATGCGTCTGTTCAGAATTGTCACCTCTGATGAAATAGCCCGATAAATAATGAAGGAGGTTACCGTCAGACTGTTGCAATGTGGGTCACTTCCACGAGCCCTGTAGCTGCGACTGACGGCAATGCTCGCCTCCACAGGCAATTCATTTGTATGAATTACGGTTCAGGGTGCATCTCATCGCACAGAACAGAATTACACAAAAGAACACAGAAGGGATTTGCTCAACACGGATATTAATCACGTCACTAGCAACGTGTCAAAGACAGGAGGTGCGGATCTGACAGTGCGAGCTTTGAATCCCGGCAGAGGCAGCCTCAAGGGATTGTACTGCTCTTCAGAACCTCCAGACCCGCTCTGGACCCACCCAGTGTCCTCCCATCCAATGGACGGCGTGCGGTAAAGAGGCTGGAGCGTGAATCTACCCGCTCACTTGCATCTAGGGTCGAAGTTAAGAATGAGTGGAGCTGTGCCTCCACTCGACGTCCACAGGACACAACTTCACGTTTAGCTTTGCACGTTGAATCGCAGTTGTGACACTCAGCGTTTGCTGGCACCGGAGGGCGTCACGTTTGGATATGTGATGTGGCGGGCGGTAGGTAATTGCGACGGTCAGAAGAAGTAAGAAGAGTTTAATGTTCAGGAGCTGAAGTGACCCCGAGCACAAAGCGACGGCACGCTGCCCGATGTGCGATACAGCGCTGCCTTTGGAAGGCTTCGAGGATGCGCCACTTCTTCCTTCCGGGAAGGGCAACATGTGTAGGGACATCGGTAAAATGATATATGTTGAGGTGCTGACAGTTCAGCAGAGACCCTGCATCGGTAGAATGACACCCTGCATGAGTTGAGGTGCTGACAGTTCAGCAGAGACGCTACAAATTGGAGATAATTATGGACGGAATTTGTTGCGCTGTCGAACTGTTGTATTGACGGATGTAACGAAGCTTTGGGATCAATCAGTAATTGCGGTGTTTGTTTGTGCTTGTTCGTAAACGGGTTCACTGTACTGTAGCTGTATGGCTATAGGTGGGGATGTTTTGTACACACAGACAGTTGGTGTTCAGAACACTGCGCTTTGTAAACAGACAGTTGATGTTCAGAACACCGTACTCTGTAAACACACAGACAGTCGGTGTTCAGAACACTGTAATTTGTAAACAGACAGTTGGTGTTCAGAACACAGTATTCTCTAAAAACACAGACACTTGGTGTTCAGAACACTGTACTTTGTAAACAGACAGATAGTCGGTGTTCAGAACACTATACTTTGTAAACAGACAGACAGTCGGTGTTCAGAACACTGTACTTTGTAAACAGACAGTTGGTGTTCAGAACACAGTATTCTGTAAAAACACAGACATTTGGTGTTAAGAACATTGTACTCTGTAAACACACAGACAGTTGGTGTTCAGAACACTGTACTTTGTAAACAGACAGACAGTCGGTGTTCACAACACTTTACTTTGTAAACAGACAGTTGGTATTCAGAACACAGTATTCTGTAAAAACACAGACACTCGGTATTCAGAAAACTGTACTTTGTAAACAGACAGACAGTCGGTGTTCAGAACACTGTACTCTGTAAACGCACAGACAGTTGGTGTTCAGAACACTGTACTTTGTAAACACACAAACAGTCGGTGTTCAGAACACTGTACTCTGTAAACACACAGACAGTTGGTGTTCAGAACACTGCACTTTGTAAACACACAGACAGTTGGTGTTTAGAACACTGTACTCTGTAAACACACAGACAGTTGGTGTTCAGAACACTGTACTATGTAAACACACAGTTGGTGTTCAGAACACTGTACTTTGTAAACACACAGACAGTTGGTGTTCAGAACGCTGTACTTTGTAAACACACAGACAGTTGGTGTTCAGAACACTGTACTTTGTAAACACACAGACAGTTGGTGTTCAGAACACTGTACTTTGTAAACACACAGACAGTTGATGTTCAAAACACTGTACTTTGTAAACACACAGACAGTTGGTGTTCAGAACACTGTACTATGTAAACACACAGTTGGTGTTCAGAACACTGTACTTTGTAAACACACAGACAGTTGGTGTCCAGAACACTGTACTTTGTAAACACGCAGACAGTTGGTGTTCAGAAAACTGTACTTTGTAAACACAGAGACAGTTGATGTTCAGAACACTGTACTTTGTAAACACACAGTTGGTGTTCAGAACACTGTACTTTGTAAACAGACAGTTGGGTGTTCAGAACACTGTACTTTGTAAACAGACAATTAGTGTTCAGAACACTGTGTTTTGTAAACACACAGACAGTTGGTGTTCAGAACACTGTACTTTGTAAATGTGTAAAATTTTAATAACCATTTATTGTCAGAGCCCTGCAGGACATTTGGGAGCTCCTGTGAGGAATGTTTTCCGGTTCTCTACATCAACGCCTAGATATAGTGACGGTGGTTTATTGTTGGAACACGTGCAGCACACGTGGTTGCTGCTATAGCTGTGTCCCTCAAAGACACTTAGGATCATCATAACGCACATTTGACTTAGTGATAGCTCTTTGGGCTTGTTAGTGCAGCGTGTTTCCGCCATCGTCAAACGACAAGCACACTGCATTGGCCATGCGTCGCCTCGTGACGACGACACACCGACCGACCGACGGACCGTGCACATCGTGTGCTGTATCAAGCACTGTGTTATAAATATTACTGAGGTTTGTTATGTGCATTTTGTACCTTGAAAATGAAAGACAATTCAGATCATTTGAATGATCGGCAGCAGTCGCTGTTCGTCGCGTGACGTCTTTTCTGGTATCCTCAAATGATCCAGCGTAATCGTCCATGAATGTTAAAATATTAATTGTGCATGGTTCTTGGTATTTTATTGATTAAACTATTGTATTTGGGATCCGGGGTAGCTCTCACTATAGTGACCAGGCTACGGGCTGCACGGTCCGAGGCTACAATCCCGCCAGGGGCAAAATTTCTTTTCTTTCAGAGCAGCGCTGGTAACCCACTCAGCCTCCTGTGCAGTGAGCACCGGCGTTATTTCCCGGGGCTAAAGCGGCCGTGGCGTGAAGTTAACCACTCACTTTTATCTGGTGCCGAGGTTACGTATGAGTGGAGCCATGCCTCTTCTCCTCCTATATGCTTTTATGGCATTGGCAGGGAAACCTTTACCTTTTGCTGTGATGTTTGAGGGAACACTGAGGTTCGTGCAATTGGCCTCTAGAGGTCAACTGAACCTGTGTGTGTGTGTGTGTGTGTGTTTGCACGATGTGCCTTTGGCGTCGTTTAATTGGTACGGCGTGTTCAGTGGAACCTTACCGATTCGTACCACGTGACAATCCTCGCCGTCTCCTTGTTGGAATTCCGTAATATACCACCAGCTCCTGTGTGAGTGTGTATGCGTGCGTGCGTGCGATTTGTAACAATATTCAGACGCTCATTCCGCACGGCTTGCGGCCCTGTCCTGCTAATGCCTGCGCCGCTGCAGTTCCGCACCGACGAGACAGCAGCTCGATGCAAGTGGCACTGCCTGTCATTAGTCTAACTTCATGTGGACCGCCACGTTTCGCGTTTCTGTGGCAATCTTCAAATTTCTATTCCAACCGTCCTTCAGTTCCGGCACGTTCTCTGACTCCCTGTGCGTCAGGCTGCTGTTCTCCGCTCCACAATAAAGAACATAGAAAATGTCGGCTCTGCGTCCCAGTTCACCAGTGTCGGATGTTAAAGCTGTCCTCACAAATATACAGGGCGTCCCTTTTATTGTTTCCCCGAGCACCGCAGTTTTATCGCATGACACGCGTGCACCCACAGGCACGTCCGTGGCAGCCTTATGTGGCGACCTGTCAGTCCGTCTGTCTGTAACGTCGTATCGGCGACTAAACCGTTTGTCGCGCTTCAGTAAAACTCTGTTCAGGTGTTACCGCACAAAAATAGTTGTGCAGTTCGGCTGGTGACAGCCATACTGACCGCGACGGTACGTTGGATATTTCGGTTTAAGTGCTGTAGTGCATTGGTGACTTGCGTGACAGTCGGCGCAGTGAAGGCCGGAACCTACTGTTCTTATGGGCTGACGTAAAATTACATTTGTCTGTATACCGTGGAATGGTGTGACACTTTGACAGTAAAGAACGCCGCGGTAGAGTACATCATTAGCAATCCTGTACATCATTAGCAATCATCTACACCGTTAGCAATACTGTACAACATTAGCAGTACTGTGCACCATTAGCTATAGTGTACGTCGTTAGCAATCCTGTACACCAATAGCAGTCCTGTACAACATTAGCAGTACTGCACACCATTAGCTATACTGTACATCGTTAGCAATCTTGTACACCATTATCAATCCTGTACAACATTAGCAATACTGTACACCATTGGCTATATTGTACATTAGCAATACAGTACACCATTAGCTATACTGTACGTCGTTAGCAATCGTGTACAACATTAGCAATACTGTATAACATTAGCAATACTATACCACATTAACAATACTATACAACATTAGCAATACCGTACAAAATTAGCAATACTGTACACATTAGCTATACTGTACATTAGCAATACAGTACACCATTAGCTATACTGTACATCGTTAGCAATCGTGTACAACATTAGCAATACTGTAAAACATTAGCAATACTATACAACATTAGCAGTACTGTACAACATTAGCAATACTATACAACATTAGCAATATCGTACAACATTAGCAATACTGTACACCATTAGCTATACTGTACATTAGCAATACAGTACACCATTAGCTATACTGTACATCGTTAGCAATCCAGTACAACATTAGCAATACTGTACAACATTAGCAATACTGTATATCTACATAAGCCTCTTTCAAGTGCACAATTTTAATATTTTCTGTACATTTACTCTTCCCTGAATGCTGTAACCACTGTATCTACACGCATTTCTTAGCCAGCTCAACATACAATAAATCGTGGCATCTCAGTGTGTCTGGCGTCTGCAGTGTGGTGTGTCTGTACACCACCCTTTTGCATGTCGTCAGGTGCAGAGTCGATTTTTTTTTGGGGGGGGGGCGCTCAGTTTTGAGTATCATATCCAGCGTCGAGCGCATTCCTGACGGCTCAGTCTCAGTTCCGGCCGGCACACTCACATTACACGGCTCGCTTTTTAACATTCAACACAGCGGCGAGTGTTCATTGCGCGACGAATTGCTGTGATGGGATGAAGTTTTGTATCTGAACTGAACAGAACAGAACAGAAGAAAAATGGAGATCACGAAGGCAGGTCGCTGTAAGAAAGGAGGAGGTTTTTGTGTTGGGAACAGCGTGAAGAAAAATTACGTTAGATCCTGTATTGGAATCCTCTTACTTGCCCTCTGTTTCACGTTTAGCCTGTTTGTGTTTGTATCTTGTTTCCGCGTACTTTCCGTAACACTTCGTGTCGATTTTGAATGTCCAGTGGTCACTATATGTACCACCAGTTTGACATTCAACAGTTCTACGTTCTGCCCACACACTGTCTTTATGTGTTTTGTGTGGATTTGAGAACAAACAGCGATTATTTTCCTATACAGCATTAACTGACTGGTTTGTATAACGGAGATTTAACCCTCTACAACTAAGTGGTCACTATATGTACCGCACAGTGGTCACTATATGTACCACCAGTTTAACAATCAACAGTTCTACGTTCTGCCACACACTGTCTTTATGTGTTTTGTGTGGATCTGAGAACAAACAGCGATTATTTCCCTATGCATCATTAACTGACTGGTTTGTATAACAGTGATTTAACACTTTACAGCCCAGTGGTCACTATATGTGCCGCACAGTTTAACATTCAACAGTTCTACGTTCTGCCCACACAGTGTATTTATGTGTTTTGTGTGGGTCTTAGAACAAACAGCCATTATTTTCCTATACAGCATTAACTGACTGGTTTTTGTAACAGAGATATAGAGTGTTTACTGCGCGGTACGGACTGGGTCTTTATATGCAGTTGGGATTTGAAGGTCCAACCAACAGCGTACCTGAAGCTGCCAGACAGTCTGTTCACCTTACAGCTCAAGATTGAGGAACAAACATTTTTTAAATTCCAGTTTGAGTGCCAGAAACAAGCAGATGTTTGCAAAAGGTTTCTTGTTTGTATTGAAGGACTCACAAAGCAGTATGAAGTTTTTGAAAGGATTTTCTTGTAGTAAGATTGTCATGTTCACGGTTGAAGATTCTAGTAAATTTCTTACGCGTCATGGTTCCGTAATTGCAGTGCTGCACCTCCCCCGTCCCCACCCCACCCCACCGCCACATACTATAGAAACAGCTACTACACGAGTCGTTGACCAGCCATCTTACAAACGCGCACTACCCAGCAGCCTCTGCGTGATGGAGACAGATAGATGGATAGACAGAAAGACAGACAGACCTACTGCAGCAGCAGAAGCAGCAGCTTCTCATTCAACCTGATGAATAACCTCGCATGTTACAACACAAAAATATCGTTAAAAAAAACTCATAGAAATTTATGTATGTTAAATTTATATTGGTGATTTGTTTGTGGAATGGATAACATCAGGTATCATGTCTTTAGATTGGAGTGTGTTGGTTCTTTTGACTGTGGCTTATTGAACGTTTTAACAACCACAAAATCTACTTGTGCTCATGTACCAGTTAACCTTATACATATTAAAGGAATCCTATTTGCGTATAAACACTGCTCGTACCGCGCAGTGAGCACTGTCAATCTCTGTTATAAAAACCAGTCAGTTAATGCTGTATAGGGAAATAATCGCTGTTTATTCTGAGATTCACACAGAATACATAAATACACTGTGTGGGCAGAACGTGGAATTGTTGAATGTTAAACTGGCGGTACATATAGTGACCACTGTGCGGTACATATAGTGACCACTGGGTTTTAGATGGTTAAATCTCTGTTATAAATACCAGTAAATTAATGCTGTATAAGGAAATAATCGCTATTTGTTCTGAGATCCACACAAAACTTATAAATACACTGCGTGGGCAGAACGTAGAGTTGTTGAGTGTTAAACTGGTGGTACATATAGTGACCACTGTGCGGTACATATAGTGACCACTGGGCTGTAGATGGTTAAATCTCTTATAAAAACCAGTCAGTTAATGCTGTATAGGGAAATAATCGCTGTTTGTTCTCAGATCCACACAACACATAAATACACTATGTGGGCAGAACGTAGAATTGTTGAGTGTTAAACTTGTGGTACATATAGTGACCACTGGGCTTTGGAGGGGTAAGTGACCTGTACTGCATGTGGGCTGGAAGTTCTACATATTTTAAATTTTGCCTCCTCACTCCAATCGGACCGACTCTGTTGGTGTTTCAGAACAAAGCTTTGCCAGACTGACTGATATCCGTGAGATATCCTCCTGTACTCGCGCTATGTGTGAGTATGGACAGTGGCCAATTGTGATTTGCGGGTGGACCATGATATGGCAGATCGCTCTGTGTCACCCAGCCAATGTCCGATCATGCAAAAGACTTCTACGGCACGCAGTCTGGTGTGGGTGCCATCCGTCTGCCACCGTCACATCCTGCCCAAGTGCCATCTTAATCCTATCTGTCCATCCTTTTCTCCAATTGGCTTGTTCAGAGGAATTTACCCACCAAAATTTAGTGTGTATTTCTAGCCTCACTCCCAGCCCATGCCGTCCCGTCACCAGTGGCTCCAGCGGAAAGTTCACTAGCAAACCAACTTCAGGGGCCAGAGTCCGTCTTGTGCAGCGACCGACCGATCGTTCCTGATCCAGTAAAAAGATACATTTTATCGCTACCGAATGCGCAACAGCCCCCTAACTGTCTTGTTATGAGCCAGATAAATCCAACCCACGCCTCCCTTCCAGTTTCTCTAAAATCCATTTTAATATTTTCCAGCATCTACGCCGTCGAGTGTAATGCGGCTTCCCACTTTAGGATTTCTTTTTGCTTCAAAAGTCTGTATGCCATTTTCCTCCCAATACGTGCCACATGTCCAGCTCATGAAGCTCCTCTTTATGTAGTTTTCTCCAGTCACCTGTCACTTCCTCCCTCTTAGCCCTCAATATGTCCCTCAGCACCCCTTTCTCGAACACCCTCAGCCTGTGTTTAATGTCGCTCGTTCTGCACACCGTTACTGCAGCACAATGGCGTTACAGGCTATCCGTTGTACTGAACTGCCCTGATATTTGTCAGCGGTAAATCGCCTTCCTCAAGCAGATGTCAGTACAAAGCAGTATATAATGTCAGTACATCAGACTCGCCTGTACAGTGATGCAGAAAAATAGAGGCAACTCTAAATATGAATATGTGGATGCTATGGATACTCTGATGCTGACAGTTTCTTCAATACAATCCATAGCCCAGCCCCTGTTATTGTGTTTGTAGTTATGTGCGTATGAATATCTAGTGTCGAAGTTTTGGGTCCAGAAGATCAAGTCCGCATGCCGTGTGCTGATGCGACTAGTGCACAGGTGTGCCGGTACCGCAGTACAGCTGGGTAATGAAGGCGAGAAATAATAGTGCAGTTGAAGCCAGTGAAATATGATGCATAGCAGGTGAGGCAGATAGATGGTGTGCGAGTGTACGAGTACATGGGAGTCGCATTAGGCGTGTTTAGTTGTAAAATGCTCAGTAATGGCTACAGACATAATTGTGTGTGTGTGTGTGGTGTGTGTGTGTGTGTGTGTGTGTTGTGTGTGTATGTTGTGTGGGGTGTGTGGTGTGTGTGTGTGTGGGGTGTGTGTGTGTGGTGTGTGTGTTGTGTGTGGGGTGTGTGTGTGT
>Ga0123354_10017323_pt1 | contig 11287 bp, 5 predicted proteins | sample TergutLab28metaG_2_FD_97872 | JGI IMG/M metagenome (GOLD analysis project Ga0123354, IMG submission 97872) | Labiotermes labralis P4 segment gut microbial communities from Petit-Saut dam, French Guiana - Lab288 P4 | ecosystem: Host-associated > Arthropoda: Insects > Digestive system > Gut ... | reverse complement strand
GTTGAAGTCAGATTTGCCAAATCTATTTGGCTGGTGGCAGCGAAATTCTACCATATAGTTCCAGTGTCTTTCCCCGAGGAAACTTGATGGAGGTCAAGCCATCATTTAGGTAGGAAGGCACTACAAAATTGGTTGCCATTTCAAGAGACTGTGTTTCGTGCTATTTACAACCTCACCACTCCCTGAAATCTCTAGAAGCTTCACTTTAATACGGGGAAGGGCGGGGGAGGGGAGGGGAGGGGAGCAGTCATGGGTGGGTGGGTCGTAATAAGCATTTATTTATAGTTTATATATTATTCTTACAACTGGCACACGGGAAGAAATTCATAATACTCGAATGACCTTGCAATTTCAGTAGAAGGGCGAAGAAATAAATTTATGCAGTAAATACAAATACACTCGATCGCAAACTGCCGACTTCAACGGTAGGCCTACACAATACTGAACTTACGCTACATATGGACAAAGGTTTGCACACTGCTGAAGGTAAAGATAAAGGTAAACGCAAGGTAAAGGTAAAGGTAAAGCAATTCCTTTACAGGTCTCGACAGGCCCTGAGGGTTCCAGGAGGTTGATGCTCCCAGATTTCAAGGTGGTAAGGTTGTCAGCCCTACGCACCGACCGACTTCAACCCCAGGATATATTCCTGGTACTCGTTTTTGAGAGGTTGAGTCGACCCCAGGGCCACAGTACAGCCGGAAGAATTAAGTAAATAAAAATCGAACCCATGACCTCTCGGCTTGTAGCGCAGTGCCTCAAACAAATGCACCACCGCGTGCCCCCAATACTGTAAGTAACAACACAGAATGCCAAACATCAATCACGAAGGCTAGTTTCCTACTGCACAGACTTCTAGTTTTATACAGACACTCCCCCCCCTTACTGATAATACTGTTACGTTTCGGAAGGTTTGACGCAAGTCCAATTTTGCGCAAGTCTTAAATGAGTACACATGGGGTCAAATATGTGCTACATACAAGGGGGTCCAGTTGAAATCCAAACTCTAACACACTGGAATCTGACCGGTCGCAGCAAGACCGCCCCACCGCCTGTGTCATCGCCCAACAGTATTCTTCCACCTCTTTTGTATCATTGCGCTCTCATTCTCTCAAGGAAAAAGTCCGGCGCGCGTTTCAAAAAATGTTATCCTTCACTATTTTTTTAATATCTTTTAAATTACACGTCAGCAGCTGCGTAGCTCAGGGAGTGCCTGCATATCTGTTCGTACTACATTTCTGCAACTTTGTAACGGGCTCAGTACAGACGAAAGAGACGCACATGTCGGATATAACCTCGAAGTTTCACATCATCGCCACGCCTGTAACTGTGGACATACAAGCACTCACTCACACTCACTCACTCTCATACACACACATACACAGTGTGTAGATGTGTTTATAATCAATCCTCACACCAAAACTGCATACATTTAATTCAAGTGGATGTATCAGTTACTGTCTTCAGGCGACGACTGAAGTCAATTTTCGCATGGCTGCCTCGTTTTATGCAACATTCATTGCTTAAACAAACGCTGCACGTTTTTATTTTAACATACCAGAATCCAAAATTCTGGATTTAAAGCAGGTGGCTTTAGTGTCACTCCAGCCGCAGAAGTACGCATATTCGCCATGTTGTTACTAACGGCTGTAGGAAATTAAAAAGTATGGGGTCAGGGTGTCTGCGAACGGCTCACTGTTCGTACCAAGTTCCATAGTGGGTCAGCTAGTTCAAAAACTGAAATGACACACACACACACACACAAATATCACGGCGACCTCGTGCACCCACTTTTTTATTCTTACAGAAGGAAAGTAAAAAAGGGCAAAATTGTTTCTGTCCACGCCAAGAAGGCATAAGGGAGTAGAGGCATAGCTCCACTCATTCTTAACCTCTCTACCCTGGGACAGGAACTTCCGGTACACACTGAACAGGAGGCTGGGTGGGCCTCTAAGCCGGTGCGGACATAGTGAAGAAGAGGTTACCTTGCCTCCTACCGGGACTCGAACCCCGGACCACCCAGCGCGTAGCCTTTGTCACAATACCGACTACGCTAACCCGGCTCCACTGCCTAATACATGAGAACCTCACACAAAAATTATCTAAGCACTGTAGGTTCACGGCAGTCCGTACAGATCAGTCAGCAGTTACTAGGCTATGGACTGGACGCCCCAGGAATTGTGGTTCCATTCTCGGCAAGGGTAAGAGATGATTTATCCCTTCTCTAACAATGACCACGCCGGCTCTGGGGCCCATCGAACCTCCTCGATAGGTACCGGGGCTCTTGCCCGGGAGTAATACGGCCGAAGCGTGAAGCTGACCATTCGCCCGATCCAGTACCAACGTCAAGAATTAGCGGAGATGTACCTCCTCCTCCCTTTATGCTTTTGTGATGTGCACTTACTTTACTTTACCAGATTTCTATCACACTTACTTTTCGATGCTTCACCACAGGTTTGTAATGAAACACACACACACACACACACACACACACACACACAGCGGGATTTAAACCAAACACTGTTACAGTGTTACCACAACTGCCCACACAGATACAGCCCATCTCAAAACTCATCCACGCCGCCCTGTCATACGCAAATATTTCTGAATTAGTCCCTGAGAAAATTTCTACACATCCGTGGCAGTATAAAATGTGAATACGCAACGAAATTACACGGCTTTCGCTATCTTCCTGTTTGCCGCACCTTTCGTTTTATTTTGCGTAATAAAGAAAAGTAAAATTCCTTCGCTGTTTGCAGGTGAAATTAACAAGGCCTCCCATGTGCGGTCCACAGAACACTGCAAGTCAGTCGCTGTCATACAAAACTACCCATAAACTTATTACGCTGACATGTATGCATTTTCACGCCTACAGCGCCGTTACGAATCGGTTCCCAATGCCACGGACCTACGAATGTGTTTGCAGCTTGAAGACAAAGAATGCCACATTCATGTACTTACCGCTGTTGTTTTCACGGTAAGAAGTAACGCTGTTTTATGCTTTCTGGTTAATCCAAAACGATATTATCATAAATTAAACTTTCCAGATTTGCTTCCTTACTGCATTTTCTAACGACGACATTTAAAATAATGCGAAAACAGTCGTGACTGCCTCTCTAGTCACAAAACTTTTATAGAAAGATGGAGAAAAATCATGAAAACCTTAAGCCCGCGTGGTCCTGCCACGTCTCTGGCTTAAAACTCGAACGCGGGGCCTCCACATCCATAAACCGTACACATTTATCGCTCGAAATTGGATAAAGCGAACGAGTTCCACGACCATTTGTTACACACAACAAAAAGAGGGCATATGACGATCCTCGCGCGCTGTTTGAACTATTTTTCATATTCATGACGTTTCGAAAATTGATTCTACTCTGCTCGCCAGGCCCGATAACTGTCACGTCAACATTCGATCCCCGAACCCACAAAACGCGTGGCGATGGATAGCTTCGTGTAAAGTAGCAAATAACAATGGACCGACTGGAGCGGAAACTGAAGTCGTCGGACAGACTTTGGTGAAAAACGTCTTTAGAGCGATATCTGATTAGAATGCGTGGGATCTTTGGCTCTCTCGACAGTGCCATATAGCTTCGACCCGAAGACAGCAGCAGCAAGTTCCTTCTTAAACCTTCGTTTACTGACTGGGTACAAAATGTACCCAGGCGTGGAATTTTCTTGAACAATTCTCGCTGGCATAGAGTAACAATCTTACCAAATTTGTCCATTTGTTCATTTCAGCCCCACTGACACAAAAAATCATCATTCGGCACATATATTGGGTTTTACGTATTGTATGTTGTTTCAAATCCAACTGGACCAGCTTGTACGCATGGAAGGTGCACTATTTGTCCAACAGCTAAGGACGGAAAAACAGACTGGATATGTTGCCAGTGCTCAGAATGGGTGTGCAAGGAACGCTCTATCAAGGCAATTCAAATAAAACGCGACAATTGCAAGGAACAATCATACTAGAGACAAATTTCATTCGCATTTATGTTCTAAATTATATTTTCTTGTCCTCAAACATTGTGTTTCACTTTATATAACTGTATGAAAAATGAGAAATGTGAATGAAAGCAACGTTTTGACTTCAAGTGAGTCTATTAATCGAACCCTGAAAAAAAGTTGAGAAAATAATTTTAAAAATATGGGTACAAAATGTACCCTGTTCCGTAGAAGTAGGAATTGTTACTGCGCCGTAATCCAAGGATTAAGGTTGTTATCCATCTCACCCGGAAGATGCCAGCAGCAGGTTCACCCAGCACGGGGGGGGGGGTATTCACCCTCCAAACTACGAGGAATGACGTCTCAAAAGAATGTAACCTTGGTTTAAATTCGTTAAACTGGTCTGGGGGGGACGAAGCAAGCGACTAACAATCGGGCGGAAATAAATTACCTCCACATCAAGCGTTCATTTTCTGCACTCTATACGAAAATGTGAATCAGACCGGCCGGCCGGTCTACAAGCTCGCTATGTTCCCACAGTACCTTCACACTTCACTACTCTCAAACTGAACTCCCTTTTGTTACGGCCATACCTTCACGACACGCGCTGAGAGCTGCAGGAAAGGCATAAATCACTTGTCTTTAAGCGGGCGAGATGGACACTGTGTCCAATTCGGTTATGCTAAACTACGTGCAGCGCCTTCCTCGAATAACTGCTGGGTATGAAATTACTTTCTGCAATACACCCCAACTGGCCGTTACGGTAACCATCAACTTATCAACTGCAGGAAATAACTATTTAACACACACACACGCGCACGCACCATGCACACACACGCACCATGCACACACACGCACCACGCACGCACACACACACACCACACACGCACGCACAGAAACAAACAAACAAAAAAAAAACCTCTCAATTTCTACACTTAACAATTACAGACATGACGACTTTGAGAAACTCTGAGATGACATCCGTCAAATTCTTGGATTTCCCCACCCTGAAAATGGCGGCATTATGTCCCTTCGAAACGTCGGTAACTGTTTACCAGTCGGCACGGCGTAACATTCCAGGGGGTTTAAGTCTTAAACAGCAGCTCTGTGATAACCTAAAATTTTGCCAATTTTTAACGTCCCGCACCTCCCGCCTCATCCGACTTCTCAAGTGATTGCGACCCACTCTGTAATTTGTACGTATTTTTGCGGATTTGGTACAACTTGACCCTTGCTAAGAGACAGGGTGATTTTGGGAGCATTTCTGGGGGGAAACAACGTGTCTTACGGGGCGAGAGACGCGGTACATGGAATCTGCACCTAGTACGTTCTCCTCAGAACAAACAAAACAGTAATAATAACAATAAATCTGTAATACTATACATGAAATATTACAGTAGGTTGCATATAACCTAGAGCCACCGTTCTTAACCTGGGATCTACAGACCACTTCCTTGTGGGCCGCGAACTTGGATGGGCAAAAAATTACAACATTATTTTCACTAAAGTCTAACTGAAATGTAGCTTTCATTCTACAATGCATGTAGACAACACAATAATTTATGGCCTCTAGAGTCCAGAATGTTTGTTAACTTCAACGAATCTCTAAAATTCTTACATCCTATGAAAGGGAAACCAGAATACATTTTCCTTCGAACTGAAAGGTCTAACTTTTAAAATGAACATTAATTTCAACTTGCCCATGTCTTAAATTTATTTATTGTCTTGTTATTGATTTGACTGACCAATAAAGAAGTACACGTGTTACCACGTGACATATACTGTATGTTATTTTTTAACATTTTGAAAACTATGCTTGAGCATAACTGAGTCCCTCTGTCATACACAAGCATTTTATATGTATGTGTTTCATTTTATGCACTTAAATACATTTTTCTGATAAGGGGTCCGTATATTATACCAGACTGTCAAAGGGGTCCAAGGCACAAAAAAGGTCAAGAACCCCCTGACGGAGAGAATCCTGTAGGGACAGTAACAGCAGATTGCCTCATTACCTGCTCACTCTGTGGGGCCGGCATCTTGGGTGTAGAAACCAAATGGTCGCGGCTGTTCCATCGCAGCGGCTGCTGACGGCACTGTGGATGCCGAAGACGGTGTTGCGCACCCTGAGCGCAACGGGACGGGTAACGGCTTGGGGGCTTTTCTTGGCCTGGGCGGTCCACGGGTGCCTTGGTGCCCGGGACCTACCGGGCGCAGACGGGGTCGTCCAGGTCCTCGCTTCACGGGGACGGGTTGCGCGTGTCCTGGGCTAGCACCAGGGTCACTCGGCTGGCACGGGTCACCTGCAAGAAGCAAAGAGTTAACATCTTGTATTCTGCGAAGCCAAGCGTCCCTGGGAACACGGCACCAGCAGCGTGAAGCCACGATCTAACGTCGAAGTGAAGTTTGTGTACCGTGCATTGTGATACAATTATGTAATGTTAACCAAACAAAATGCACTTTTCAAATTAAGGTTTTAATTCAATTCCTCTTGTCTTCCTGATGATGAACATAAGATGTTCGAAACATGTAGAAGACAAGAGGAATTGAACTAAAGCATTAATTTGAAAAGTAAATTTTGTTGGTTAACATTACATGGCCGAAGTGAAGTTTTGTCAGTTCGCCGGAAACCCTCAGTTCACACGTACTGACCCCTTCCTTGTCCACCGTACTTCGTAAGCACAGTATTGTTTGGATATAATTACTGCCCACGCTTAAATCGTTACAGTTAACGAGCGATGACAGGTTTAAGAAAGTCAACCGACGATAACAACGCACTAAATTATACGTCGTCACAGCCACAGCCCGAAACGCTCGTCTCTCCACAACAAACGCTACATAAACAAGCAACGCATAATTGCCCCAGTTTCCTTTCACAGCCATCACTTCTTCGTACACAACAGGGACAGTCTCCTGTTCTCCAACCCTCTTACAACCCCCAAGCTGTCAATTTCTCTAACAGGGGAAAACAATCTGACACTCAGACATTATAACAAAACAGCCGGCAAATTAGAGGCAGTTTTAACGTATTTACGAGAACATCTGTTCTGCAATTCATCCCGGTAGAATGACCTCATCTGAAATAAAGCAACATAACTTTAACAGCAGGAAAAGCCGTGTACAATTACGTACTAGCGATACGGCAAACAATTTGATTTAATCATTTTCAGATGACTCTTCTGTTGTTCCACAAGTAACTAATACAGAGGGGAACGACATGCAGCCAGCGGGTGTGTAAAGATGTATAAATTATAATTTATCGGTGTCCTCTGTCCTATGGAGAAAGTTGGGATAGCTGTCGGTATTGTAACTAGGCGACGGGATGGACGACCGAGAAATCGGGCGCCCTTTGCATCAGGGTCAGAGGCTTTCATTTCCTCCAGCACCAAGACCAGACTGACTCTCGGCTTTTGGCGCAATGGGCACGGGGTACTTACGTTGCGGTCAAAAAGGGCCTCACTACATCTACAGTCGAGGTCAAGAATGTGGAGCTATACCTCCAATCCCCCATACGTCTTCACAGCGTGGTACTTCATTATATGTTATTTGTTAATTTCTGGCCTGTGAAGAATCCAGAAAATCTGACGGGTGGGCCTACCCTGTATGTTATGTGTCAAGGGCAGAGTATCTGTATTGCTCCGTCAGCCAATCCGCCATCGCTGTCGCCGTACCTAGCCCCCCTCCCCACCACCCCCTCCCATTCGCAAATTTCACTGGTCAAAAACTAACAAATGAACTGTAAGTACAAGGACTACTTAATCGGTTACCTTCACATGCGAGGTTAAATTTCATACAACGGGACTCGGCTGAGTATATGAGATGCAACGTAAGCCAGTTTTGCTGCAAATGGTACGGCAAACATTTCTTAGCGCTTGTTTTCTAGTTTATAGTTGAATATTACAGCTACAGGAGAACGAACGACAAGGCAGCAACAGCCAATCAGAAAACATAACCTGCACCAGCACGAATCAAGCTATATGACCTTCCAACAAAACGATCAGTATGTTCTATAAGCGTTCTATGCATGAAATGCCTGCAATAAACGTATAATGGTGCAGTCACGCCTGTCTTTCCGCATGCTTCATCTCTGAAACGTCTGGTATTGATGGAGGGACCTTTAGGGTAAAGGTTATCGAAAGAATTCAGTTTTGGTGTGTATCGACGTTAACAACTCCTGCTTTAAGACCTTTAAATCACAGTGGTCACTATACGTACCGTGTTATATTCAGTACATTTTGTCGATACTACGCATTTACTGGTTTCATATAATTCCGGATTAGACAGCTCTTAATTTCACCACATTAGCATTAGCCGGCTGGTGGGCGCAGGCAGAGTGTGGCCTAGTCTTATAGAAGACAGCTGGGTGTCATAAACGAGAAAACCAATTTTAAGTAGGTCAAAAAGGTAGCCTGAACAAATCACATAAAACACATCCATAAAATGCTTGCTGTCCAAACTTGTGTTCACCTTGCATCGCCCGTTAATGGCTCTAAAGATATCGTTAAACAAAACCAGTTTCTAAGCTCAAAAATTAGAAATAAAGTGAACTTCCTGTCACGACTACGAACACGAGAAGTCAGAACAATTCGAAACTAAAGACAGTGATTGCGGAGTTTGAAGCTGACCTTGACATTGGTTTGCGTTGGCGAAAGCCGACCGTCCTTTGCTTGCGACCAGCAACCGATGTATTCCAGTTAAAAAAAAAAAAGAAACACTGGGCTGAAGTGAGGTTGCATTTTGGGCGTGTAAGACAATACAGTTATTTTATGCAACGTACAATGCGGTTACAGCCGTACATAATTTGACTTTTTTTTTTACCATGGCGCAAAAGCATTAGTGGACCAGGGCCTCCTCACTGTCGAGGATTCACGATCACATTCAGACACACCACAATCGGTATGAATCCACTGGACGAGGAGTCGGACCGTCGAAGAGAAATCTACCTGACAACACACAACACTCACAACAGACAGACATCCATGCCCCCGGTGGGATTCAAACCCACAATCCCAGCAAGCAAGCGGCCACAGACCCACGCCTTAGACCGCGCGGCCACTGGGGTCGGCCACAATTTGATGTTAGGCTTGTTACAAACGAAACATCTAACAAATAGCGACCAATGGAAAGAAGGTCATGCTCTGACAGAGACTCATATTTTTTATAGTATCTCTGAAAGGATCTGCATGTTGTCCACCCGACCGTCGTCGCCATTGTTAAGGGACTCGACCCACACGGTGCAGGTCAACTGCATTTTCTTCAGTAAAGGACAAAATATTTCTGTTTGATGTTTGTGTGACCGTGCATCATTGATACAACAATATAAACAGCCAACTAGATGCAACAATGATAATTTTATTGATAATTTCAATCAGCTCAACCGGCGATGCTGCCTGCCAGCAGGCAGCATCGCCGGTGCATTATGTCACAAGCTGTAAACACAGTCTAGTGCTCCTGAGGATCGGCGAAACTATCGCCCGAAACATGTTGAGCTGATTGAAATTATCAATAAAATTATTATTGTTGCATCTAGTTGGCTGTTTATGTTATAGTATAATATTATCTGATTCGTATCCCTCCGAAGGTTGACTGCAGTAAATAGTACTTATTGCTTCACAAACTGCACTCAAGAACAAATTATGGACAAATTAAATTCCCCGAATGCTTGCTTACCACTCGGTTCAGATCCTGTCCTCACGTCTACTATCTAAAAAGGTAAAGATTAAAACAAAAGAACTGTAACTGTGTCTGCTGTTGGGTGTGAAACTGGGTCTGTCACACCGAGCAAAGAACACAGACTGGGAGTGTTGGAGAAGAATAGACTGGAGAAAAATAACAGGACCTATAAGGAAGAAAGGTCAGGAGGATGGCAACAATTACAACATGAGGAACTTCGCGATTGGCACTCCCCATCGAGCGACAAAATCACGGACAACTGAGTTAGGCAGGGGCACGCAACAAGCATGGGAGGGAACCGAAATGCATATACGATTTTGACGGAAAACCTGAAGCAAGAAGGCCGTATAGAATGTACAAGCGTAGATGGGAGAATATTAAAAAGAATCACATATAAAGAGAATATGAAGTTGTGGATTGGATTTATCTGGCTCAGGATACAGGGAATTGGCTAGTACTTGCCAACACTGTAGTGAACATTCCACTCTCATGATATTCGAAAAAATTAATTGACTAGCATAGAAAATATCTTCTCAAAAAAGTCTCTGCGGCATGGGATGGGGTTCCCACGTAACAAAATAGTCCTCGTTATAAACAAGAATTGGTTACAAACGTGTAGGGAAATTAAGATAAAGACACTATCTGAGTGTTACACCGTGTTGAACAGATAGTTAGCACTGTGCTTTATACGGCTAAAGATAACTGGCTTAAACAAAGAAGAGGAGACACCAAAGGAATAAGACACACAGTTCCATCAGAGGGCAGACTACTGGAAGCTGCAGAACTTCACATTTACTTCGTTTCGATCGGCAATGGCGTTTAGAAATCACACTGCCAAACGCACAAGTTCATCATTTTTCTTTTTCCTTTTTTTGTTTTGTTGTATAAGACGAGAGGGAAACCTACGAGAAAGGGGGAAAGCTAACTAATTTCGCTATAATGTCGACAGACGGGTCTCTGGAGACGACAGGAAACAAAATTAAGTAGCCTTAACAGAGTCGATTTAAGACAGGACGGACGCAATCTCGTGTGCAAAAAGTGAAAGCAGTCATCCGTGCCGTACAAGAAGCTTGAGGGAAATGGTCACCCTGGATTGCATTACACAATCTCGTACTATAAAATACAAGGAACACAATCACGTTTCTCGTTCACAGGAAGCTAAAGCCCTCAACTGTCCACGGCTTGGTAGCACAGATAGTGCTAGGGTTCGGGTCAGCTTCAAATGAAACGATACGCAGTAGGTTCTGAGAAACTCGCGTTATAGAAAATCGCGTAATAAAAATGGGTTCAGATCACAAAAACTCCGATCCGTCATCCAACCTTACATCTTTACACTGGCCGCAAAATTCGCTAACAGCCAACGCGAGTAGGCGGAAAGTTCGCGTTACGCAAACAGCGTTCACATATTCATCAGTCGGGTTAAAGCCAATTCGTTTTAACGAAATACACGTAATAGAAGAACTGACTGTACAGAGCATTTCGTACCTCTCTGTTTAGCAGACAAACATTTATTCGTCGTTTCGTTCGCCTGATGTCCGTGACACAGACAACTCACAGCTGGCACAGAGCTGTGACGCTGTCTGTGTGTTGTGAATTGACCAGCGAGTTGCGATTGGACCTCAGGTGCACGTAATGTGGTGAGTTGAGAGTTTATTGGAAGGACGAGCTG
>Ga0123354_10017322_pt1 | contig 11287 bp, 8 predicted proteins | sample TergutLab28metaG_2_FD_97872 | JGI IMG/M metagenome (GOLD analysis project Ga0123354, IMG submission 97872) | Labiotermes labralis P4 segment gut microbial communities from Petit-Saut dam, French Guiana - Lab288 P4 | ecosystem: Host-associated > Arthropoda: Insects > Digestive system > Gut ... | reverse complement strand
CCCGTTGCGCTGACCACGTGACACCCCTCTATCCGAAAAAGTTGGCACTAACTTCGCCGACCGGCGGCGGCCGCTCTGTCGGTATAGTTCGCGTGCGGACTAAGGCCACGGAGTTTAGTTTTATGTTATGATTATATTAAAGAATTTTCAACGGATAACAAAACTAAAAGCTGATAATAATTACAAAGACTAATAATGAATGTAAATGGAATCCCATAAAATTGAAGTTTTTGTGCTACATGCACCAGCATTTTAAGTTTTTTGTAAATACTGGCCTGATGATGGCCTATTGAGGCTGCAGCTAGTAGCCAATGACAGAATAGTAATACAATAAACATACAGTTGTGTCAAACGGAGTATTTAATTAATTTTATTTTAACAATATACTTTGAAAACAACAGGTTGTCCTCTACCAAGATTAAGTCAATCAGTTGATACTGAGGGCCAGATTCTAAATATAGAGAGGAAATAATGCAAGTAGGTCATAAACACTTGCCACTCACATTGCTAATTCGTGTGAGCCAATATTACATTATTCCCAAAGCCATGTTTTACAGTCCTGTACACTTCATTTCGATGTTCAAACATTTGAAGGTGTTTCGGAACAATAAAATAATTTAATTTTGACAATGCATAAAACCTGTGTGTGTGTGTGTTAAATTTTACGCAGTAATAATATTTTTTAGATTATAACATTGCATTTATTAAGAAACATGCACGTTGTCCACCTCAAATAAAGACAAATGTGTATACAAACCTGTTGGGTCACACTATCTCATTTCGCTCCCATAATCTCTCGTATGCTTCCTGCAATAGCCGACAGCTAGCCGGTCGCCTAAGTTCCTGACTACATATACATATTGAAGACTGGTTAGTCTGAAACGTATCCATATAAAAGATTTGGCATGATATTCTCTCCATACGTGTATTAGTAGTCAAGGTTGGTGGTAGTTAAGAATAGCAGCAGAAGATGGCAGCCATAAGCGGCAGTCGGAAGTAGGCTTTAGTCGGTATTGTAGACTTCATATGTAACGAAATGTTAAACCGTCACTTTGGATTTCAGCATTAGACCATAAGTTTGGTGTTTAATAAGCACGAGGAAAAGCTGACGTCATCTCAGAAATTCTGAAGCTTCTAGCATGCATGTAAAGTCGTGGTTCCATAGCTATCTTCAAGGGTCAAGAAATCCAAGCAGAAAGAAGAAACTTGGGACCGACAGATTGTCCCGAAACATCGTTATGGAATTAGCACTCCGCGCTGCGTAAACTTCCAGAACAGCGCAGGTCTCAATATATTTGAACACCTCAGTCTCAATGGACCCAAGTCCTTCCTCAACTTAAAAACCGTCACGGCCCTCTCCTTAGGCTCAGGCACAGGCTCAGTTTCCTGGGCTTCTTCGAGGCCATTTTGTTCCCGAACTTCAACACGATGGCCGAGTGTGAGCTTCTGATCATGGGAGTTCAGCAACCCGAAGACACCTTCCGCAATTTTACATGCGAATTAACCCGCTTGGTTTAATATACTGGGTCTTGGGTGCAAAAGACCTAAGTGTTGAACGACGTTAAGTCGAGAGACTACCGGATGGTGATTAACGTTGTCGTTTTAGTGAATAATAACTGGAAATCGATTATCAGGTGGCAAAATTAGACATACATCTACACCAAATGTCTGGAGGGACTGAAAGAAATGTGAAAATAAACACTACAGTCGGTCCTAAGGCCGGAATTTGAAATATTGACATCAAACATACGACTCAGATTGCTCTCCGCTCCAGGGCGATGGTAGTGGTATGTCGTGGTCTTAAATTGACCCAAAGCGTTTTAACTTATGTCATCTCGGGTCTGTACCTAAGAGTCCCAGCCGGTAGTTGATCGTGACGAGAACAACTTCTTCCGTGAGGATGTGGTCCGGTCCGTACATGATCGAGCTGGCGGACCCGCCTTTGTAGCAGCCCCCGTGAATCCACACCATGACGGCTTTCAGCTCTTCGGAAGGTTCAGGAAGCTGTAGGTTAGCGAAATGCACACTACAGTTCTACAGGCTCAACAGTATTACGTCACGTTTATAAATATTTGCCTTATGGATAATATTTGACAAAGTTGCAGATCTGATTATAAAATAAAACAAACAATTTAAGTACAACGTAACATTGAGGCGCGTGCGTGCAGCCACTGTTGCCGTGGAAGAGCAATAAATATTACATATTGTGAGAGTGTGTGTTTGTAGACTTAGTTGTCTAGCATGCAATGCGCATGCTCTGTATTTTCAATTGGTCTGTCAGGCCGTACAATATTTTTGAACATTATCTCATAAACGGCACGATTTTCGAAAAAAAAAATTTATTGAACATAAAATATGTGTTTTGATTTTCGGTACAAATTTTGTCTGAAACATTCCTAATTCTAAGAAGAAATGAGCGAGATATTATCTTAAATGTACATATGTCTTTATGTAAAGTACCCGTTATTCTTGTCAGATTTTACTGAAACTTGAATTTTCTCCACAGTTTTTCGAAAAATATTCCAATATCATATGTCATGAAAATCCGTCCAGTGGAAGCCGAGTTGTTCTATGCGGACAGATGGAAGGAAGAACGGACCGACAGACGAACAGACGGACAGACGGACAGACATGACGAAGCTAATAGTCGCTTTTCGCAACTCTGCAAACGCGCCTAAAATCCAACTACTCGCAAGTACAAAGCCTACACTCCCACGTGTTTCGGCTGTCAACCACCATTATCGGGGAGAACCTTCACATTCTGCAGAAACGAAACCAAATTTCCCACAGTTCATATAGTTTTAGTCTAATAATTTGTTAAGTGTTAATTAAGTGGGAGCTGTGTTACTGTCTTGTCTAAATCTGGTCACTGAGTACACATAAATGTACACCGCCGTGAATAAAGCCCTGCCGACGCCGATGGCTCTATGTCTTCTCAGTTTTGTGGAAAATTTTGTTTAAATTTGGAATAAAAGCTTTTTAACGTGACTGTCTCTTCGTTCACATCAGTTTTTTTAAAGGGCCACTTTAAGAGAATAAAAGTGTTCAGGATTTGCGGCTTACTGTAGACTGCACAAACTGACAGAATTAAGAACCGGATGACCAAGGGAGCGGGTTTAATTTCTGGCATCATCAAAAGTTTTTGCTTCACCAGTACGTCCAGACAGGCTCCGGAACCCACCGAGCCTCTCATTCAATTGGTACCGGGGTTACTTCCCGAGAGTAAAGCTGCCGGGTGCGTGAAGCTAACTACTCTCTTCCAAATAATGCCGAGATTAAACTGAATACCCCTACACCCCCGCTTCCTCAAATGCCTTCATGGCGGGCACACGGAAATGCAAAGTGCCAATACTGCACCAATAAAATGAAGTCCTGCATCTTTCGTCTTCACATTTGCCGTCTTCCAAGCCAAACACGAAAATGTGCCTGTCCTTTTATTTGCCAACTGTCGCACACTCATAGCAACACAGCGTAGTGCGCGACAGTTGGCAAATAAAAGTACAGTGTAGTATATTAATATTAAAATGGCGCAGAAATATAATTTTGCCTATCGTTTTGTATGCGTATAAAACTTGGTCTCTCACACTGAGGGAAGAATATAGGCTGAGGGTGTTCAAGAACAGGGTGTTGAGTAAGTACCAGGGAGCACAATGAAAGGTTTCATGATTTGTACTTTTCGTCACATATTATTGTGGTGGTCAGAACAACGCCATGCGCCATATGACACATGTGGTGGGGTTTGCTGGGGGGGACCTGAAGGATAAGGGCACGTGGAAGAGCTAGAAATAGACGGGAAAATATTATTACAATGGATCTTAAAATACTACACTTGGAGGGTGTGTACCAGGAAAGGCACAAATGCGAGGCCTTTGTGGACACGGTACGAACATTGGGGCTCCAAAAAATGCGGGGCACTCTCGACAACACCCCATAGCAATTTTACTGGACAAGGAGGAAACATATACCAGAGATATCTCGCCGCCGTGACGTAAAACTAGGTGCACTATTTCTGTTCCAACCAATAGGTGTCAGTAAATACGGTACAAGAGACACACAAATCCGTTCGCACGACGGCCATACTTCTTCTGTGACTGTGGGTAAGTCTTATGCTAGATGGTCAGTGCTCTCGACCATATGCGGGACTACCGGCTTCTCCAGCAGCTGGTTACCTTACTGGTGAAGACGTTCAAGAACAAGCAGTTCTCGTCCCCTGTGAACGCTCCAAGCATCATGTCGTGCTGCGGACAGACGCTGCCTTCGTCAGTGGCCTCGTATGTACCATCCCACGGTTCGGGCGGCTGCGGAGCCTGCACGGAAAGTTTCGATTGACAGCACTGTCATTCATTCATTACACATACATCAAGTCCACATACGATTTAACACGCCTATTTGACACAGAATCTGACATCAAATAATATAAAATACAATACATATTATACATTCCACACCAAAGCATGTCATAGTGACAGAGAATTATATAAAACAATACGAGGAACGTATATAATTAATTTAAAATCCATACAATAATAACAAAATATATGGAAAAATAAATTGTAATAAGATTTATTGATGACAAAATAAAATAATTATATGAAACATCACGATTTTATAACAACGGACTAACACTTGTTAAGAAATTAGAACGTCGATGTAGATGAATGAAATAGGAGTGTGGAGCATTGGTGGAATTGTACGGACAGAATGGGAAAACCCTTCCCACTGTCACTTCGTTCACCACAAGTCACACAGGGACAGACAGGGGATTAAACCTGAACCTCCGCAGTGACAGAACGGCAACTCACCGACTGAGCCACGACAAGGATTCTGGTTTCATTTAATTCAATGCATTCGTTAAAAGAAAGGCAATGATGGAGTGCAGGAAGACTCCTACAAGGTAATTGTTGTGATCATTTCAATGAACAAACTTCTTCTGCTAAAGTTGTCCGAAAATTAAATTCTCTGTTAACCCAGCAGTCTTCTACTTGCCGGGAATCACCGAACGAATATGCTTTCTGAGGCATAAAGTACTATAATGACTTTAATATCTCGCAAGATCTCAGCAAAAGGTCAATAATATGTTATATTTATTCCTACTACGAGAAATTGCGCATATGTCTGTTGTCTTAGTAACCGTTTGAAATCTGAGCAATTGTATTTTACTAGTATTCTTGTAAAGCACCCTCCTCTTGTAGGGGGATTTTAATATACAATAAAGTATATTTAATAGCGTGAGTGTAAACAATTACAGACACTTGGCAGTTCAGGTTGTGAAGACGCTGGCCGTAACCACTACTGTCTTCAGGTTTGTGGCTCTTTGCTCTTTGCAAGTCCTGTAGCTTCCCAGGGGGCTGGATCCAACGGGATTCCATGTTCTCGCAGCCAAGTTGATTAAGATTTAAATCTTGTGATACGCAACACCGTGTTGACTGGTAAATCCCGATCGAATTTCGGAGCAGCATGTTACTCTAAAAAGGATGTTTAGATAGTATGATGTGTGCCATCAGACATTACGTATGAAAGTGGTCCCCCTGTCACAGGGCCGACGAACTGGTGGCATACGTGCCCACAATGGCACACGGAAAGTTATGTTTGGCGCGCGGCATTAACTCTGCCACAGTTTGTTTCGTATTTGCATTGCAAGACCAACGTCTCTAAACTGTGCAGATCATGTGTATATATACACACATATCTGACTGCGTACATACTGTATATGAATTACCGTTGCTACCAAACAACACTGCAGTGAAACATTTTAACACAAATCGGAGCGGTGCGAAGTGTTGACCGGGTATTTATCGTTGGGGCGCCGGTCTGGCGGTGACTGGACCAATCCGTGACAGTGGACAGAATGTTTTACAGTCTTCTTTAGAATAGCTATTGCCATGTTTTGTTCTTATCGCATTCCTCGAGGAGGACTTTATTAGAAATATAATAATTACACTGCGCATTAATTATATAATTATATTTATGAATAATATGAGGTAATTCATAATAATTTGTATAAAACTCCAAGATTTTATTTTCTCTTCAAAATTCTCGTGGGCACGCGAAATTTATAGACAGTTTGGGTCCGCGCACTCAAAAATGTTCGCCAGCCCTGCTCGACCCTTTGTAACTTCGTGACGTGCCAGTGTGACGACCTTGTGTTCCTTCCGAGAGACCGGAACACGACTTTTAACCGCAAGCTTAACTGAATTGCTAGTTGATAGAATGTCATTTAATACAACTTTCTGTCTCACCTGGAAACGTAAATCACCAACCGGAGGCTTGGCATAAGGAATGCCAAGGAAAGCGAGCAGCTGTCGGTCCCGAATTGATTCTATCCGCAGCCCCATTACAGCGCCCTGTTCCAACGTCACCGTGACGTCGGCGTCTTGAGACTGGGCGTTCACACGTTCGGCGACAGCGAACAGGAGGAACAGGCCCCTGAAGATGGACAGCCTCATTACTGCGACCGTCTTGCCGGGTACAAACGGTATGCTATGTCATTAGTAATTTGCTGATGACATGCAAAATGCAGACCGGACGGAGATATGGAGATACGATCTTTTGTTTCAGGAAGTTCAGCCGAATATTCCAGGGGTTTTCAACTTGTAGCACGCGTGGTGTATACGGAAAGAGCTCGGCACAACACAACACAAATGGTGCCGCGCGGTGTACTTAGTGCTGCACAAACCACACTCTAACACTTACAAGGCTGCAGCAGGCAAAGAACAAACTAACCAAGCAGAATACCTGAGAGCCACAAATAGTGCAGTCAGCTGGTTTGTAGCGTTTCGTACAGGAATTCAGTTTCGCTGACATCACATTCAATAGGAATGTCGCAAAACAATTGCGAAAAGCGACCATCAGCGTCATCACGTCCGTCCTTCCTCTTCTCCGTATGGAAAAACTCGCCTCCCGCCACAAGGATTATCGTGAAATCCAACATTGTGAAACCATAAACATATTTGTCAGAATGTTCCAGTTTTGGTTAGTATCGGACTGAAATAACAGACACTTCACATGGACAGCCACGTAAAATTATGAGCACTTTGGTAATCATCGTAACCATGGTAAGCATGCTTACCAAAGTTACCAGTATTCCTATGGGTACAATGTGTACTTTGGTACCTTGGTTGCCTTGGACACAAAGGTGTCACAAAAGTAAGTTTAGTTACCATTTACCGTGGTTACAAATGTTACATTTCTTACCATGGCTGGTTATAAAGAATCATTAAAAAATTATGTCCGTATGGTTACCTTGGTTACTAAAGCTTAACAGTGTGCCAATGCTTTTTATTACCGAGGTCACTAGTGTGCCTGTGGTTTCTTTATAACCAACGCCACCAGTGCGCTTGTGGCTGCTTGTTACCAAGACTGCCAGTGTGCCTATGTTTGCTTGTTACCACGGCTACCAGTGTGGAAATGGTTGCTTGTAAACAAGGTTACCAGACCGGATACCGTTCATTTGTTCAAGGTTACCAGTGTGCTTATTGTTGCTTGTAACCAAGGTTATCAGTATGCCTACGGATGCTTGTTACCAAGACTACCAGTGTGCCTATGGTGCCTTGTTACCAAGACTACCAGTGTGCCTATGGTTCCTTATTATCAAGACTATCAGTGTGCCTATGGTTGCTTGTTACCACTGCTACCAGTATGCCTATTGTCGCTTGTTACCAAGGCTACCAGTATGCCTATGGTTGCTTGTTACCAAGGCTACCAGTGTGCCTATGGTTCCTTGTTATCAAGACTATCAGTGTGCCTATGGTTGCTTCTTACCACTGCTACCAGTATGCCTATGGTCGCTTGTTACCAAGGCTACCAGTACGCCTATGGTTGCTTGTTACCAAGGCTACCAGAGTGCCAATGGTTCCTTGTTACCAGACTACCAGTGTGCCTATGGTTGCTTGTTACCAAGACCAACAGTGTGTGTACGGTTGCTAGTTACTAAGGTTACCAGTACGTCTATGGTTGCTTGTTACCAAGGGAACGGGAGGGCCTATGGTTGCTTGTTACCAAATTACCAGTGTGTCTATAGTTGATTGATACCAAGACTATCAGTGTGCCCATAGCTCCTTGTTACCAAAACTATCAGTGTGCCTATGGTTGCTTGTTACCACAGCTACAAGTATGCCTATGGTTGCTTGTTACCAAGACCACAAGTATGCCTATGGGTGCTTGTTACCAAGACTACCAGTGTGCATATGGTTCCTTGTTACCAAAACTACCAGTGTGCCTATTGTTGCTTGTTATCACGGCTACCAGTATGCCTATGGTTGTTTGTTACCAAGGCAACCAGTATGCTTATGGTTGCTTGTTACCAAGGTTAACAGTGTGCCTATGGTTGCTTGTTACCAAGGCTAACAGTGTGCCTATGGTTCCTTGTTACCAAGACTATCAGTGTGTCTCTGGTTGCTTGTTACCACGGCTACCAGTATGCCTATGGTTGTTTGTTACCAAGGCTACCAGTATGCCTATGGTTGCTTCTTACAAAGGGTACGAGATTGCCTATAGTTGCTCGTTACCAAATTACCAGTGTGTCTATGGTTGCTTGTTACCAAGACTATCAGTGTGCCCATGGCTCCTTGTTACCAAAACTATCAATGTGCCTATGGTTGCTTGTTACCAAGACTACAAGTATGCCAATGGGTGCTTGTTAACAAGACTACCAGTGTGCCTATGGTTCCTTGTTACCAAAACTATCAGTGTGCCTATGGTTGCTTATCACCACGGCTATCAGTATGCCTATGGTTGCTTGTTACCAAGGCTACCAGTATGCCTATGGTTGCTTGTAACCAAGAACACCAGTGTGCCTAAGGTTGCTAGTTACCAAAGATACCAGTATGCGTTTGGTTGCTTGTTACCAAGACTACCAGTGAGCTTGTTGTTGCTTGTTACCAAATTACCAGTGTGTCTATGGTTGCTTGTTACCAAGACTATCAGTGTGCCTATGGTTCTTTGTTACCAAGACTATCAGTGTGCCTATGGTTGCTTGTTACCACGGCTACCAGTATGTCTAATGGTTGCTTGTTACCAACGCTACCAGTATGCCAATGGTTGCCTGTTACCATGGTTACATTTGTGCCTTTCGTTAAGCCAACGTGCCATAAATGTTTCCCTCAGCGGACATTTTAAAATTTGTTCACTCTGTTTAAGGTTTATTTAATAACGCTCTTCTAATTGACTGCAGTTTTTTAACCTATTTTACTACAACAGCGATTTTGATCGGATGTGAAAACTCTAACATCCATGTTGAAACAAAGCTGCACACATTGTAGAAGTCTCCCTGAAGATGGCCCGTTAGGTCAGGCCGATACATGTCGGAGAACTAACCAACAAATAAATAATACAGTGGAACAAGTTGATATTGATTCACCGTGAATGTAATGGAATTGCACGGAAAATGTACAGTATTACATTTATGTAATAAGCACTTTACTCCGTGCTAAGTGGGTCCCTGTCACAGCGGCATGGCGCGTCCTCAGGTTGCGGATAGAGGAACGGCCTCCAGTATGGAGGGTAGCTGCGAATATATTGAATAAGCAGTCGCGGACAGCCGACAAGGGGTGGTCCTCCAAATTGGGGGTTGGGCGACGTGTCAACAACTCCTCGCCGTAAAAAGTGTCATGTTACGAAATATTCACACAAAAATCCTCGGACCTGGTCTGACTCTTTGGTATGACCAAAGCAACTGTTTCGAGCTGGCTCAGGATAGTGACAGGTGGAGAGCACGTGTAAATGCGGTAATGAACCTTCGAGTTCCATAAAATGCGGGGAATTTCTTGACTAGCTGAGAACCGGTTAGCTTCTCAAGAAGGACTCTGCTTCATGAAGTAAGTAAGTAAGTACTTTACACAGCTGATAGTGCCTCCGGTAGAGCAGGTAATAGCTGATGCGGCGAAATAGCCCAGAAAACGAAGACGAATTGGCCAATTGCTGTCCATACGACACGGTATCAGGCTGCTTCGCGCGATTACGAATTAGACACCAGGTAAGATAAAGGCCAATGTAATGTTCACACTAGAAAAGTCCATGACGGCCCGGGAGTAGAGTTATAGCTCTATTCTTTCTTTAACCTCGACGCTAGATGTGGGTGGGTGGTCAAGGCCACGTCCCGGCCGCTTTACCCTCGGTAAAGAGACCCGGTGCCCATTGTATAGGAAGCTGAATGGGCCCCTGTGCCGGTCTGAACGGATGCCGATAAACTCGTTCACACCAGGATCCCATCCAATTATACACCAGTTCATGTCAAGTAACGAAAGATACCGGACGTAGTCATCTGCCTGTCATCTCCGTTCTCTGCTCCTAGCGACCCTTGACCCCCATGTACTGTTACTAGTGACTCCTGCCCCGAAGTGCCTGAGGACGCCCGGCACTGAGTGAGCGGCCGTTCTGGGCCTTGAATGGTTTCCGGGGATCGCGTGTCTCACTTGCCGGATGCAGTTATCATGATATGCGCTCTGTCCTGCAAATAAATGGGATCCATAATGGAATTGTTAAAATGACTTTTTACTGTATTTTTAAATTAATACTTGTACTGATTCCATGATCAGAATAAAATACCATTTTTCCCCCCACTTTGCTGAAAGGTAAGGCAAGACAGACAGTGTGGGCAACGCAATGTAGATGTTAAGAACTTCACCAGAAGGTCTAAGAAACGGACCGAAAGGCCGACCGTGGGAAATACAAGCCGATTGACGGCAGACTGAACAGCAGAGCAGTCAACCAAACAACCGGACAAACCGGCCGAACAAAGTACCTTGCAAAACAAGCAACCAACAAGATGACCGACCGACCAACCAACCAACCAAACAACAAACGGAGCGTCCGAACAACGGAACAACCAACCAGCACTCTCCATCTACCTAATCAACCAATCGAAATGCCAGCGACGCACAAAAGTAACCAAGCGAGCACCAAAACAACCAAACACAGCAGACTCTTCTTAATACACCACCAGTCGCTCAGCTCGCCACATATTCTGGAAAATAAAGGCAAGTTGCGGTGCCCATTTAATGGCCCAGTGTCATATTACGCAGCCCAAAGGAACATGATCATACTCAAAACAAACACCATCAACTGTACAAACACGTATGAACAGCATTGTATACAGTGTGTCCCAGGAGGAAAGTGCAAGAATTCGGGAGAGTGTTCCTTATGTTAAAGTATACCAATATAACAAAAAACACCTATATCCAAAGTTGAACGGTTACGGAGATAATGGCCAGAGAAGTTTGAAACTTTGACAGCTGTTACACACTTATTGATTACCAAATACATATTAAAACTGGCAGGAATATGTGGT
>Ga0123354_10017320_pt1 | contig 11288 bp, 7 predicted proteins | sample TergutLab28metaG_2_FD_97872 | JGI IMG/M metagenome (GOLD analysis project Ga0123354, IMG submission 97872) | Labiotermes labralis P4 segment gut microbial communities from Petit-Saut dam, French Guiana - Lab288 P4 | ecosystem: Host-associated > Arthropoda: Insects > Digestive system > Gut ... | reverse complement strand
GGGAAGGGGGGGGGGGACGAGTCTTTATGGAAAAGGTTTATAGGAGTAGTAAGTGATGAGAAGTGAAGGACTGGGGCGAAAGCGTGAGTGAATTAATGATTGGAAAAAAAACAATTTACAGTAATCTCTTGCTTGGGTGTTTTTACCTTCTGTACATGTTGTATTCTAATTTGTCTCGCATGTTTTGTTGCTAGTTTTAAGTTGTCTTGTGAGTAATTGTTGTTGGTTGGCCGTGTGTATTGTTGTAGTTGTCTTGTGAGTAATTGTTGTTGGTTGGCCGTGTGTATTGTTGTAGTTGTCTTGTGTGTAATTGTCGTTGGTTGGCCGTGTGTATTGTTGTAGTTGTCTTGTGTGTAATTGTCGTTGGTTGGCCGTGTGTATTTTTGTAGTTGTCTTGTGTGTGTATTGTTGTATTTGTCTTGTGTGTATTGTTGTCAACTTATATGTATTTGTTTTTCTGTGTTTGCGTTGCTTTTTTTTTTACTTTAGATGCCGGACTACAAGTCAGTACTCGGAAGGTCCTGCGACCGGCCATCTCAACACAGGTTTTTCTTGGATTTCCTGTGTCTATAAACAAATGCTGAGACGGTTTCCAACATTCCAAGTTGCCACTACATGCTTCTCATGTAGCCCCCCCGACTTAAATCTAGTAATAACCGATTTCATGTTTTGTTTACATGTAAAATAACCACTGCCACCGGGTACACAACCCAATTGCAGTAAATAAATAAATAAATACATTTTACAGAAAGCAGGATGAGCCTCAGCACTGGTCTGGACAGGTGCGGAAACTACGCCCCCACCAGGATTTAAACCCCAGACTATCCAGCCCCTAGGGAGTCGCTATGCCGACTACGCTACTTCCGCCACGATTCATAAGCCGATAGGAAGCTTAAACATACGGGGTTAATAGTTCAGTGGGAACTAATATCAGTTGTAGAACTAATCTGATTCCTCATTTCCCATAATAAACCAGTGAAACAGCTGAATGACGAGGTCAAATTATTGCCGCGTAACGAGACGAACGAAAGAGGACAAAGCTAATGCTCTTAAGAAATTGGAAGTAACGTTCTGTGCTTCATCATCCATGGCAACTTATGAAAGAAGTTTATGTATTTCCTGATTGTAAGAGAAGATCACGTATTACTTCCCCATCACTGACTTCTCAAAAGTTGGCATTAGGAAGTATATTGTGATGCAAAAACGCGGAATACCTTCATGGCATTTTGGGAAGCTGCGCTCAGCACACAGGATGTTTATTATATAAAGCTGCCTACGATATTCAGGCATACCTCAAAAATATTTTTAATAATTGTACAAATGAATTCCTCCGTCTATAAAAGTTTAGTAAATCTGTACAGAACTGACTGAAAAACTTCTGTACATTTAGTGTTACGAAATGACTGAGAAACGGACCACAATAAGGCAGAACAAAAGATAATACAAATTTTTGAAAGGAGAATTTTACTGAAGGTTTAGCGTCCTGTGGAAGAGAAGAGGTTCTGGTGGGCAACACATAATTTATGAATTATTCTGTTTTGCTAAGGAAGCAGATATAGCTGTTACGATAAAGGTCACAAGGATGAAACAGCTTTGCTATGCGTTTGTAAGGATGGATGAGGTAGCTATATTAAACGAATCCCGTCTGCTGAATCCTGGAGCCACAGACGAGCACAGCAACCAAACGAATGTGTTGGTGTCAGAAACGGGGAAATGAGAGTCAGTGGCCGAGCAAACAGTGGACAACTAGCAGAACTGAGGGTTTAACTAAGAAGCGCTAAAATACCCAGCAGAGAACAACATTAAAGTGCGCTATTCTTCATGAAGTTAATTACGAATAACGGGACGCGCTAACTTCACTCCTATTTTGCTAAATATTTAAATACAAAATATGTACATGTTTTGTTAATTTGACGTACATTATAGGTAAAATAATTTCCGCCCGTCCAGACCGGCCCTGGGGCCCACCCAGCCTCCTATAAAATGGGTACCGGGTCTTTCCCGGGGGTAAAGTGCGGCCGGGGCGTGCTGCTGACCACTCACCTCCTTCTAGTGCCGCGGTCATAGAAGAGTAGAGCTATACCTCTACCCACCATCTGGGTCACACCGGGCCTGTAATGGGATCACTTTACCTTGACCTTTACCTTTGTTAATAATATGTAAAATACTTTTGTTGTTTTATAATTCATTCGTTGATGATCTGGAAGTTACGCAAATGAAATCCCAATTACTACCTAAAAAGCGACAATAGTGATGTCCATTTATCGTCTCCGTAAACACGGCAGTCCTGATGTGTGCAAAACACGTATACATAGGCAATTTAGAGTCAGTTTTTGTCCCCTGAACTTCAACTTGCCTTACGTCACAGAAGACAGTCGAAGACCTCGTCAATTGCAGTCCGGTGCAGACTTCGTTGGCGATATATCTGCCACGTACAGACACACTGTAACTTGGACACACTATAAATCCAGCGTTACTTAGTTGCTTGAAAACCACTCAGCAGACTCTCATAAAGCCATGAAATTGGAGCAACGGCACCAAGTATTGGAACAATCGTCGGTCGGAATACACAGCTATTCATTTTGTCGTCACCAGTCAGTAAATATAGTGTAATAGTTTAGTTAAACATAACTTGGGAAACAAACCGACAATTTCACGGGCCTACAGCCACATACAGTCTTAATGTTAATTATTGTCGTAATATGAATGATTTCTAAAATTTGAAACATACGTAATACGGAAAGGAACCTGATATCCCCCCAACAAAGACAATGTGGTATAAATACAGGGTGTACCTAAAATGTTTTTAGAATCTCTAAGAGTGAGTTCTTCACAACAGAGCAAAGAAAGTCCTTTACCTAAACATGTCAGACAATGATTGATTTTGGTGTTTGTTCAGCAATGGATACTTTAACTAGGCAATACTTTGCTGACAGATGACGTAATAAATTTAGGTTACGCGTTCCCAGTTTAATAACTGTTGAGTCCTTACTTTTTCCAAGTCCGAATTTACAACCAATGTTAGAATGTCCTCCACCCGAATCAAAGCACGCATGGAAACGTCTGATCATGGACTGACGCCGCATTAAAAAATCCCGGAGCTGCTGCAAATAATTTGGCAGGCATCAAAAACGGCCCTGTGGGAGGGTCTCTTAATCTTAAATTGGAGCCGAATGGTGTAGGGATTTTAAATGTCCCGACAGATAATAGTCAAAAGGTTTGAGATCGGGCGAACGTGGAGGTTGTACCTTGAAAATTGCGTGTGTGCGGACATACACTGGTACGAAATGTATCATTGTCTTGGTGTGGAAAACTGACTCCTCAATTTCGTCCTAGCATTTTATAAACACCCTGTGCAAACAACGCGTAATGTCATAATAAAACACCTAAAAGACGTTTATAAATTCCACTCTTCGGAGGGGTTTTAAATCATAGAATATTCTACGAAAAAAAAATTGATACTAATTGGTCTATTTATTTTAACCTAGAAAAATATACGCAAAATAAACTAAACAAAAGAGCTATTCAACTAAAATACAAATCCTGGTTTTGTAGTGTTATGTGTAACAAGTTGCTGTTGCATTGGTTCATACCACCGTTCAACAAAAAAAACTAAGGCTGGTAACTACAGAAAACAAACACAGTGTAAGTTCCCGAAGTTTGGCCGTACTTTCTTGATTGGAAGTCAACATGGATTTTTGTTTGAAATTCTATCACAACTTAAAACGAATGAAAAACAACTGTAATTTTGCCCTGACAATCCAAACAAGTAATCTTCTCCCAGTCACTCCGCACGCAGGCAGCAGTTCAGTAAGACACAGGGTTGCACTAGCAACGCAGTATATTCTCTGTAGCCGAGCGAGGGGAGAAACTAGAGAAGGTAAGGAAGAAGAAACGAAGACGAAACGTAATATTAAAACGCCATTCTCTTTCCACTTTTTCACTTTTGTCTTTTGTAAAGAGACGAAGAAAATCATGGTGGCTGGCGGAATGCGAAGTGCCCGAGATGTGAGTGTGTGTGTGTGTGTGTGTGGGTGAGTGTGTGGTGTGTGTGGGTGTGTGTGTGTGGTGTGTGTATGTGTGTGTGTGTGTGTGGTTGTGTGTGTGTGTGTCCACTGAGCGATGTACGTTCAATGAACAAGAGCGGACTATGTCCAACTTCGTGCCAACGACATAATCACCATACCGAAAATTAAAAATACCATAAATCCACTCAGCTGGGCCCATATTGATAAAACAAACAATTATTCAGCAGATAAAGTATCCACGTTTTGCAAAAGGGATATAACAGCCCACAACTGAATATCATTACGGACCAAATGAATCCACTCCAAGCCCATAAAATATATTCTTTCAGAATCGGATCATCTTCTCGGCCACGATTACGCGTTTTAGGTTAAATAATTCCGATTGATTAGTATCTGTAAACAAAATGTTATCTCCCATAAGACTTGCAACCTAATTCTGAATTTCGTCCAAAGTCCGATAGGTTGTATGTATACTAATTTATGTTGGTCAAATCGATCACGGTGGCCGTGCGGTCTAAGGTGTGGGTCTGCGGTCCATCTATTAGCAGGATTGCAGGTTGGAATCCCGCAGAGAGCACGGATATGTCGTCTGTTGTGGGTGTTGTGTGTTGTCAAGGTTGCGGTCTTCACGACGAGCTGATCACTCGTTCGGAGGAATCCTGTCGGCTTGGTGTGTCTTAATTGTGTGTGTGTGATCTAGACACCTCAACAACGTGGCGGTCTAGGTCCGATTTTGTTTGTAGCGCCACAGAGAAAGATTTTTGGTCATTGTACTGAATGATGTTGACTGCATGTTCAACCCTCATGCTAATACAACCCATAGTTTTTAACTCACGGTTCCGTGCATCGTAATTCAATGTTAATAAAAATCCAACCAGATGTAACAGTATGCAGATATTTATTTACTGCAAAGTCACTCTACATGTTTCGGGTGTCACAGCACCCATTATCAGGAGTACTAAAAACTGTAACCGCAGCCACCGGTACAGCTACTTCCCTCCAACGTGGCCGATCAGGCAAAATTGGAGGGAAGTAGCTGTACCGGTATTATGACCTGTACCGGAGGTTGCGGTTAGAGTTTTTAGTACTCCTGATGATGGGTGCTGTGACACCCGCAACATGTAGAGTGACTTTGCACTAAATAAATATCTGCATACTGTTGCATCTGGTTGGATTTTTATTAACATTACAACCTATTGCTTTCTCGCAAATGTGTGAAACTGTACAGCAATTCAGGCTCGCTATGTAGATGTGCACGTTTCTTCCAGACATGTTAGGATGCGGTATGGTGACGTCGTTCAGAATGTGGAGAGAGCGGACGGCTACTGGAATAGTTGTTAGCTTATTTGCAATAATTATTGTTTATTATCAACTTAACCGGCAAGTGCACGGGATGTAATGTAGTGGCCGTGAGACTTGAGTGGTGGCACTTCTTAACCAGTATTTGTAAATCTCTAAAAGAATTTAACTGCTAGACTTCCATTTGTCGAAATTTAGTGCCGTGCGTTTTCTGATGTCGTATGTGGACTTACAGGATTTAGGAAAGAATAGGATGATTGAAAATTTCATATATAGGACCATAATATTTTCCCCCTTACTTGTTAATATTGCAGTGTACAAGTTACTGAAAACAATATGGGCGGGTCATTTAGCAATCACAAGAACAAATAAATGTACATTCTTATTTGTATCCCTTATTTTGACCAGAATTTTTCACTTTCGAAATTATGTAATTCTATTAAACTTCGTGAAATATCTTAGAAGAATAAATGTAACTAAAGTATACTGTGGTCATTAACGTCGCATTCACACTCAATCTCCATCGAATTTAACCTTTTGACGCCTAATGTCAACTATAGTGGTCGTACCGCACCGCTAACCTCTAAAGTTGCATTTTATATATTTATTCAACAAATATAGGTACTGAATATTATAACCTTTGGACGCCTAACGTCAACTATAGTCGACGTACCGCACCGCTAACCTCCAAAGTTTCATTTTATATATTTATTCAACAAATACAGGTACCGAATGTTTTAAACATGGTGTATATTCTCCGTTTTTTTCTCTTCAAAATGCAGTTTGTTTCATAATTCTAATGTCTTTGGTTCCTGTGTTATTCACATTTTATATACAGGGTGTGCTAAAATTAAAAAGATAATTCCGGCGCCAAAAGTTAATGGGATATTTTGAATACGATAACTATGAATGAAATGAAAATCGATAAACGTGCCCCTAAAACAGTGTCAAGGGGTTTGAATGTTGAAAGTTTAGCACAAGCGACGAGCAGATCACAAGAGATTTTGTTTCAGGCACTTCCGTTAAATTACTTCAGCTTTTCTACACGGAATGTCTCTGTAAGATCAATGAAGACCTTTCAGGATAAGTTCCTAACATTGCACAAGCTTTCTTAACTCTATAACAAATTACTACACTTTACTTCATTACTTCAGGAAAATAAGCCAGCAAAGTATGTCATTACACTTGGTTGCAACCGATGCAACAAACTTCGAACTAACGTGACCATCGCCACGTGTCACAACGAAACTGTCAGACTTTTCAAAACAATTACTTTTTGTTTTAATTTCAGCTATAAAATTAAGTAATATTTTTATTATGAATGTAAGTTCTTATACATTCTAATACATTTTCTAATACTTTTCTAAAACATTTTACTAATACATTTTCTGATATGTTTTCTAATACATTATCTAAAACATTTTCTAATACATTTTCTAATACTTTTCTAATACATTTTCTAATACATTTTACATGAAGTTTACATATACAATTTTAACTTGTTATGGTCTTGAAAACTTATGCAAATCCAGATTTTAATTTAGTACAAACCGTGCAAGGTACACCAATTAATTTATATAACCAAATGGACCTGCACCAAAATGTATACAGATCAGACGTTAGCAAATCTAATACATGTTTCGGCAACGTCACAGGTGCCACCTTCAGGTAGACCACTCAGCAGGTAAAGTGGCACTTTATTTTTACTAACTTACTACACCACGCTCAATTTTGATGGCGTTACATTAGTTTGTTGAGGGGACACCATGTGACGGCAGCTATGACGTATCGAAACATGCAGGAGATTTAGTAACGTCTTATGTGTATGTATTTTGTTGCATGTGAAGTTGGTTATGTAAGTTAATTACAGTAACTTCGTTTTGATCCGTGATGATGGTTATTGGGACTGAAGCATGTTGAATCAATGGTAAATAAACGGGGTATAGTGTACCTCTTTGTTTATTTTCTTTATCCGAAGCTTCTTTATACCGATCCCAGTGGCCGCGCGATCTAAGGCGTAGGTCTACGGCCGCTCGCTTGATGGGATTGTGGGTTCGAATCCAACCAGGAAGATGGATGTCTGTCTGTTGTGAGTGTTGTGTGTTGTTAGATACAGGTCTTTGCGACGAGCTAATCGCTCGTCCAGAGGAGTCCTACCGACTGTAGTGCGTTGTTGTGTTCTAGAAACCTCGTAAATGAGGAGTCTAGGCGGGTGCGGGTAATCTAACCCCTACCAGATTTACATCCCCGGACCGTGCTGCCCGTAGCGCCTCGTTCCACCGGCTGAGCTAACACAGCCCTCCTGTTACTTGTTTCAGTCCAGTGTATGTGAGGATCTGTGGAATGATGTTGATAGAGAAGCAGTTGTGTCACTAATTTGAGTGTCGACTTCCGAAACACTCCTATGGTCAGGTACTGTAGCCTTTCAGGTCATCGTCGGGATAAAGTTGGTAACCTCCGTAATATTCGTGGTAACTGTTCACTGATATATTACCGCATAGAGTGGCAACGTCACTGCTGTGTAAACGGTAAAGTTAAAATGAACCTTTGTACAGGCACTGAGGCTCTGTACAGGCCGTACGACCCGTAGGGGGATTAGAGGTATAGCTCTACTCTTTCTTGATCAAGGCACCAGAAGGGGGTGAGGGGTCAGCGTCACGCCCCAGCCGCTCTTTACTCCCGGGAAAGACCCGGTACCCATTGTACAGGAGGCTGGGTGGGGCCCAGAACCGGTCTGGACAGTCAACGCTGGGCACTCTCTCTACGTTACTGCTGACATCCAGCAAAAAGCACATAATTTTCAATTTGTTTCTAAATCCCTGGATGCGCCTCTTCGCGTAGTTAGTGAAAGGGCACTTCTTACTGTAACATATCGTAATGAAAGCACAATTTATCTATAAACACAGTTTGTACCACACTAAGCACTCAGACATTAACGCGTGAACAACATAAGTCAGCCGCACTCCAACTGAAATAGTCTTTGGCCCCAAGGCCAATCGCCCACAAAATCGCTTGGCAACTCTCGTACAAGCATTGACTCTCACAGTTCATTATCGTTCAGTCAGTTGCTCAAGCCTGTATAAATAATTCCACATACTGTCACAGCCAAACTCCATTTGCCTCCGAAACTGAAACACAGCATCAAGGCTGCTAACAGGTTCGTTTGGCATAGCTTCTGGCTGCTATTGGTTTTAAACTAATTTTCTCATAAAAACTGGCCGCTATTAACGGTACGATCGTTAAGTAAGTTCTTCTTCTTTTTCTTCCTCCTCTTCCTCTTCCTTCCACCCCAGTTACTCCTTGCACTACTTTAGTGCGGCATATAATGTTCCAGCTGAGTTCGCTCCAGGGTTGTCTGCTGTGTATGTTCCACCTTAGCAACTTCAGAATTGGTAACTGTAACTTTATACTGTGGCTGCTGTAGCAAACTGCGTAAGGATTAGCAAACTGCGGTCAGCGAAAACACCCAAGACTTTTCTAGTCGTACCCCTTACACTGTTAGCTTTCTCTCCTCAAATCAAGGACTCCGTTATTTAAGATTTATTCCGCAGGTCACAATGGCGTAACTAATGAACACAAAGTGTCGCGTCAAACAAATGCAGATCGACTGTCATCAAAATTCACGTTTATTCTGTCAAGCAGAAACAAAGATGGCGTCACAATGTGACGTGTGTGGCTCACATGAGTGCGAACGTTAAGATTAACCCTTTGGCCCTGAAGCTGGACATTTACAGTTTAGCACAACATTTATGGGAAATGTGAATATTTTATGAACCAAGAAGAGTAACATTAGGAAATACACGACATTTTGTGGAGTAATAAACGAAGATTGTGAGAGAAAGTCTAAAAAATAATTAAATATATTTGTTTACTAAATATATAAAAAACGTACTGTGGGGAGTAGCGGTACGTCTGTCCTATATATAGGATGCACGGTGCCTAAAGGTTAATCTCTGCTATACGATATTGTATAGTTTCGCAAGTAAGTAAGTAGGTAATTAAGTAAGTCAGTAATATAGTAAGTAGGTACTTTCGTATAGAGCTACCGATGCTGGAGATAAAACTGGTGTCCTTTATACTGTGACACCGGACACAACAGATTGCTCTGCTGGATCTGTACCTACAGGATTACACGGTGTCATCCCAGAATAACTTGCGTCGTGAAATTGCATCTTAACTTTGCCAGTAAATGAAATGCAAAACGCCTTTATCGGGCGGCAACTTCTCCGACATCTTCGTTAAGCGGTCAATCGAATCAGTCAGTTGCAGGAGATTTCCCTTTTAGAGACCTTGTAACATCATACACGTGTATTTCGTTCCTTGTTAGGGTGGATTACTGCAACGCAGAACGCCATATTGCTGAGAACTTCTCCGAAAGTACCGTATTGAACTTGGATTCCAATTTGTTTGCTGTAGGAGATTTGTCATGATAGTGACATAACAACCGGCTTTTTAGCCTGATTCATCCTAACATGCAGTCGGTACAAAGGAATGTAAAATGAATTCACCGCCAAAATTGTTTCCAGCTCCTAGATCTTAGAACTGTTAATACATAAGACGATTTCTGTTCCTCACATTGCTGTAGGGAAAAACAAAAGACCTACGGCGATTATTTTTAGATTTCAAGATAAATATATTTCGTCCTTTGGTTTATGACATGTAAAATTGTACTTATTTAGAAATACGTCAAAGAAACCGTATAACTCCTACTAATGACGTAGGCAATACGTTCCTCGAGAAATGTTGGTAATCATCTACCAGGCGGCAAGGTGTCATGACAAGGAACATCAAAATGTAAAGTAAATCAAATATCTCGCCTTAAATATTTGAAGAATAATGAAAACTGCATTCATGTTGCCAAAAACGTGATAAAATGTACTTTCAAGGTACAATTGTACGAACGCTTCCTGAAGTCCTTCTCTTTCAATTTGGGAACAGAAATAAGACCTACTGGGAAGACAACGTATTGCTTATCCATATGGCGAGGCTCAAGTAAATTAGAAATTTGATGTTTGGAAACTTCTTTGAACAATTCGCGCCAGTTCAGTTTCTACCTCACTACCTCACTTTCTTTACTACTTCTTATTTCCTCCATTTTTCCGTTCTATGCTTTGGTCATGTTTATGCTGTACCGGTACATATAATTCAATTGGCTAGACCCCCGTCTTTGGTTCAATACGACAGACTGAAAGCTGAAGACAGTTTTTGTACGGCCTCCTTGATATGTGAGTGCAGCCTTACAAATAGCTACGACCACAAGGGCTCAGCAGAGTTACACAATATTAATTAACTAATTAATTACTTACTTTCCGCTCTTCCAATTGGAAGAAATTTTGGAAGAGCTTAAAGTAGAATCAGTGGACGAGAATCTAAGAACACACAAATCAAATTGGCTGTGACACGTAGCAAGAATGAACATTAAGAGGATGCCAACAGTAATGCTGAAATGTGAACTAAATGAATGAAGACGACTTGGACGACCTTTGAAGAGACTATTGAAGAGGCCGCAACAGCTCTATTAAGGTCTGAATCGTGACGTATGATGATATACCACCTTTGTAAGAAGCTAACTGCCGCTGATGTGTTGCAGAACTTCTTCTCCTTTCTTGCGGAATGACAGGTATCCCTTAAAGTTTCTAACCTCTTAGCAGTCTGCAGGGTGTCAAGACACGATATCAAACTGCAGTCCATCAGTACTGAGCCAGTTAAGTCCAGTTCACATTGACCCCCATTCTAAAAATCTCAAACCGATTATTCCATCCTACCAGAGAATATGTCGTAAATTATCAGAAAAATAACACTAAAACATAACTCATGACAAAACACGTAAACAATTAGAAGAATATTTGAATAAAGGTTGACCAACTAGATGACACTTGCTTTATTATATATTGCTCAACATGTTTCAGACGTTAATACGTCCATCTTCAGGAGCTAGCGAGTACTTGTTGTGTTGTGTAG
>Ga0123354_10017319_pt1 | contig 11288 bp, 5 predicted proteins | sample TergutLab28metaG_2_FD_97872 | JGI IMG/M metagenome (GOLD analysis project Ga0123354, IMG submission 97872) | Labiotermes labralis P4 segment gut microbial communities from Petit-Saut dam, French Guiana - Lab288 P4 | ecosystem: Host-associated > Arthropoda: Insects > Digestive system > Gut ... | reverse complement strand
TCGCTGAAAATATTTTCAATGAAACCTATTACGACCATCTATCGCGATATAAGCAATACGGGATTTACGATATGGGGCGAAACGTTACATTGCGGTTAAGTTTGCCGTTTTGAGGCGGAATTAATGTAGAGTACGAATTAACCATGCTATTACTTTACGCAATGCAACTCAGTAAATTCAACCCGTGTATTGTCCGGATTAAATAAATTCAAGAGCCAGCGTTTTCCCTTCCCGATAGAAGGTTTTGGTATATTTTGTCCGAAAGCCCTTTCTTTTAAGGTATAAATCGTTTCCTGCATATCATCGACAACAAAACAGGGATGACCGAAATTAACGTCATTCGGAGCATATTGTTCAATGTTTTCCGTACAATTTCCTAATCCCAAGTATAAAATAACCGGAGTTTGCGTATTATCTTCGGGATAACGAAACAATTCACTGCACTTGAGTGCACCGACCCAAAACGGATCTTTTTCATCAATTTCTTTAGCATATAATCCGGCATGATGAATACGTTTCGAAATACGATTTTCCGATAAGTATTTTCCTTTGGACAACCGATGCAAACCTGTATCGCTAAAATGAATAAATTCAACTGTATTTCCCCAGGTATCGTTAACGGTAAACACTTCATTTCCGGCGCCATCCATGGTTGTATTTCCAACATCCCTTAAGCCTTGCGACAGTAAATATAGCCGCATCTTTTCGATAGAATCCGTTTCAAGGGAAACAGACACTAATCTTTTTTTATTTTTAGCATCTTTATCCTCAATAAATTCAAGATATTGACGGTCGCTAACTTTGAAAGAAACAACCGTACCCAAAGGAGATGAATAGGAGAAAGCTTCATCAAAGCCCAAAAAGCGGCCATAAAATTCACGCGCCATTTTCATATCGCTAACTAAAAAGGTCATCTTAGCAATGCCCCATATCGGAGGAGATTTTACTTCCTGTGCAGCCAAAGAACATAAAGCAAGCCACCAGAATAAAAATACATATTTTATTTTATTATTCATGTAATTCTCAGTTTTCAATTTTCAATTTATTCATCCCCACATTCCATCCCTGTAACCAGATTGCATCCACGGCAGATTTTCGTGCCGGTAGAAAGGTTCAAGCCGAATTGCTAATTCTTTCATTCTTTCAGGAGACAATTTTTTGAAGTTTCGTAATATTTCCAAATTCGAATTAACCACATCAATACTATCCATTCCTATAACTACAGCATCTGCTCCCTCTAAAGACATCGCATAACGAACCAAATCGGGAGCTTTTAATCCCTGAATTGTTTCTTTGGGACGTACTGCTTTCATCAATAAAACGCCCATTTTTCTCCTTTTCCCTTCGGGCAGGACTTCTTCTTGACGCTTGAAATTTTGATTAGCAGTCCAATGGTTCATTGCAATCAACATACTGTCGAAATTAGCGCGTGAAGCCATTTCTTTCAATGCATCCGGATTTCCATGTCCGGAAAAACCAATGAAACGGGTGACTTTTTCTTCTTTCATTTTGTGCAATATATCGATCAAATGTCCTTTTTGGCTCATTTGATTCACATCTTTCAACGATTGTACGTCATGAACCTTTAGCATATCTAACCGGTCGGTATTCAACCGTTTTAAACTAAGTTCAATTTCTTTCATAGCTTCCGACGGTTCCCGTGCAGTCACTTTTGTAGAAAGAAAAACTTCTTTCCGGCGATATTTGATTACTTCTCCAACCCGTTCTTCACTTATAATCCGTCTTTTGGGTTTGGCTTTTCCCGGCGGAAGAGCTATGGAATTATCATAAGCATGGGCAGTATCCCAATAATAAAAGCCGTTATCTAATGCGTAATTCAACATTGCATACGCATCATCATCTTCATCGATATGACAGAAACGGCTTCCGAGACCTAAAACAATGAGGGGAATCTTCACGCCGGTCTGCCCAAATTTCGTGGTTGGCAGTCCTTTGGCATCATACGGATTTTTCTTTGCCGTTTCATCTACAATCGAAGCCAAGCTATTAGTTGCAGCAAGAGATACTCCTGCTGCAACTACGCTTTTTATAAATTTTCTTCTATTAAAATCTTCCATGACTTTTTTCTATTTCCACAGCGGATGTTGTTCAAGATTCGGATTCCGGATTATCTCATTCACAGGAATCGGAAATACATAATATTTCTTTGTAGAGCCAATATCAATGCCTTTCCGCGCAACGCGTTCTTCCATGCAATTCATCCGTTTATAATCGTACCATAAATGTCCTTCAAAACAGAGTTCAACGACCCGTTCCCAAATCAGGCTTTTATTGAATGTATTAATATCCTGATTCGACAAAGGCTCTAATCCGGCACGCGCTCTGACTTTATTGATTCCGTAGTATTTATCATACGATCCGGTGAAATTAGCCGCATTGTTGACCGCTTCGGAATGCATCAGCAATACATCGGAATAACGTGTAAAATGATAATTTATATTGGAATTTTGGTCGCCTGTTCCGGTTTCATCCGGATCGATATATTTCCAGGTATGGACTAAGCCCATGTTCACGTCAAAATCTTTTCCCCAAACTTTGACTTGACCGTCGACAACATCTTTAAAAGACAGAATAATATTGGTATCCAAGCGTTTGTCTCCAGGATTTAACGCAAGCATGTCGTTATAGAAATTTTTCGTACCGCCGAACGACGACCATCCCGCAAATTGCCGGCATACGTTCTGATCACGTATGGATGACATGTTGACCCAATTTGAGGCAGTAACATTAGCCATAAATTCCGCATCAAAAATGTATTCTTTATTATGTTCACCAACTTCCTTGAAGTTACTGCGGTAATCATCAACCAAATCATAAGCGCCGGCTTTAATAATTTCTTCACATTTGGAAGCCGCCAGCGCGTAGTTATCCGTCTTATTCCAGGGATAGCCTGCCATCGTCAAGTAGGTCTTTGCAAGAAAAGTTTGAGCGGCTCCTTTTGTCGCCCGTCCTACATTATTTCCCGTATAGGTTGCCGGAAGATTTTCTTCCGCAAACTTAAAATCTTCAATGATTTGACTAAAGACGGCATCGCTTGTCCCCATGTTAGACAGGAATGCGTTTTTTTCTTCGGAAGATGTTGTTAATGGTACATTATCGAATAAACGTATCATATACAGATAGCATAATCCGCGCAAAAACCGGGCTTCTCCTTCAAGGCGCTTTAATTTGGTTTGATCGCCTGAAATTTGAGGAATCTTTTCTATAGCGATGTTTGCACGGAAAATCGTTTGATAGAAAAATCGCCATACCATTTCAATTCCGTCTGTATTCGGCGACCATGTAAAAAATTCAAAAGCCAAACGGTAAGGAACCGTAGAAGTTTGCGATGAGGAACATTCAGCCGGATATTCGCCAATCATAAGCGCTGCCCGGTGAAATGAAATATCACCGTCATCGGCGGATACTAAGCGGGAATAAATCGCATTTACGCCAGCTTCGGCATCAGCTTCCGTTTTGTAAAAATTGTTAGGCGATAAGAAGCTATATACTTTTTCTTCCAAAAAGCTATTAAAACAGGAAGAAAAAATAAATGCCGGTAACAAAATAACTACATATTTATATATTGATTTCATCGTTTATGAGTTTTATTATTATGAATACTTTTAAAATGCAATATTAATACCTGCCGTAAACATCCTGCTTGAAGGATAGGCATTATAATCCACGCCTAATTGAAGGTTGCTTTGTCCCTGGCTGTTCACTTCCGGATCAAATCCCGTATAATTGGTTATGGTTAGCAGATTCTGAGCGCTCACATAAAAACGCAGAGATTCGATATACTTTTTAATTGGAAAACGATAGCCCAATACTATATTTTTCAACCGGACGTAAGAACCGTCCTCAATCATCCAGGATGATAGTACCAGATAGGGATGAGGCGACTGACGCGGCGCCGGTATATCCGTATTGGTATTTGCCTGCGTCCAATAATTCAGCATTGACCTGCGTTGAGATGCAAATGGAGTGATTTGAGCGCTTTCGCCGCGAGTCAGGTCTAAAATATCATTGCCATAGCTACCGTTAATGAAAACACTTAAATCGAAATTTTTATAATTAAAGGTATTTGTCCAACTGAAAATAAAATCAGGATTCGGATTTCCGATAACCGCCCAGTCGTTCATATCAATTTTCCCGTCTTGATTCAGGTCTTTAAATTTTGGCGAACCTAATCCATCCGTAGTCAATGACGTCGGATACTTCTTCACCGTTTCGCCCTTGCTGTTCACAATGGTTTCATCCAGCATTGCCTGATTTTGATAGACGCCATCATATATGTAATATTTCCATATTCCTACGGGATAACCTTCTTCCAACCAGCTTCCATCAAGTTTCAAGTGTCCCGACAGCCCGGCTGTTCTTCCCGGAGTAACGCCAGGCATACTGAGAACCTTGTTCCGGTTCATCGAATACATCAAACCTGTACTCCATGTGAATGCGCCTCGTTGGTTGCTCGTAATCAAATCGTAAGTAAGTCCAAGTTCGATTCCGTAGTTTTCCAATGTGCCGTGATTACTGAAAATGGATGAAAAGCCCGAAGAGAGCGGAATAGTAACGTTCCAAAGCAAATCTTTGGTTTTCTTGTAATAATAATCGGCGGTAAAGTTTAAACGGTTTTGCAAGAAACCTAAATCCAGACCGAAATCAAGCGTAGAAGTCGTTTCCCATTTCAGGCTTGAGTTTGGTATCTTATTAGGTGCAAATCCTGTAACTTTGGCTCCTCCAAAATTATAGGAATATGCAGCCAGGCTTGCTAACGAGGCATAACTGCCAAATCCCTGATTACCGGTAATTCCATAACTTGCCCGGAATTTTAGATTACTCACCCAATTAACATCCTTCATGAACTGTTCTTCCGAAATACGCCAGGCGGCGGCAAACGACGGAAAAAATCCCCATTTATTATTAGCGCCGAATCGGGAAGAACCGTCGGCCCGTCCGGTTAAAGTCAATAAATACCTGTCGTCATAATTGTAGTTTACTCTTCCCAGCCAAGACGCTAAAGTTGCAGAACTCTTTCCTGAAGAAGGAATTCCAACGGCTGTAGTTCCGGAGCCCATGTTGTTGTCTTCAAGAATATCGTTTACAAAACCTGAAACTGAAGCTTGTCCGTTAATATAGCTGAACGATTGCAAAGTCAATCCGCCTACGGCATTGACAGAATGTTTGCCGAATTTTGCATTATAACTCAACAGGTTTTCATTCAAATAAGAAGTTATCCGGTACCAGCTTTTCGATGCAAGTCCATTTACACTTTGTCCCGAATAAGTTCCCGACGGGTAATAAATATCCCGGAAAGCGTCGGAATAATCGGTTCCTCCCCGTATCTGCAAATTTAATCCTTTCAAAAGCATTGAAAGGTCGAATTTTATATCTACATTTGCCATCAGGCGGTCAATAGTAGACTGGTCTTTCTTTAACAAAGCGAATGCGTAGGGATTCCCGACTGTTACGCCATAAGGCGTCTGATTGAGAGTGGTAAATGTTCCGTCGTCATTGTAGACCGGCATAGTCGGAGGAATCGTTATCGCTCCGCTGATAACCCCATTACCTCCACCATCGCCTTCCGATGCAACTAAATCCGTAAACGTACGGGAAGCGGTCAGGCTTGCTCCCACTTTAATCCAACTTGAAACTTTCGAATCAATAATAGCGCGAAGCGATCCACGATTTAACTCAGAACCCAGCACAACGCCTACCTGGTTGAAAAAATTACCTGATAATGAATATTGAGTATTTTCCGATCCTCCGCTAATGGACAGCTGATGGTTATGAATCAGAGCGTTGCGGAAAATCAAGCTCTGCCAATCGGTAGAGTGATCGCGGTAATACGAAGGGTCTTTCCATTTATCGTTAGCCCCTCCGTAAATTGGAGCAAGTCCTGCATTAGCCATTGCTACGTTAGCCATTGTTGCATATTCTTCGCCGTTCATAAAATCCAGTCGTTTCGCAACGCTTTGCGTTCCCAGGTAGCCATCGTAAGTTACTTTCGTTTTTCCGGCTTTACCTCGTTTCGTCGTGATTAGAACAACTCCGTTAGCGCCGCGTGACCCGTAAATCGCAGCGGCGGATGCATCCTTGAGAATCTCTATGGATTCAATGTCGCTTGGATTGATAGTAGCTAAAGGGTTATTAGCCAATGATGAAGTCGAATAACCGGATGCCATGTTTCCTGCAGCTATCGGAAATCCGTCAATTACATACAAGGGTTCATTACTGCTTGAAAGCGAATTACCTCCTCTAACCCGTATGGATACTTGTCCACCCGGAGCTCCCGATAAGTTGGTTACCTGCACTCCGGCGGCATGCCCTTGAATTCCCTGATCAAATGAAGTCATTGGCATTTTTTTCAAGTCGTCCGATTTGATTGAGGAGACAGAACCTGTGAGGTCGCTTTTTTTAACGGTTCCATAACCAACCACGACTACTTCTCCAAGCCGCCTCAAATCTTCCTGTAAAGTAATTTGAAAATTTTTTTGATTGCCAACGGGTATTTCCTGGGAAATAAAACCCATAAAAGAAATTTCCAATACCGCTTTTGAATTGGATACTTCGATGAAAAACTTCCCGTCGGAATCCGATATTGCACTGACAGGCGTTCCTTTGACGAGAACATTTGCACCGATTACCAGCTCACCATTGTTGTCTCTGATTATTCCCGTTACCGTTTGTTGAGAAAATGCAACTGATGTGCAAATAAGAGAAACAAATACGGGTAAAAATACCCGTCGAATGAAGTTGATGATTTTTTTCATTTAATAATAATTTATTTGTTGTGTTATTCTCTTTGAACACAACAAATATAAGAAAGTATATGAAAACGCCGCTTGCAAAATTCGGTTATTCATTTGCACTTTTTCGCAAAAGGGGAAAATATGAATAAAGTTGCCAGTTTGTACAAAAGAATTGCATAAAATGAAAAATGAATCAATGCCGTTTGGCAATAAATTCGGAAGGAGATTTGCCTAATTTCTTTTTGAAAATGCGGGAGAAATAGGAAAGGTTATTAATCCCTACCTGCTCCATAACCATACTGACAGTAATGTTATTTTCGATTAACATACGCGCTGCCTTATTAATACGATAATCCCTGATAAATTCAACAACCGAATGCCCTGTCATTGCTTTTACTTTTCCGTACAGTTTCCGGTGGCTCATAGCTAAAGCGGAAGCAATTTGCACGACATCCAATTCCGGATTTGAAATATTTGAATCAATTGTTTCCATCAGTTTTTTCATAAAATTCAAATCACTTTTATTAAGGGATATATCTGTGTTGTCAACATAAAATTGTTTAGAATAGTATTCTCTTATTCTCATTTGCTGTTTGAATATATTAGTCAAAGTAAGCAGCAACAGCTTCTTATTGACCGGTTTCTCCAAATAGGCATCCGCTCCCGAATACAAACCTTCTATCTTATTTTCCGCTCCTGTTTTGGCTGTCAGCATAACTACCGGAATATGCGAAATATCCATTTGTTCTTTCACTTTTTTACACAGGGCTATTCCATCCATTTCAGGCATCATGATGTCGGTTATTATCAAATCAATATCTTCTTCATCCAAAAGCTTCAGTGCGGCTAAGCCGGTCTCTGCCATTTTAACTTCATAATATTCAGATAATTCATCGGATAATAATTCTCTTAATTCGGCATTATCTTCTACAAGTAAAATATTTTTTCTGTTTTCAAAAACAACTTCTTTTTCTGTTTTAGTTATTTCTCCATATTTACCGTTTGCCGGTTCATCCATATAAAAATAATTTTCCGATAAAACGCTATTCAAGTTATCAGGGAAGAACGCTTCTTCAGGATATGTATTACGGTCTATGGGAAACCCAATTACAATATCGGTTCCAATATCTCGTTCACTGTACAGGATAATATTTCCGCGATGCAATTCCACCAAACTTTTAACAAGAGCCAATCCTATTCCGGATCCTAAATGCGGAGTACCGTCCGATTCGCCGGTTCGATAATACCGTTCAAACACGCGACCTATTGAAGTCTTAGATATCCCAACCCCTGTGTCGCTGATAACCAATCCAAACATCTTTTCGTTTTTATCGTTCGGTTCAGCAATATATGAATGGGCATAAGCGCTATGAAAGCTATCGATGTCCGCCAGCGTTGACACTTTTATCTCTCCTTTCTTATCCGTGTATTTGAATGCATTGTTCAGCAAGTTTAATATTATTTTTTCCATCACGTTGCCGTCGAAATAAAGTTCGCCGGGCATGGAATCATCGAAGTTAGTAAGAAATCGAATCTCTTTTTGAGAGGCATACTCAAAAAAATCGGAACAACAGGTTTCCACAAAATGATTCCAATCGCTTATCTGGAGACCCAATCGTACTTTTTTATTTTGTAACGATCTTAAATCCATTATTTCGTTGACTAAATTCAAAAGCCGCCGGATGTTGTTTTCTAAAATACTTAAATATTTAGCAGTATTGTTACCTGCCTTAACTGGTTCTAAAGCTGTCAGAATCAGCGAAAGCGGGGTTCTGAAGTCATGCGACACGTTGGTAAAGAATTGCAGCTGTTCCTGGTGATAGGCTTCCTTCTGTTCGCGTTCACGTTCTTCAAGATAACGTTTCATTTTCAACTTCCTCTGATTGTTGAAATAACGGATAATACCATAAATAGCTGTTACAACTAATAAAAAATAAACCGATAAAGCAAACGGACTCATCCAGGGCGAAGGGAGAATGATTATATTTAGCGTAGTATCTTCTCCCCATTCGCCATCATTGTTAGCCGTCATAATCTGAAAAGCATATTTTCCTTTCGGCACTTTGGAATAATTGGCAATCCGATGTGTAGCGTCAGTTTCTATCCAACGAGCATCATAACCTTTCAGCATGTATTTGAATCGATTCTTATCCGGATTAAGGTAATTGGATGACGAAAATTCAAATCGGAAATTGTTTTGATTATGTTTCAATTTCAATTTCTTTGCCTGAAATATAGGTCCTTGCAAAGGCGATTGTTCCATATTCGGAGTAACGGGAACATTATCCAGGAAAAACTCGGAGATAATCACATGCGGCTTATAGGTATTCCTTGTAATTTGCAATGGATTTATGACAGTGAAACCTTCGTTCCCTCCCATAAATATTTCTCCGGTTTGCGATCTGAACGTTGCAAAATTATAATAATTCCTGCCTTGTGCACCATCAGCGCTATTGAACTGCAATAATTGTTGAGTTTCCGTATCATATCGGAACAGTCCGTTATCGGTTCCAAGCCAGATATATCCCTTTTCATCTCTATTAATACTCAATATGTAATTTACATCGTATTTCGACAAATCGGCGCAAACTGAAAATTTATTATCTTTTATGTTATACTTCACCAAACCTTTTTTACTTGTTCCAAGCAAGACTTCATTGTTATTCCTGTCTGCGTAAATGGTTTGAATAGTCATATTTTGAAATTCCGAAGCTGAATCCGAATCGACTTGAACCGGAGCGATACGATTGCGGTTGGAAACATCCAATACGAATAACCGGTTGGGAGAAGCTATCCATAACATATCGTCATTGCCCCGTGCAATATCGACAATTCCTAAGTTTATTAATGACTGGCGGCTGAAATCGATATGCTCAAACCGCCTGTCGGAAAGTCTCATATATGTTAACGCACTTCCATACGCCAAGTATTTTATCCAGATACCCGAATCCCCTTCATTTATTAACTTGGCTACATGATTGTTCAACACCGGACTTCCATAGCTATCTGATTGATAATGCGTAAACTGTCCATTTTTAGTATCCAGACAATCCATACCTCCGCGCGACATTCCGATCCAGAGATCGCGATTCCCTGTCAATAATAATGCCTGAATATTATCATACGACAAACTGTTTTCCATGTCCTGATGCTTGTAATGAGTAAATGTATTGGTATTTTTATCAAATTTATTCAATCCTCCGCCTTCCGTTCCAATCCATATACAAGAATCCTGTTCGGCAAAACTGCTGACAACAGGAAAACTTAGTCCGTCGGTCAGCCCGTTATACGATTGAAAACTCTTTTGCTCATCCAGGTTGATATAGCAAAGACCTCCGGAATATGTGCCAAACCATAGATTACCTTGCGAATCCTCGGAAATTCGCCACACTGAACTGCTTGGCATACTGTAGATATCGGTTTTATCGTATTGGTAATGTACATACCTGTCTGTGGAAGGATCCATCATATAGATACCTCTTTGACCGGTTATCCATACATGCTTGAATTTATCGATGAATAAAGACCGTGCCGAAACGCGGGTATCTCCTCCGGGATAAAAAAAGTTATAATGCTTAGTTTCTTTGTAATCAGTCACGTTCAGTGTAAATAAGCCCTTATGTTCAGATAAAATATACAATGAAGAATCGAGCAGCGCCATGTCGGTAATATCACATCCCTGCTTTGAAAATATTCGCTCGAATTTCATTATTCCTGAATCAAGCGCATAAACTTCGCCTGTAATGGTTCCAATATACACATCTGTTGCATTCGTACATATTGCAGTAACGTTACTTATAGCGCCATGCTCCGATTCAACAGGCATCCATTGTTTGGTTTTAAAATTATAAAATCCGATTGTAGTATTTCTGTTTACCCACAGCCTTCCTTCAAAATCTTCCTTAACCAGATTGCATCTTTTGTCAAGGAACATATCGAAATTATCGGTTAAAGGATTATATTTTAACAAACCTGAATACATGGCTACATAAATGTTTCCTGCTTTGTCGATTTCCAGACGCTCAAATCCTGTATCCTGCATGTGTAATTTATCGGTATATCTTTTAAATGTATAACCGTCGAAACGATATAAATCCTGAACTGTAATCACCCAGATGAAATTCCAGTTATCTTGCTGTACATCACGCTGTCCGTTCATACCCAATCCGCCGGCAGGAGACATACGCCTGATTTTATACAATGGTAATTCGGCTGTGTTACCTAATGCAATTGCAGATGTAAAACAAAGAATAAACGCCAAAAGATAAACTTGGTTTTTCATTTATTTAGACTGTTCTGTATGTATTTTTTAATTTGTGGTATTTTTTGAAAAATAAGCCTTTTAGCCTGCACCCTGAACTTCACTGTATCCAAACGGCGTTAATTCAGCTATATCCACACAATCATCCTTTCTCCCCAAAAACACTCCCATACCGATGATATTCGTAAGCAATGCTTTGTTCCTTCAAATAATGCAACAATTCGATTCGTCCCTCGATGAGCGGTTTCCGGTCGGCAATGTACAGACCGAGT
>Ga0123354_10017317_pt1 | contig 11288 bp, 3 predicted proteins | sample TergutLab28metaG_2_FD_97872 | JGI IMG/M metagenome (GOLD analysis project Ga0123354, IMG submission 97872) | Labiotermes labralis P4 segment gut microbial communities from Petit-Saut dam, French Guiana - Lab288 P4 | ecosystem: Host-associated > Arthropoda: Insects > Digestive system > Gut ... | reverse complement strand
CACAGGGAAACCAAGAAAAACGTGTGTCGAGATGGCCGGTCGCAGGACCTTCCGAATACTGACTTCTAGCCAGCAGTCCGGCATCTAAAGTAAAAAAAAAGAAGCAATGCTCACACAGTACAACAAATACACATAAGATGACAACAATACACACAAGACAACTATAACAATACACACGATCAACCAAAAACAATTACACAAAAGACAACTTAAAACTAGCAACAAAACACACGAGACAAATTAGAATACAACATGTACAAAAGGTAAGGTTTTTACACCAGTGCCTTAGTACACAACATATTCTGTGTGGAGACAGAAGAAGTCTTATGTTTAATCTTCCTAAAGAGCTCAAATATCTCTGTACTTTGTTAAGCACCAGACCACGGAGAGATATGAGGAGCAGAGGGATAGGCGACGGCATTTTTAACACGTCACTCGGACGTGAGTGGTCAGCTTCACGTCCTGGTCATTTCACCCCAAAAGACAGATCCATCGGTACCCTCCGTGCAAGGACGTCGGGTGGACCCTAAAGCTAGTTTGTGCGATGAGAATAAGAAGAATAAGTGAAGGCCTTTTCCGGGGATCAAACTCCAATCTCTCAGTCGGAAATCCATGGCTTAGGCGCTACGGGGTGAGATATCACAATACCAATATTTCTTAAGAAATATATTTACCTTAACGTGAACGTCCCTTCATAGTCCTTAAAAACTGTGGTTAATTTGACTAAATTATCCCATTACTAACCCCACGCTCCTCGAAAAATCCAATAAAGAGATAGCCTGAGATAGAATTAGTAGGGCAGTAGATTTACATTCTTTAGTATGAGAGTTAGGCCGCTTTTCCAGGTGGCGGTGTAACCTGGTGGTGGCGCACGACCCCGTGAGAATTACCGCAGACTCTGGGGTTATACGCTCGGTCCAGCATGGCTGTCCCCAACCATACCACCTTATACTTACTGATCTTACATGCTATTTCAGTGACGCAAAGCCATGGACTTGCCTGCTCTAGCTAAGGGAATTTAACTGTCAGAGACTTAGGGCAGTACGGCCTCACACACACACACACACACACACACACCAATACACACACACACACACACAAACACACACACACACACATGCACATACACACTTCATAATAAGTTTTGTTTGACAAACTTCTGATCCGGCGTGGATAGGTCCGACATAAACCAGGAGTGGCCAGTTACTTTCACGGGGATCTGCTTACACAAGAGGAGGAGGAGGAGGAGGGGGGAGGTCGTAGGAACAGTGTCAAAAATAAAGCAACGCTGAGATTTGAGACTTTGACGGCTGTGACCATGAAGTTTGTTATTTTATGGGACGTGACGCCGTGTAGTCTAGTAGAAGAGTACCAACGTTTCCAATAAGACCTCTCTCCTCATCGTCAGTGCAGTTTCATTCAACTGCCCTAATGGTGGAGGCAGAAGATGTCTTAAACCTACAGTTCACTGCCTTAAATTATTAGAATTGAAAGCGCCTTAGGAGTTATTTCGAGAAGCTAATAGTCGATAAGCTTGTCAAGAAATTTAGTGCCGTCTGTGGAGACCGAAGGTTCATCACCACGTTCACAAAAAGCCATATTACACCTCATATCCTGAGCCAGATTGGTCAAGCTCTCATTACTACATGTCATTGATTTGAGATTCATTTTAATATTATGCAGCATAATAAATACGTGCATAAGAGTGTAACAATGCGCCAAGTAGAAAGTAAAGTGGCCTACAGTACTAACGATGCGTAAATGAGGAGTACATAATTACAATAAACAGAAAAATATTTCTAAACATAGAAAAAGTTACATTTACAAAAAAAATGTTATTGTATTATTTACTTATTTTAGGTGACAAAAATTAAATGCCAGCCTAATTGCGAGAAAATGAGTTACAAAATGTTTTGTATGAAAAAATTGTTATTCGAAATTAACTTTTTGTTCAAATTTCATCATTTTGACCAAAATTTTACTGTAATGGTGTCTTACCGAAATTACTGAATTTTATGGTTTGTAGTTTCAGTACCACAGTCCTTATAATTTTTATAACTTAATTGTGTTTAATGTCTTAATACTGTCAGTAATTCCAGACATCCGTCCAAGTCTTGTCCGGTTAGTCCAACCCTTCATCTTTCGGATCAGTCAGTTGTGTCATCCAGTGAGGTCAGTCATCTAGCGAATCCATTTGCCAGCTAGAATAGCCCGTCTAAGGAACCAAACAGCTCTTTATTTACTGCGACCCAATAAACGATCCAAACTGCCAGCTGCCCCAAACAAATCCCACTACAAAACGTAAGCGTCAAATAAAAGTAAATGCAAAGTTGTTTCGATCCCCGTCCTGAAGACACAGTACGTATAGCCACAACTCTTCGTAACCTCGGCACTAGACGGAGGTAGGTGTTGAACGTCACGCCCCGGCCGTTTTATTCCCGGTACTCACTGGGTGGGCTTGAAAGACGGTCTGGACCCTTCGGAGAAGAGAGAAATCTGTTGCCCCTTCGGGAATAAAAAGGCGGATCGTCCGTCCCGTAGAGTCATCGCTATACCGACTGTGCCTTTACGTTTCCAGCAATCTGATAGCGAAGGGTTAGTTAAAGTAATGAAATTAATAATTAAAACTTACGCATAAGCATTGGACCGTTGTAATTTAGTCGTTGTGTTCCAAGATTACGGTTTTGACAAACGGTACCGGACACGATCAGTTGTGTCTGTTTGCAACATTCTTTCTAGAAAAATTCTGGGATGAATCATCCCCCGATGATACAACGGTAGTCCTTCGAGAAATGTAGTAACAGGGGAGTGTTACTGACTGTTTACTTCCATCAAGTGTCAAATTTAAGAATGTGTGGATTTCTACCTCCATCCCGTTACGTCTTCGTGCCATGGCATTTAATGAATCATAGATACAAATTTTACAGTTATTGACCACTTAACAAATGGAATAATTCGTCTGTGTGGATGCTTATCTCTTCTTCATTACAAGTACGAGACCTTTGAAATGGGCTTATAGAACACTATTAAGCATGTTTCCTGTAACTGCGAATTCGGTAATTTGCACTGAACTGCTAAAAGCGTCATAATGTAAGCTTAACTTATTAACTGAAGGTAATCGCTGTAGTGTCGCATGGAACTGTGGGGTTGCTGGGATATAAGTTGAGGACCGACCCCACAGCTTCATAAGCACACATTTCCTTTTAACCCCCATTATACCTATTTCGAATTCTTCAAAAACGGAGCCATGTTAATTTCATTACAAAGAAATATCAAGCTACTAAAGGTAAGTTTGACGCACTTTGTTGCAATAATCTAATTGTTAATTGGCGAAACAGTAAAATGTCTGCGTTGAAGAATTAGTTTCTTACTAACACATAATGATAACAAGTTCGTATGAGTCCTACGGTACAGAGTTCAACTCCCGGTAGAGGCAAGACATTTTTTCTTCTTAAAATCATCTAGAGCGGCTCTGGGGTCCATCCAGTGGTAACGGCCGGGTTGTGAAGCTGACCACTCACCTCAATTTAGGGCCGATGTTAGGAATGAGTAGAAGTTTACCTCCACTGTGCCTGTAAGCTTTCACGTGTGAACGGATACAACTGTAACGTCATACGTTAACACGTAAGAGGTTAACGATTATATATATATATATAATGTCATGTAAGATGTGGAGATAAAGTTTCATGTTGTGGTCTCTTGGTGTGTGGCACCGTTTACAGTCGTAGGTGAGCACCAGCGTTTCAAACAAACACACTGCCGCCTTCTACAGGATTATGTTGGGGGCGGTATTTTTCTGCGAAACGTTAGTTTTCATGCATTGTGTCATAAAGTAAAAGACGAAAATTTCATTTAGTTTTAATACTATGGACCTAAAAGTTCGACGTCAAATTCTGTAATTCCGTGTAGGCTGCGTTCCGCTAGTTAGACGTTGCATCGTACTGGATGGTGAGAAGTGATGATGCACAGTGTCCGCCGAGCACGGGAAGCGTACTGCATAGAAAGCCTGCATCCGTCGGGAAATCTCGTTATAGCTCCCGTGCTCAGGGACACTATAAAAGGAACACTGCGTATATGAATTATTTAATTCAGTGTCTTAGACCAAGACATTTCCCATTCGTATGGATTACGACAAATCCTTTTTAATACAAACACAGTATATTCTGACGTGCATTCACTGCTTAACAATTCTCTAATAGCTGCGAGATTTTTGGAAAGGTGTACACAGTGCGATCCGTAAGTTTTAGGACTGATTTTTTTTTAAATAACAGAACTAGAGTGATCTATCGGCCAACCCACTAACTAAGTACTTGAAACCAACATCCGTTCACACACCGAGTTTCGTTTGTTTTTCTTCGACAGTCTACGAGTTATAACTTGTCTTGTAAAGTCAGTTTTCTTTATACGACATGGATGGCGGAAATGAACAGAGAGTTGCCATAAAATTTTGTTTCAAAGCCGGTCTATCTGCGACAGAAACAGTAATATTGGTACAGAAGGCTTATGGGAATGAGGCTCTGAACGGATCAAACGTTTTAGTTGGTATTCTCTATTTGGAGACGGAAGGGAGCTGGTAGAAATTAACGAGAGAGGTGGCCGGCCAAAATCGCCTCGAACTGATGTAAACATTGCTGCTGTTGCTGATTTGGACAAAAATGACCGTCGAATCGCATCAAGAATGATAGCAGAATATTTGAACGTATCCAAGACTGTAGTTCTTCGGATTCTGAAAGAGGATTTGGGAAAGAGAAAGTTGTGTGCACGTTTTGTTCCACACTCCTTGACACCTGAGCCAGGGTAGATCGAGTCACATCTTGCCAAGACATTATCGCGATGGCCGATGCAGATTAAAAATTTTTAAACAAAATTATTACGGGAGATGAGACCTGGTGTTTTTCCTATGACACCCCAAGAAAGCGACAGTTCTGAATGGGCTTGTGAGATATTCCTTCGGCCGAAGGAACTGAAATTCCAAAGGTCCCTCGTCAAGAACACTTTGTTAACTTTTTTCGACTCTCAAGGCGCAGTAAATGCAGAATTTTATAAAGGAGAAATGGATCGCCCCCTGAAGTGCATTCAACGGGATCGTCCAGCTTCGCCCTGCTGCCCACAGAGCTGCAAGTTTTAGCCAATTTTTGACCCAAATAAATGTTAGAACGCTTTATCACCCCCCGTAATCTCCAAATTTATCTCCGCCAGACTATTTTCTGTTCCCCAAGTTGAAAATGAAGTTAAAAGGACTCCACTTTGCGAATGTTGCTGAAATCCAAGAAGCCGTAACCAATGAATTAAAGAAGGTCCAAAAGAGAAATTTTCAGCAGCTTTTCAGAAACGCGCAAAACGCTGTATATATGTCAATGGAGTTCATTTTGAATAAAAAAGGCGTGTGTCTTCTTCATGTGTCTTCGATTTTTAAAACAATCAGTCCTAAAACTTTTGGACCGCACTGTGTATTGAACACGAAGTGCGTGTCTTGTTATTCTGTCGAATCACAACTCATTTGCTTTAAGGTGACTGGTCAGACGCGCGTAATGTTGCAGTAGGAGTGTTGCGGAGAGCTGCTTGCCAGTACTGACTTGTGACGTCCACTGATGACTCCGTGTCCGCCCACAGCCGGACATTATCCATATCTTTCCAAACGACTGCACAGATTTCAATGGAACTCCGTCACTAAATCCGTACTTCTAGAATTTTGGTGCTATCGAAACACAAGTGAAAATCGATATTTTTTTATGACCATACTTTGTTAAACTTAGTTCGAAACCCCAAACGGACTTATTATAAGTTGTGATTTAGAGCGCTGATCATTTCCATGGATACCGTTGTAATTTCCAAATCGCTATGATTTGTTTAGACTAAGAAAAACTATATAAATTCAGGGACCTTGTAACAGTGTGGAAGGTCCTGCTTTCTGGTGCTTTGCCATGTCCAAAAGTACAAACATTGTTTGAAGTCTTCTAGCTTTCGCCAAATTTTCCTTCTAGCAAAATTGAGATAAAGTTGGGTGTGGAGCGTTAGTGGAATGATAGTGAAATGAGAAACCAAAGAAGCCGGAGAGAATCCTGTTCCATTGGCACTTTGTCCATAATATATCTAACAAAAAATGGGTCATGTTTAAACCCAGGCGGCTACTCCCTGGGCGACGTCACGACCACTTGAATACTGTCGTTTATGAAAATTATACAGAGTACTTCAGTTCCTACCTAACAGAGAGCAAAGTCTGTGTCAGTTAGGAAGAACACTCACTTAGTAATGTTTAGGGAAATAATCATTGTCAGAATTATAAGAAAAATCAATATAATATGTGACAAATAAGTGTAATGTGTGACAAAGTAAAAATTTCGTAAATTAATGGGAGATTGTTGGTACAGTTACTGTTGGTACAGTTACTCTTGGTACATTTACCGTTGGTACAGTTACCGTTGGTACATTTACCGTTGGTACAGTTACCGTTGGCACGTTTACCGTTGGCACGGTTACCGTTGGTACGGTTACCGTTGGTACGGTTACCTTTGCTACATTTACCGTTGGTACAGTTACCGTCGGTACATTTATCGTCGGTACAGTTAGAGTTGGTACAGTTACAGTTGGTACGATTACAGTTGGTACAGTTACAGTTGGCACAGTTACCGTTAGTATATTTACTTTTGGTACAGTTACCGTTGGTACAGTTACCACTGGTGTTTGAAATATGGATGAGATTCCAATTTAATACAATTGTTTTATATTATAGTGTGCTGTCCATTGAACGTTGTCACGTAGCTTCGATAAAAGGTAATGTCATAGCTGCCTTCAGGTTGATACAATGTTGTGTTAATACGATTTGGAGTTCTTTTGAAATTAATTTGAAACTCAGACACGATTGTCTGTCTCTCGCAACAAGTGTAAATACTGACCGTAGCTATCGGCTTCGTAGAAAGGGGACTTTTGTGCAGTTGGCCCTGTTTAGGAACAGTACGGACGGCATTTAATACTTCAAGTGTTCCCTCGGTACTAAATTTCCATGTCCGGTGAGTCAGGTGCAGGAGGGAGATGCGGAAGAAGAGAGACGGAAGGCGTGTTGTCATTACTGCGCTGAGATGAGCTGCGGCCACCTCACCTCACCCCACCCCACCCCTCCATCTGCTTGTATAGTCATGAATCGATTAGTCTCGAGAAAACATCTTGGACAACGGAAAGTCTGTGAATTAGCTTTGTGTTGTGTTCACTCCCTCCAGTCATTACATGAGGGGTGTCCAACTAGCACTGTCCAACTAGATGAGACAATTGGAGTCGGAATTGTTTTTCACTACCTTATCTCGCTACATGCATTGTGACATCTGGGGAAGTTCTAAGGTACAACACTAAGAAGAGAAGGCGCTATGATCAATCGAAACTTCGGGAAGGACACAGCGTAACTTGCCAACATAAATCTTCAGCAATTCTGGTGTTATTACTCGCGCGTTTTTTGTACATCACAGCCAGTTTCCACTGCCATAAGTAAACGATATTTCAGTCTATCGTGATACGTCCAAGGGAACTAAGCACAGTATTTCACGCCTCATAAGTCGCATTTTTCCCTGAACTTTTTCCCCAAACAACCCTGCGTCTTAACACTGAAAGGAGTTGGTTTAATTGGCACAAATATCTTGTTAAGTGTAAGTGGATCTTATAATTTACAGCGTCATGTGAGGGGGCCGGTAACTGACTGACCGTCTAAATAAATAAATAAATAAATCACTCAAACGTGGCAGAGGCCTGCTTGAGAATTTGTTACATAATTCTTTGCCGAGACAATAAATTCCCCCATTTTATGGAATACGTTTATTGTTTACACTCTTTACAAGAACCCGCCACCGGTTCTTATCCTAAGGCATTTAAATCCAGTCCAGAACCTCTCATCCCATTGTTTTAAAGTTCAGTTTAATGACATCCCTTTTCGAATCTCAGCCAGAATGCCCGTTACACCGAATGAGAATTTCTGTAGTTTTTCTCAGTCTCTTCGTCCAATTGCCAGAATATTCGCCAAGACTGGCCACGATAGTATCGTGAAGATATCCGGACCGTGCATTTCGTACAGCAACTGTATCTTTTCTTTCAACCTCAATGCACAGATATACTTGAATATTGTTATTGTTCACTAAATGAGTGCTACATGTTTCGGCGCTCACTGCGCCATCGTCAGACAGAACTGTTATCACTTCTCAAAACCATCTGCTATTGTAAGGTTGTTACAGTGGGTCAGTTATAGAGCAAGAAATGTGCAACTTGTGGCGTGGCAACGAGTTTAGACAAGGCTCTTTAATATTTAAAAGAACTTTAAGCCATAACAACGAGCCTGTATTGTTTTAATAATTGTGAAAAACTCTGTAAAAACCCACATATGGAATATTTCTTGCTCTGTAACTCAACCATTATAACAATTTTACGATAGCAGATGGTTTTGAGAAGTGATAAGAATTCTCCCTGAGGATGGCCCAATGAGCGCCAAAACATGTAGGAGATATTTAGTAAACAATACAAATATTCAATTGTATATGTGCATTGAGTTGGAAAATTAAAGGCATAATGGCTAGATAGCTCCTCTCCAGACACTACCAAACCGACCACTTTCCATCATCTAACTAGGCGCCCTAATCCTGAGTTGTCTAGAGCGACATTACATAAATCGCCAATACGTAGAAGAGACCATTAAAAGTATAGCTGAGGTCTGCTTAAAATTGTGCACCTAAATTTATAAATTTTATGATGTGACTGTAGTAATTGTAACGTTTCCTTAATATACATTTGACTATAGACCTTAGACAGAGTGATAGCATTATGTACTGTAGTCTCTGTCACTTGCCTGTTCATACAGATGCTGAAAAGCCGTATCCTGATGCAGTCCGTGATATTCGGCAGAAATAAAATTATCTTTGATGTGCTGTGATGCTGTTTGCTTCTTACTTCGTACAACAGGTTTAAGAGCTGTCTGGATTATCAGCATTACACACTGGAACTTGGAGTACAGGTTCTGTTAGTCTGAAAGCGAGTTTCATCCCAGAGCTAAAGACATCACAGACAGTGGATTGTCCTGTAGGACTAGATCCATTAGCAGTAAATACCCTTTCGCCTTTCAGTGAACATCCGTTACGTTTCTCATTGAAGAATACTCCAACGTTTAAGAGACATGGGAACCAGATCTGCAGTCAAATGTTCTGCGAGCTTGGAATGAATGATCTCCATGTTAGCAACGAGAATGGGTCGGCCAGAGCCTGTTTTGCCCGAACAAGTAACAGCAGTCGTCAGCAGGCATGAGTTAGTATGGTGCTGTGCTGGAGAACCTTTCTGAGCTCAAGTGCGCAAATTGTCTACAAATTTTGAAGAAATTCTTTCGCGTGCCCATGGGAATTTTGAAAAGCAAAATAAAGTCTTGGACCCTACTCTAATTATTATTAATTATTGCATTGTTGTCAATGCGTATCATAAATTTTATAATTAATGCATAATATAATTATTATATTATATTCATATTTAAGGCCCTCTCGAGGAATACGGTAAGGAAGAAAATTCTAAGTAACTGGTGGCTTCTACTACTGTTTGTTTGAAAAGAAGATTGTAAAACGTTTTGTCTAATGTCAGGTATTGGTCCAGTCACGGCCAGGCCGGCGCCACAATGACAGATATCCAATCAATCCTTCACACTGCTCCAGATTTGTGTAAATATGTTTCACTGGCAGTATTATTTGATAGACACGGTAATTCATGTACAATTTCTACGCAGTCAGGTATGTGTAACTGGCGTACTGGCTGGACGACCGTGGGTCAGAGGTTCAATTCTTCTCTTTTCAGCAGTCATGCCTTGGCCTCTGCCAGCATGTAATGAGCACAGAAATGATCTGCCGCGGTTGTAAAGAGGCCGCAGTGTGACGGCAACCGGTCTCTCGGTATACGGGCTCGTAAAGCCAAGATCAAGTTAGGACGGGGTTAAAATGCCACTCTCTCATAAATCTTCAAGGCATGATGCTTGATTACGTATAAGAAAAAATGTGCTTTTGTTTTACCAAGCACAGGCAGTCGGGAGGTTGGTTTTGGTCCAAACAAGATTCTGCAATTCTGGTATTTATCTTGGTTTCTTCGTTAACCTGAGAGAAAGTTTTACATAAACAGTTGCTTAAAGAAACTTTGTGGTTATCAGTTCCGCCTTACATTCGAAAGATCTTGGTTTCGATTATAGATAGTAAATTTGCTAATCTGCAGTTAAGTCCATTTTATGCTCATTTGCTGCTTCTAAGCAAATTCGCTGATACTGCCTGACAATAGTCTGATAGTCCCGCGTTTAATTTCCAATTCTGAATTCGGAATCGTCTACTCGATGCCATATAGCCTTGCGCATAAAATCCACAGGAAGTTTTAAATCGACTCTATAAAGTAGAAAGTCACTCAAGCGTAATCGACGAAACCCTCACCAAGTAAACGATTTGTCCTTGATGTCAACTAAGCACGTCATCATGAAGACATAAGCCTATAAGAAGTGGAAGCGTAGCTCCACACGTTCTTATTCTAACCACTGGATGAAGGTACGTCAGCTTTACGCCCCTACCGCCTTCCACGTGGGGCTTGTTCGATTTTAGAGCTCTTCTGTACCCTTTGGAAGGAGACAAGTTTCTGCCCTTGCTGGGAATCGACCTCTAATTCAACAATATCCCATTCTGTGCACTAGTCACTGTAGTGATGAGCTATCCTGGCAGCTGGAAAATGTAAAGAAAAATTGCCTCAAGATACGAAAGGAAGAAAACAGACGAAGGCAATAATAACGAACGAAAGAAAGGCAAACGAATAGCACAGACTGAAATTCCTTGTAGGAAGATGTAAAAAAAAAAGGGTAGGTGATGAGAAATAAGAGACGGGGAAGGGGGGGGGGGTGGACGGTAGGAAAACCAAATTGAATGGATTTTGGAAGACGCAGACTCTATCTGACTTATGAAAGGTTAACTTTACAAACTGCATGTTGTATTTTGGATAGAAATTTGGTTTTAATAACTTCATATCTAGGCTTGTTTTGACCACCAGAGCAGTGGCGTCTGACTGGAGGAAACTGTGCAAATGTTTGTGAAATCTGTAGCCTGTAAAGGGCGTTCTGTGACAAATTAAGCGACAACGTGTTCAGCCTTTTCGGTACCACTGTCATTGTCAGCAGCAGTAACGGGTGCTACACAAATCTGTTCGAAACACATTAGTGTGACGAAGGGGCCGTTCTGCTCCCCCCCCCCCCCCCCCCCCTTCCCCGTCTCTTATTTCTCATCACCTACCCTTTTTTTTTTACATCT
>Ga0123354_10017315_pt1 | contig 11289 bp, 3 predicted proteins | sample TergutLab28metaG_2_FD_97872 | JGI IMG/M metagenome (GOLD analysis project Ga0123354, IMG submission 97872) | Labiotermes labralis P4 segment gut microbial communities from Petit-Saut dam, French Guiana - Lab288 P4 | ecosystem: Host-associated > Arthropoda: Insects > Digestive system > Gut ... | reverse complement strand
TTTGGCGCCGGAATTATTTTTTAAATTTTAGCACACCCTGTATATAAAATGTGAATAATACAGGCACCAAATACGTTAGAATTATGAAACAAACTGCATTTTGAAGAGAAAAAACGGAGAGTATACACCATGTTAAAAATATTCGGTAACTATATCTGTTGAATAAATTTACAAAATGCAACTTTCGAGGTTAGCGGTGCGGTACGTCAACTATAGTTGACATTAAGCATCTAAAGGTTAAAATGATGTGTTTACTATAAGAGTGGGTGTTAGTTCGTGGTATACTGTGAATACTGTGTATTACACGAACAACCGTCCCATGTACACTCCTACAACTAGATTACTGATGTATTCACAATATACCAGGCACTAACACCCACTCTTATAGTAAACACATCATTTTAACCTTTAGATGCCTAACGTCAACTATAGTTGACGTACCGCACCGCTAACCTCGAAAGTTGCATTTTATAAATTTATTCAATAAATATAGGTACCGAATATTTTTAACATGGTGTATACTCTCCATTTTTTTCTCTTCAAAATGCAGTTTGTTTCATAATTCTAACGTATTTGGCTCCTGTATTATTCACATTTTATATACAGGGTGTGCTAAAATTTAAAAAATAATTCCGGCGCCAAACGGTTAATATCAGATTTTATTGTATTATAATGTTTTTAAACAGTACCTGCAATTCGAGAAAGGTGATAACAATATTGTAAACCATGGGATCCCATAAGTAAAAGCACTGAATGTACCTTGACTAACACCACTGTTTGTAAGCCTGATAATGGCCGAGTAAGGCCGAAACATGTTGCTTAGCTGAATAGTTGTAATAATAACCTGCAACTGTTGTTATATTGTTGTGTAAAGACGGTTTAATTAATACATTGTGAATGTATTATGGTTTCGAATACATCACCGAGCTTGTGGTGTTGTGACTGTTGTTCTGTATTGTTGAGAAACCACATTCGAATCTTGGTTGAGGACTATTCTGATTGAGATTTCTTGTCATCCTGAGTCTCCTCCAAGCGAAAAACGGGGCAATAGGCCACTCTGAAAAGGGCAGCAAATGGCGTTTCTTTCCAAACATCTGCTTGCATCCATTGTGACCTTCGCTGAGATTACACTTCGAAACGGCTGTTGTACAATAATGTAACCAGCGATAAGTCGCACACAAGGCAGTCCGGTACAGTTACACCGCTGAAAGGTGGAAGCTGAGCTGCGCTAAGGGGGAGGAAAGTGTGCGAGTCAGAACACGTCACCACTAGCTGTGGTCCTGTGCGCATCGTGTTACCATTAGTCAGGTTACGACGGTAGGTCCATAGCCATTGGCGTCAGCCAAATTCGCTATCGCTTAAGTAAGCTGATAAGGCACTTGAGAAGTTTGACGCTAAAACTGCATGAAACCTGTGGCAGTGTCCTGTTCATATCTTTTGACACTTTGTAGTAGTTCAGGGAGGTAGATTCAGAGAGAGCAGATTTCTTCGCATTCGTCCGTGTGGTAGAATACACAGGCAAAGAGTAAGTAAAATTACAGATGATAATCTTCATGTTTGCACCGTGCATCAATGACATTCAAACACTTTAATAACCAACTGATGCACTCCTAGAGTGCCTCCCAATACAGTGAACTATACACACGCACACCGGCACTGCCCTTAATTTTATTTAATTACAGTCAGATTATGCTGCCATAACACCGACCTTTTCCATGTCAACGGTCACGATATAGCCATTTTTATAAATTTAGCCAAGCACTGTACAAGGCTCCCTGATGATGGATCCTCTGTGATCCGAAACATGTGGGAGCACTTTTAAAATATTTGTATAATTTTAATTGTATCTACAAATTATATATTGTGCATTAGTTGGATAATAACGTGTTTACAGACGATATTTTGTAATTACAGATTATTTGTAAGAATGCCGCACTAATCGAATATTCAACAGAAATAAGCATTGGCCGACGTTAGATCCCTGAATAAAGTGATCATTGAATGTAGTAACTGTAAACGAGAATAATTTTCTCCGGGACAGAGGGACCTAGTTAGGGTGAGGCGAGTGGTGCGGCCGCCCCGAGCAGAAAGAAAAGAAAAGAAACTCAACAAATGTCAAATTACTGAAACAAATTAAATGCAATTATTTATTAAATTTACTTTTATCAGGAATAGTCATTGTGATTGTACGGCCATCAGAAACCTAGCCACATCGGTGGGTATGCCATGCCGAGTTCGATCGAAACCGGTTGCGGTGTTTGAACCCCATAACATACAGAAAGTACCCATGAAAATAATGTGTGGTTTTTTAAATTGGTCTGAAAGGGAATTCGTATGACAGCCAGGTTTTCACGAGTCGCACTGGCAACGGGACTCAAAAGTACAAAGGAAGCGTTTTCTTGAACAGCATTGACGTTGGTAAGCAACTTGTTGAAGGGACAGTTGATTCAGTAGACGTTACCTATATTCAGGGCAGATGTGCACGTGTACTCCGTTGTAATTGCATATTGCGATTTAGTCCGTGTTATTTGAGCTACGTGCCCGTTGTCAGCCATTTCCTTTAGCTGATGCTGCTATAAATATTCTGTGGAATTATTCCCTTACAAGAGAAAGTATTGAAAATGTGTGAGATTTGAAGTTTTATAACGATTACTGTCTTCCGAAATGTGGCACTAAGCAGTCTGGTAGGAATTTACCGACATTTCGGAAAAATCTGCGGCCTTCTTCAGAGTCCAGAAAGAAGTATCATCACAGAAAACAGTAACGCTTGTTGGACATGTGTATGGTTTAAATGGTTTAAGCACATTGGCAACGAAGTAACAAACAGCATGAAGTTCAAAAATGAGAACATAGAGATGCAGGAAGATTCTTTGGATAAATTATTTCACTTACACTGTGGAGCAGAATCCTTCTTGAGAAGCTGAAAGTCGCTTAGCTGGGCGAGAATTTCACTCGTTGTGTGAAACCTCAACATTCTTTACCTTGTTCACAAAAGGCTGCCATTGGCCTCTCTTACAAGACATGTTTGTCCGTTCTTCCGTACATCCGCACGGAAAAACTCGGCTCCCAATGGACAGAATTTCACAAAATTTGATATTTGAATATTTTTTTCGAAAATCTGTCGAGAAAATTCAAGTTTCATTAAAATCTGACAAGAATAACGTGTACTGTACATGAAGAACTGTGTAAATGTATGATAATATCGCACGGAATTCTTCACAGAATGGTAAATATTTCAGACTAACATTGTAGAGGAAATCAAAACACACATTTTATGTTCAATAACTTTTCTTTTTTTTTTCGAAAATCTTGCCATTTATGAGGTACTGTGAAAAAAATATGGTAGATCCAGACAGGCCACATATTAGGATATAATGCGGCATAGGAAAGACAGAAGATAGATATGCTCATAATATGTAATACTTGCTTTTCCACGACCAACGCACCTAAGTGTCACGTTATACGTACATTGCCTACCTTGTTAGTATCCTCTCCTCTAATTCCCCGTCTCCCAAATAGATTGTTTCTTTCATGCGCATTTCACCACTCAAATGCATGCTGAATATTCTGAAGACCTCAAATGTATAAATTATATGAAGACAAGCCTTCTTTTCTGTGATGTGACGCCATGTTTTCTGGTAGAAATTTACCATCTTTTGGGAGGAAACTACTGCCTCCATCCTCGGGGTAGAAAATGGACCACACGGTATCGCCCAGAAGGCAGTATTGCCCATGTTCATCACCGTAAGAATCTCAGCTCTCTCACGGTTGTCCATATGGACAATTACAGTCTGTCTCAATACCGACAGACAGCGGAGTTTCGCAAGTTCAATAGGGTGGGTATACATCGGCGCATATAGTGGCCTTAACCCACGGCGCACATGAGCAGGAAGTGATCAAACCCGCAGTGTTGTCATACAGCCAATCAGATCTGTTTAGGGCGGTGCGGGTTGTTATGACTACCCAAGCGCGAAAAAAATATGTTTTTGAGTCTTTCTGGAATAGACACTAACACTTTATAAACTACTTTGCGCAGTTATTTCAGTTCGTAAGTTTCTTGTCGCAACGAGGCCGGTGCAGTAATATAATCAAACTTCTCGCACACAAGTCGCCAGGAAAATTCGCTAATAGGTAAGGCGTGGAGTAATGGTTTGTTTAACTTTGCTTTTCCAACTGCACCTTCAATACGCACAAGGGAGTAGAGAAGAGCGCAAATTGCATTCGGAACAGTTGAAGGGAAGAGTTAAATTAAGAGGCGTAGTCGTAGATGGGAAGATATTAATAAAATGGATCGTAATGCTATTTAGTGTGAAGTTATGGCCTAGATTCGACTGGTAACTTCGGGTTTTAGAGAAGGCGGGTAATTTCTTGGCCAGCTGTGTGACTGTGAGCTTCTAGAAGACGTTAGGCGCTACCTTTCTATTAGTTATCATCCAATCGTAGCGATGTTGTGTGCGTTACACAGACATTTTATGAATGTTGACAGTGGAGGAAATTCTAAATGGTATGAAACTCTTTATGAGTTGTAATGCAATTATTTGTGGGTTGTAATACTATAACAAACTTTGACCTGATATCAGTTGCAGCAGAGACGGTATTGTCGTACGTGACGTGCGTCACTGTATATATAATCCAGCTTATAGTCCTGTAATTGTGATAACACTGCTGCAGCTGTCATAGCGACGTAGCTTATTTCATGCTTCTGAGATAACGAATCTGATTCCCTGGGTAATCACATCCTCAAGACAGCGCAATGGTCTCGTTTCAAGGACCTGAATGTTCATGAGGAGTGATATTTGGATCCTTGAAGATGAGACCACTAGGTTGCCTCGAAACGTCGGGATCCGATAACACAAGGAAGCAGCGTTACATCCTAGAGGAACGGAAGCCTGATTACTGCACTTCATAAAATTTTTCACACCATGTCGAAGTTTCTCCGGTGTACTGATCAGTATTAATCACGGTCCTGAATTGCTATGTATTGCACTGCAGATTAGAGAGGCCCGTTAATTGGTTAATTACTTTCCAGTGCACAGTTTTTATAGCGTAGAATAGTAGAAGAGCTGTGAACGACCGACTAGGATGATACTCTCAAGATACGTTGTGGTAATTAGTCCATATCAGAATTTTCATGGATGGAGAGAGGACACCCAGTAAAATCTCAGTTACGGTAGCTGCTCTCCGTTCTGATGTAATCGAAAACTCTGCCAGTTAAGTCCTTTCACACACGGTTGAATTCTGTTTGTTTTTCTGTTCGTTGTGTTTCCTGTGTTGCTTGAAGCTCTCTCTTCCTTCAGACTGACCCACTAAAATTTTGGATGTCTTTCTCTTTGACTCCATACATGCCACATATTCCGCTAATTCACCTTCGCATGGCCACCTTAAAATTATGTGGTGACAAGTAAAAGGTAAAGAAAGTCGAAACACCCTAGAACAGGATATGGAGGTCCAGAGGGGGAGTAGAAATATAGCTGTAATTTTCCTTAACTTCTGTGCTAGATGGGGGTGGGTGGTCAACACCACTTCCCGGACGCTTTACCCCCGGGAAAGAGACACTGTACCTGTTGCCCAGGAGGCTAGGTGGGTCCCAGGGCTGGTCTGGACGGATCGATTCCCGGACCATCCAGCCCGTACTCCTGCCCACACTTCGTGAAAAGTACACATTTTAAGGCTCCTCTTCATGCTTATTTCTCCTTTCTTTAACTACTACCATTCTGCTAGGTTCAAATATTTTCCTCAGCACTTTCTTTTGTAACAGCGTCAATCTATGGTCTTCCCTTCGTGGGAGGGACCAAGTGTCATTTCCGTACAAAACAAGTAGAACTGTGGTTTACTGCATTTCAACTTTCCATTTTTGGACTGGTGGTCTGCTCAGTAGAAAGAATTCACCGAATTAAATTTTTTGTCAGTATTTAGGAATGCCTATTTGTTACAGTCCTTCATAGACATGTGAACTTCGCCACGTGTTTAAAGCATTTGGTGGCCGCCTATTTTTTTAACAATTCTGGCCACCCCGTTCTTGAAACAAGATAAGAGTATGTACTTTTTTTTGTAAATAAAGCCAACTTGGTGCACAATCTTTCTTAGTACGTTTATTTCTTTTCTCTATTTGTTTCAGGCGAATATGTGCCCATCGTCAGGAGAAATAACTGTGTCTATGCGACACTTGTCACCCTGTGTGGATGACTGTCTGGTATGCATACCAGACAGTCATCCACACAGAGTGACAAGTACCAAGCATCGCATAGATATAGTTATTTCTCTTGAAGATGGGCACATAGTCGCCCAAAACATGTAGAGAAAAGAAATAAACATACTAAGAAAAATTGTGCACCAAGTTGGCTTTATTTACAAGATTATACAGGGATGCAGGTCAACAAAACATTTTTAAAAAAATGAGTGTAGACTTCTGCTCTTATTTATTTCCAAACTTTAAGTCTTAACCTCTTGAAATACGAAGTCAGTCTGCATAATATTTAAAATGTAAGTTTCTGCTTCACATGAAACAGGCTCCGTCTGCGTTATAGAGACTAGCTGTTGAGTGATATTGACGGGATATTGCTACGTATTGTGAGAATTTTATGAAATGTCTCAGTACATTCTGTGCGGGTAAAATGCACATTTTTAATGCTTAAGCAGTTCGTACATGCAGTTTCCCGTATGTTTTACAGTTTTATGACTATAAACGAAGCTTTAAGAACGGTTATGTCCATTAAAATATTAATGAGTTTTTATTTTTTAAAAACTTTAATAACGTAAACATGCGGAGGAGATGCTGTTTATAGGGGTGGCCGTATTCTGGCGCTTGCTAGATAAGGCCCCTCCCATTTGTTTAAAATAGAATGCGGGTGCTTTTACTGCAGAAGCGTGGCTAGGACATTCTATTCAAAATTGCTTCCTGACACAAGCTTCAGCTTCGAACACATATTGACAAAGATTTTCCAACAAGCTGAGTAGAATATCCTCACAAAAATGGAAAATATTGAAAAGCGATGAGACGTAGCTTTTCCACCGCCCCTTCAGAACGGTTCCCGATCACGGTTTCTGTCATAAAATAAAAAAAAATAAAAAAGTTGCAGACACTTTGCCATTGTGCAGTATCATTGTCCTGCCATTTTTCATTGTCTCACCTCATGCGACCTCTGCTCTTCAGCAAGTCATATTTAATACTTACTAAAATAATTGAGCAGTTCAAACGATACAAGTTTAATCTTTTTCAAATGAAGCCAACTAGGTGCACACTACTTCTTAGTATATTTATTTCAAATTCTCTACATGTTTCGGGCAACTATGTGCCCATCATCAGGAGAACTTACTGTTTCTATGCGACACTGGTATTTTTCACTCTATGTGGGTGCTTAAGAAGTAGTGTGCACATAGTTGGCTTCATTTGACAAAGATTATGCAGGGATGTACGGTCAACAGAACATAAAATTCGGTACAAGTTTAAATTATGGTAATTCTCAGGACAAACCGTCAGCAAGCGGGTTAACTGTCGGACTTGGCGAACGGATGTCGCGATACATTCTAATCGTTGATCCTGTGGAAACTTCTACAACTTTTTGTATTCAAGAGCAGGAAATGACAGGTTAAGTTGTAGTGGAAGCATGAGGTAAATCATAAAATGCGTGCAACATATTAGCTAAAAAAAATGGATAATGAGCCCACTTGGGATAACTATGTGTGTAATATAAGAGGATAATATTAAATTGGATCTTGGGAATAGAACGTGAGGGTTTAGGCTGGTTTACAGTGATTCAGAAGAAGGTTCCATTGTGGTTCCCCTAAGGGGGTTGTTATTTATTGACCGGCGGACTGTCGATGCGGTCTGCGCTTCATGGAATTGGTTCACTAGTTAGTGCAAGGAGACCTTCAACTCAGTGATCAGGCTTAAAATTTTCCGTGTGTACACTTCTACACACGCATGTGGTTATTTTTGTTATTTTCACTATCCGAATAGTCGCTTTGAATGAAACAAGCACACCGTCAAATCTCTCCATGTTAGGAAAAAATTAAAATGCAGAGAGTTACTTTTTTAAATATTTTTTGGGGGTGGGGGGAATTTGACCTAAAGGTAGAAACATCCACTGTCGAGATATTTCAAGAAATTGTTTTTTAACGTGTGGCTAGATGGCCGTGTGTTATCCACATATCCTATGCTCCAGTAGCCAGAAGCCACACAGGGAAACAATAGAAGCCACAGCAACCGGGCGCAGGCTTTCTGCTAGGCCAGTTTAGCGGCGGACATTGTGACACGTGGCTGAACCTTCAACTGCACTGTGTCTTCTCTCATCAGCTGGCTCCTGATTGATGATATCAGCGCTATTATTTACTGACGGATTCGCTATTCCATAAAGAACTCGAGTGTAGAATCCATAATGCTGTCAGTCGACCGGGATATGCTATTGGGTGTGGGATGAAATTGCCAGTGGGTGGGGCATGTGTCGTGTTCCCAAAGGAGCCCACACTGGGCGCATGTAACCACACTTGGAAAAACTTGAATATATGGGAGATTTTTTAATACTAAATTAGGTTTCTATATGTACTACTTTGTTTGCTTTTCGTCGGATATTCATGTCTGTAGGGGCAAAATTACAAACCTGCAAAAATGCTGAATATTGGCCTACTTAAATATGTATTTGGAGACTGCTTTGCAGTGAAAAACATTTTCCGGTGTGTTTTAACTACAAAGCTAACAATCGCTCCCATATTGTCAGTTAATTTCGTAGCCACTCCTTACGTAACTGGATGTATTTGGCAGTTAGTCCACACGTCCAAATTCCTGAAAATGGAGGTGACGCCATGTGTCCGAAACTTGAGTTTTGATCTGCATTGACGCATCTGATGGCCCTAGAAGATTTCATTGCATACATAGAGTGTTTTTTTAATCGCCGGAATGTTGCTAGTAGAGCGGACGACATCGTTGCTGCATAGCGACAGGTTATGCTGCTCAGTCTAGTGATAAAACAGTAGCCGTATTGTTAGTCGCCACGAGAACTTCAAATCGTACATAGTAATTAACGTAACATGGCAAGAAGGTATTAATGTTCATAATAATCAGAATAACATATAACGGAGTTACTTTTAATGCACTGATGTGTTTTGTGCCGCTTATTCTCTACTGCATTGTGCTAAGAGCGTCGCTTTGTTCACTTGAATATTTCGGGTAAATCGTGTCCCATTGTGACAAGGGGTCTCCAGTTTATGTTATGATGTCGGTTTTTACGATCAGACTGAATAAGCAAATGTTATCTCACGTTGTTTTAATGATGACACACCCACACACACATGTGTGTGTGTGTGTGTGTGTGTGTGTGTGTGACAATTACAGGCGTTACATGAAATTATGCAGGCGCTGTTTGCTCAGATAAAACATATGTCAGCTCTGGAAACGTTTCTACAGTATTTCACCATGTATTTATAACTCGTTACGACATGTAAGGAATAATGCCTTTGGTCTCCGATATCTTTCTTTTTTTTACTATTTTAGAAGGCATTTCCGGGTACCGCGTTAGCACAGTGGTTAAGGTGCTGCGCTACAAAATCGGAAGCTCGCTGGTTCGATTCCAGATGGTGTCGGTGGAATTTTTCATTGACATAATCCTTCCGATCGCACTATGGCCCTGGGGTCGACTCAGCCTCTAACAGAAATGAGTACCAGGAGCATTTCCCGGGGGTAAAAACGACCGGTGCGTAAGGCTGACAACCTTACCACCATTCTGGGCCATTGTCACATAATCTGGGAACCTTAACTTCCTGGAACCCTCTGGGCACCTAGGGCCTGTAATGGGACTGATTTACCTTTTAGAATGCATTTCCAAACTATTTTCTGGGTCTTAAAAACACAATAAGATACTACTGTCATATTAGTAGGCAGCAGTTTTCGGGTTACTTCACGATTGACGTCACTAATTTCTGTATCTAGAAGGTATCTGATAATCAGACAATTGAAGTCTGTACATTAGCCAGCTCCCGAAGTGTACTCATATATATTAAATATTTATCACATAGATATGGTTTACTATCACAGTAAGATATCAGTTTTCTAACTATGCTATGTGCGTAGCTCTGAACCGTTGTGTTCAGCATCCTGTATTCACAAATATAACACTCGAAATGAACACAAATTCTTGTATTCTTACTCAGATGACATAACTCATCCATGGCTAAGGACACCCTCCCCCAACTCCCTTTCTTACCCTCACGAGGCGCATAAAATAGTGCAATTATGTGTAAAACAAGTAAACTTTATAGCAATGCTACTTTCTTGTGGGGTGTGACGCAGTATAGTTGGTACAAATATACCAGTAATTCATAGAAACCTGCTGCCTCCATTTAGTTGATAGAAGAATGTCATATATGTTTTCCTCCGGAAAGTTTTGCAGCCCTGTTTTAGACCACACGGTGTCACATACCAAAAGAACAGCATTGCGCACCATCAGCGCCACGAGAACTTTCCAACTCACAAGTTATAAATCAATTCGTACAATTAATCATTCGGTACGACGTGATGTTTCATTTGTTGTGAACACAGATACGTAACGGTTGAAGGAATATTAACATTTGGTTGTTGGCGCTGGGTCTGTTCCACCAGATACGTTCTCCTGGCACGGCGTATCGTGTCGTCCTTCCGTGACACAAAAACATCTCAGGGCGTTTCCGTCTGCTGGTCTGGTTTCATTCCGAAAATGACGAGACCTTTTTTGCGAGAGCGTGCAGTGTCTGTGTCTCCATTAGCACTCACGATTATGACTCATCAGCAGTTCCTCTTATGCAAAAACTCGCATGAAATCTGAATTAGAAATTTCAAGTAGAATGGAAATATATAAAGAGAGTGAACGATTAAATTTATCTTAATTTTGAAAGGAATTAGCAGATATATTGTACTTTTTTATGTTTGTGTGAACGTGCATCACTGATACAATAATATAAACAGCCAACAAGATGCAACAATAATAATTTATTGACAATTTCTATCAGCTCAACATATTTCAGGCGATAATTTCGCCCATCCTCAGGAGCACTAGACTGTACAGTGATACCTCGGCTAACGAAGATAATTCGTTCCGGAATCACATTCGTTAGCCGAAAAACACATACAGACGGAAAATATAAGCTCCTGGAATGGCCCGACCGTTCATGTTTGCTGCTTATGTTAGCGCGCGCATCCACTAAAATATTCGTTAGCCGAGTCCGAAAAACAGCGAAAAAAATCTTCGTTAGCCGAAAAATTCGTTAGCAGGGTCACTCGTTAGCCGAGGTATCACTGTATTTACAGCTTGTGGTATA
>Ga0123354_10017314_pt1 | contig 11289 bp, 8 predicted proteins | sample TergutLab28metaG_2_FD_97872 | JGI IMG/M metagenome (GOLD analysis project Ga0123354, IMG submission 97872) | Labiotermes labralis P4 segment gut microbial communities from Petit-Saut dam, French Guiana - Lab288 P4 | ecosystem: Host-associated > Arthropoda: Insects > Digestive system > Gut ... | reverse complement strand
TCGCGTTCTCCGTTGGGAAAGGTTGTGCCCTTACAGTAAGGGAACGCGATGAAATGGGGAGGCTCGAAAAATCGTGAAGGGGGTCTAAAAGCGGTCAACCCCCGGCGAAATTTCATCGTAGCGAGGGGCAAATTTTCGTAATGAAGCGGAATGAACCGGACTCAATCGCTTTTGTCGCCGCGATCAAGTATTTCTTGCGGCATTACTTTGCGAAAAATAGTTTCCGCTTCGACCATAAGTGCGGGGAGCTTTTCACGAACAAGCATAGCCTTGTATTCTCGCTTGGTTACAGGCTTTCCTGTTTCAGCGTAACGCTCCAGGCTGAACTTGGTTAACGTCACGGCAAGGGAAAATTGATCTTTCCAACGTCCTTCAGACTTTTCTAATCGCTTTGTGTTTGGGTTGCTCATATCTTTTTTGGGTTTGACGATTGGTTCAGCAGGGACCGGCTCTGCTTCGGAGGTAGCACCATTTCCACCAACAGGCCCAAGGGGTAACTTCTCAGTGTTGGCAGGGGATGGTGATGTATCGGCGATAGGATTGCTCACGGGGAATTTTTCCCGCAACACTGCCAGATGATTATACGGCTTCGGCGCATTGGTGTCTCTTTGAAGCAACAACATGGGCTTTTGGTGCTCGAAGTTGATAACGTCCATTTTTTTGAAGACAATGCCGCTGAAGTCGAATGACAGAGTATCGCCTTTCCATGCGTAGTGGAAGGGAAACGGTTCATAGGAGAAACGCAGGAAGTGGACCAGTTTATCCTGATCCTGATCGCGGCGTGATTTGTAGAGGAGATAAGTAATGGGAAAACTGTAGTGCTGACTTTTTTTTCGGCATCGGATTTCATCGTTTATAGCCAAAGCCAACTCATACGGCTCAAAGGTACCCCATCGCTCCAACAATTCATCGGCGGTTATGATGTCGTTTTCAATGGCATAAGCGTCCGAAGTATCAACGTCTGGAAGCACAGAAGTGAGCCAGTACGTCTCGGTGCGGTGGCTATCATTAGGATCAGGCACTTGTGTTCACCAAGTCGGTCCACGGGTGATTTTGGTGGTCAATCGAGAACCTCCCATTGGCCGCGTTTGGTCGAACCGATGTGCCGCACTCTGTTATTTCCCCGCAAGTTGGCAATCCGTTTGACCACAGCGCGTTTGGATATGCCGATAGCTTCCCCGATGGCTTCCGTCGTGATCGTGGGTGTCATCCGCATGAGATGGAGGATTCTTTCTCCTGTTTCCAGGGAACCTTCTGGGGAACTTTTTTCATTTTCTAGGGAACTTTCTAGGGAACCATTCGGGGAACCAAAAGTCGTCTTAGGCAGAGCGGAGCCATCCTCAAGCGACTTCCTCCGCACAATGGCCGTGAACAGGCATCCCTCGTGATCATCCTTGAGATCAATATCCGGCCAATCCGTCAACGCCCGTTTTATACCCGATCCCAGGCCGTGGTAGGGCAACAGGCCTTTAGCGACATACGAAATCAAGATCGGGTTGCGGATGTTGGAGTTTCCGGCCTTGATCTTTTCCACGGTCAGGTTGTTGGGCAGGTGGCCGGGGCTTACGATCTCAATACGGTTGTCGAAGATGAAGATACGAATCGGGGCGCTGACCAGATAATCCCGATGTACCAGGGCGTTGACCAGAAGTTCCTCGAAAACGCTCTCGGGAATTTCCGGCAGGCCCGGCGCATTAACGCCTCGTCCGGCCTGTACTTTGTGCAGATTCCGCATGATGAAGGCCAGGGCATCGTCAAACATTTTGGGGAACGGGCCTGCGAAATCCTCCGTGTCGATGTAGTCGGTGGAGTGAATCTCATTGCCGGGATACCGGATGGCCTTGATGACGAACTGCGGATTGATCCATTCCGGGCGTTCGGCGAACATGAGCACACCCGCCAGATTCAGTACGCCACCGTCTGTAGCGAGGTTCATGTTTTGAAGGAGCCGCAAGAGTTCTTCCGGGGAATCCGGGTACTCGTGTCCATAGGATTTGCTCAGAAAATCCCTGAAACGCAGTTTATCCAGCTTGTCGATGCCCGCCTTGGTGGGGAGTTCATCGGCGTGGAATTGGTCGCTGATCTGGAACAGGCGGCGCAGTTCTTCCTTGCAGTTAACCCGGCGCTTGTCTGAACCGGTTTTAAACCAGATCACCCCGTTTTTGTCGAAGTAGGGCTTGTCGATGCCTTTGGGTACAGTGAGAACGATGACTATCTTGCCGTCTTTGAATGCCACGTTTTCCGTCTGCACGGTCAGCGGGCTACGCACCAATTGGCTGGCCGCATTGCTGATGAGCTGGTTGACGCGGGCAACGTCTTTGGCGGAAAGGCCCGGCAAAGCGCCGTCATCCGCCACCCCGATATAGATAACACCACCATCGCAGTTGGTGAACGCGGCCATTTCAGCAGCCAGTGACTCGGCATTATGGATGTCCGTCTTGAATTGACGGGAGCTGTCTTCGCCGGGCGCTATTTGTAGGCGCAACGATTTTTCATCCAGCGGCATACCATGTTCTCTTATTGATTCTTTTAGACTGGGACGAACCTAGACCGGAGTGCATTTCCAATCAAGGATTCTCTCCGGTACGATTTCCTTCGCGTCAACGGGATGTTCAACAATCGTTCAATAAGATTCCACGCTATTGAACAAAACTCGCTTTTTTTCAATAAGCCCTCCCGGCTCCTGATGGTATCCAGAATCTCCGCCGCTCATGTCTGTTCGCCCAAAATGTCCATATACCGGGTGTACGCAAAGAGCCTGTTGCGTTGTCCCGTTCCCAATTGTTTGACGATTCCCAAGTGTTCCAGGTGAGTTAACGACTTGTTGACCGTTGCCTGAGTCAAGCCTGTCTTGTCCGCCAGCCACCCGGCGCTGACGATGGGACGTTCCAGCATGGCTGTGTGAAGGGTCTGCACAGAAGAGGCGGCTCTTCCCAAGGTGGCTATCGCGGTTTTATCGGTATCGGCCATGTCGGCCAATTTCCGAATGGAAGACACCGCCTGTTCAGCCGTCGCCGTGACCGCCTCGGCAAAAAACGTGAGCCAAGCCTCCCAATCGCCGGCATCCCGGATATTGTTCAACAAGTCATAATAATATTCCCGATGTTCTTTGAAGTAGAGGCTCAAATAGAGCAGCGGCTCCTGCAGAACCTTCTGTTCGCACAGGATCAGCGTGATAAGCAGACGGCCCACGCGCCCGTTGCCGTCAAGAAAGGGGTGGATGGTCTCAAACTGAACATGCGCCAAGGCGGCTTTTAAGAGCGGCGGCGTGGCCTGCGGCATGTCATGCAGAAATTTTTCCAAGTCCCCAAGGCACTTCAGCACGTTCTCTGCGGGCGGCGGTACAAAGTAAGCGTTGCCGGGGCGGGTGCCGCCTATCCAGTTCTGGCTGCGCCGGAACTCTCCGGGGGAGGCGTGTTGCCCTCTGCCGTGGGCCAGCAGAATACCATGTATTTCTCGAAGAAGCCGCAAGGAGAGCGGAAAGCCTTCGGCAAGGCGCTTCAAACCGTGGTCCAGCGCCGCGACATAATTGCTTACTTCCTGCACGTCCGCCAGCGGCACGCCGGGTTTCTGGTTGATCTCGTACAGCAGCAAGTCAGAAAGTGAGGATTGTGTCCCCTCGATCATCGAAGAAAGCACGGCTTCCTTACGAACATACATATACAAAAATAATGAGGTGCTCGGCAGCATGACAGACGCGCTGTCCAGGCGGCCAAGAGCGACCAGAGCGGCATCAAAGGTGCTGAGCAGTTCCGGCGTCCATTCAATGGGAGGATTCGGCGGCAACGGCGCGGGAACAAACGCCTTGGCCTTTTCGCCTACGGTGCTGATGGGCAGGAAGTGACCTTGGAGTGGGCGTTTCATGGGCATCCTGAAATAAGAGCGAGCGTTAATTTATTCTTAATGGTTATCGTAAAATAAACGATGCCGCAAGCAAAGTTTCCCAACCTATGTTGCCTGATCTTCAATGGCAGCATTCAAAAAATTCCCCACCGCATCCGCCGCGTTTTTTAATGCCTTATCCTCCAGGTGGGCGTAGCGTTGCGTGAGGGATGGGTCTTTGTGGGTCAGCAGCTTTTGCACATGAGAGAGCGGTATGCCATTGGACACGGCCACGCTGGCGAATGTGTGCCGCAAACCGTGTAGTGGGCGGAAATCCTTGGGAAGTTTGGCCGCTTCTTTGATGCCATTGGCGAACTTGTTGATGCTCGTAAGGCGGCTGATGCCGTCTTTGCCCGGAAAAACGTACACGCCTTCTCCTACCTCGACTTCTTTGAGCAGATCGCGCACCGGCTGACTCAGGGGGATGCGTTCATCCCGGTTGCTCTTGGCTCCTTCTTGCTTTTCACCCACGATGTTGATGAAGCCGCGCTCAAAGTCGATATGCTCCCATTTCAGGCCAAACAACTCGTTCCGGCGCATCCCCGTGTAATAGGCCATGAGCATGAGCTGGGCGGGTTTGCGATTGGGGGAGGCCTGAACAGCTTGCAGAAAACGTTTGCGCTCTTCCGTGGTGAGCATCTCGGTTTTGATGTTGTTCAGTTTGGGCATCTCAAAATGCAGACGGGCCGGGCTTTGCCAAGGGCAGAGGCCTTTTTTGACGCTGAAGTTGACGATGCGCCGGAGAAGCTCCAGCACATTCTTGGTGGTCCCTGCCTTTTTGCCGGATTTGAGGAGCTTCAGCCGCAGGGAGTCCACCATCTGCGTGGTCAGTTCTTCCGGGGTGAGAGCGGCGAAGGGCTCAAGGAGGTAGTTTTTGAAACGGTTTTCCTCGGTCACAATGCCTTTGAGGCCAGGGTTATTGGCTTTATAGGCATCCCAGAGCTTGGCGATGGTCCAGCGTCCGGCTTCGGCTTTGGCCTTTTCCAAGCGGATACGGCGGCGTTCGGTGTTGGGCAGGGTAATGCCATTGATGCGCTGTTCGCGGATTTTGGAGGCCTTGGCGGCGGTCATGTGCTGGGATTCGCGCCCGACCTTTTCTTCGATCTTTTTCCCGTCCAGCCGGTACATAATGTAGAAAATTTTTTCCGGCTTGGCGGGGGAGGGCGCTTCACCCTCAATCGGTTTGGTTTTGACACGAGGAGTCCCCAGGATGTAGAATACTCCCACTTTTTCTGTTTGAACTCGGGTGCGTGTTGCCAAGCAGCTACGCTCCTTTCCGGGATTTTATGGCCTCTCTATTCCCACCATATTCCCACCAAGTCAAACCGAAAAAGGCCGTTTTTGATCGTATTCAATGGGAGTCGTAATTTCAAAAATACTCAATAATTACGTAGTGTTTAGTATGAAATGGGAGAGGATCGAAAATGGCCGGTTCACTGCTCATAACCCGAAGATCGTGGGTTCAAATCCCACCCCCGCAACCAGATATATCAAGGGCTTACGAGAAATCGTAAGCCCTTTTTCTTTTTGGGCATATATTGCCGGATGCTGTTTTTCTTGCACTGGCGGTTTTAGGGTGAACCAGTTTTGGGGGCAGGTCAAGGTTTGGGCGGGGCTGCACCCTTGGCCTCGGCGACATTTACGGAAAGTCCTTGAAAGAGAAGGGTCCGCAGGTTGCCGCCAAAGGGGAGTGCGGTATCGTCTTTGCAGTACATTTCCACGATGAAAGTGAGCCGTTTGAAGGGCTTGTCCCGGGAGATATTTACCAAAAAGGAGCGGGTGGGGTCGGGACCGATACTTTCGGTAAGCGGCACAGGGGATTCATTGTCGAAGCGGGCAAAGAGGCTTATCCGATTGCCGTATCCGATATTGGCATACTGTAGATTAGTGGAAAGTCGCATTGGTTTGTCGCCAAGGGTGTTTTCGAGAACAAATTCAAAGAAAGCTGGCTGGTTGTTCGCGGTCGCAATAACTCCTCCCTCCAGGGTGCGGAATCTGTTACGGATTGGCCACTCCGGAGAGAGTATATATTGGGCGGCGCTTCTTACATTGCGTAGCCGGTACACATGGCTATAAAATGCTTTGGGGTTTGCTGAAAAGGCAAAAGTCGCGGGTAGGCTATCAATGGCTGTTGTCGGCTGGCGGTCCAAGGGAAGGAATAGACAGTGGCATTGCGCGCCTGTGTGACTTGCCCCTGCTCTCCCATTGCTGTCTGTATGGAGCGTGCGGAGTATTCTCCTGTTTGCTGCTGATTGTCGAATAAAGATCCAAAAACAAAATAAAGCGTAATTGGAGTTGAACCTGGATCAAGAGATTGAGTTTGGAGGGGATTTGAAGGAAGTTGATCGAAATACCAGGATAGTGCATTAAAGAATCCCGGATAAGAAACATCCACAGTCAATGTTTTATGTGAAAGCAACGGTTCAAGATGTACGGCTGTTGCTCGGAAATCCACAACATTCTGATCGGAAGGCGGTTCATAGTATGTATTATATTGATAGATCAAGATAAGAGCGGCTCCTCCCACAGCAAGAAAGGGGGAGATTGCTTTGCGCCAAGGCAGCCAGGAGAACGCCATAGCGGAGAAAAGAGACACGAGCGGCGTGACCCAGGCCGCATGCCACGATTGCATCGGGTAGCCGGGAGCCATGAGCAGAACGATCGCAAATGGCACTGCCCCGAGAAGCAAACAGAAGACAGCGGGACGCGGCTTATGCACTAAGAAGGCGACGCATCCGGCCACCGGGATTAAATACATCAGATTGTCCCAAAAAGATTCAAAAAAAATAAAGAAGGATGCGCCCCATAGGCTGTTTTTGATGTAATGCAATACAGTCAGTCTGGGGAGGGAAGTGCTGGAAAGTTGATGCGCGAGGCTTGGCAGAACAAACCAGATCAGAAGAGGAACTGCTGTCAGCACAGTAATGCCACAAAATGCAATGAATTGTTTGTATGTAAGTCGATATGATTTGCTGAATATACTATTGTCAGAACAATCCCTTGCGCGGCAACTAAATAATATGCAAAATAATGAATCCAGAAAAGAAAGAGGTTAGAACAACAAAGAATCGAGAAGTCGCGCCATCGTCCATATTTAATCAAGCGAGCAATAAACCAGAAAGAGATCACGAATAATAGTGTTTGTAAACTGTAAGGACGTATTTCCCGAGACAGCAAAATATGAAAAATATTGACGCTTTGTAGTGCGGATGCCAAGAGTGCTGTGCGTTCATCAATAAATTCTCGAGTGACATGATAGACAAGATAAAGAGTAATAACACCACAAGATGCTGAAAAGATGCGTAATATCACATCATTATGACTGAAATACAATATCAAATGGGTAATGAGATAAAAAAGCGGTGGGTGTGTTTCAGAGAATGAACATAAATCAAAAATATACTTGATGTTATGACGCGCCGACAGCGGCACCAGGATTTCATCCCACCATAACGCTCGCGCCCCCAGGGCGTAGAAACGCAAAAACGCGCCCGACAGAAGAATGACCGCAAGCGGCAATTTGGAGAGAAACCATCGGACATCAGGCCGCGCCATTGGGAATGGTCCTTATTTCTCTTGGGAGTTGGGAGGCGCGCCGTCCCCAACTCTGGCGATATTTACGGAAAGTCCTTGAAAGAGAAGGGTCCGCAGGTTGTCGCCAAAGGGGAGGGCGGTCTCGCCCTTGCAATTCATCGCCACAATGAATGTGAGCCGTTTGAAGGGGGTATTTCGGGAAAACTGTACCGAAAGGGACCGATTGGGATCGGGGCCGGTCCTCTTGGCGAGCAGCAGAGGGGGTTCGTCGTCGAAACGGGCGGCAAGGCCTATCTGGTTGCCGGTTCCGATGTTGGCGTACTGAAGATCGGCGGTAAGGCGCATCGGCGTATCATCCAAGGGGTTTTCGAGGACAAATTCAAAGAAAGCGGGCTGGTCGTTCTGGGTCGCGATGACGCCTCCCCCCATGGTGCGGAAGCGATCGAGCAATGGAAACCCCTGGATTGTGTACTCCGGGACGCTTCTCACATTGCGCAGCCGGTACACGCGGCTATAAAACGCTTTGGAATTTGCGGAAAAGACAAATGTCGCGGGCAGCGTATCAATGGCTGTTGTCGGTTGTCGGTCCAATTGGAAGGTGTAAACCGTGGCGTGGAGCGCATGGGCGATTTTTTCCGGTTCGCCCATGGCCTTGCGAACGTAGGCATCCGAATGGAGCGTGGGATCATGCCCGCTCACGCTCCCGGCGAGGAACTGGAGCGTGACCGGGGCGTTGCCCGGCTCAAGATGCTGGTTTGTCAGCGGATTGGAAGGCGATTGGCCCAGAAACCAGGACTGGGTGTTGAAAAAGCCAGGGGCGGCGGCGTCGGTAATCAGCGCCCCGGGCGAAAGCATGGGAGCTATGCGTTCGGCCGTGGCGCGTAAATCGTATCGGGGAATAAAGGGACCCAGGTCCAAATTGTGGCGTTGGTTAAATATCACAAGAGAGCCACCGAGCGCCAGAAGAGGCGCCAATATCCATAGAAAGCGGCGCACACGCAAGCGCTCGGGCGCTGGGCCCGGGAGCCGGGACACGAGCATGGCGGCGCAGAGGGAGAGTATCGGCGTAAGCCAGACGACATGCCAAAGCTGCAGCTTATATTCGGGGGCTTGGGCGAGAACGAGCGCGAACGGAATCCCTCCGAGCGCGAGACAGAGCGCGGCGAATTTGGGTTTACGCAGTAAACAGACCAGCCATCCGGCTAACGGTCCCAGATACATCAGGCCAGACCAGGAAAATTGGGGAGAAGCGAAGATGGAAGCGGCACGCAGGTGGTTGATAATTTGTAAAAAGACAATGCGCCTGGGAATGTGCGCGCTGGAGACCTGGTACGCGAGACTTGGCACAACAAACCAGATATACAGGGGAACGGCCGTCAACATGGTAACGACGCAGAATACCGCAAATTGTCTGCGGGTAACGGGAGACGATTTGTCAAACAGGCTAAGCATCAGAACAATTCCCTGGGCGGCAACTATATAGTATGCGAAATAATGGAGCCAGAAGAGGAGAAAGTTGACGGCGCATAACAGAGCAAGATCTTTCCATTGTCCTCTTTTGAGCAGACAGGCAATGAGCCAGAACGCCGTAAGGAAAAGAGCGGTTTGCAGACTGTATGGACGGGCTGCCTGCGAAAGCAGAAAATGCAGTATGTTTATACTCAGAAATGCGGCCGCGAGAAGCCCTGTTTCTTCGTCGAAGAATTCTCTGCCGATGCGGTAGAGAAGGTATAGAGAAGCCGTTCCCCAGACAGAGGCCAGGGATCGTAAAGCGACAGCATCAGAGCTTACGGCAAGTATCGCTTTGGTGATGCAGTAAAAAAGTGGTGGATGCATCTCCTGCACCGAGCAGAAACTGAAAATGTACGCGAGGCTGTGACGCGCCACCATAGGCACGAGAATTTCATCCCAATCCAGCGGTAATCTGCCCAAGTCGTAGAAACGTAAAAACGCGCCCGACAGGAGAATGACCGCAAGCGGCAGTTTGGAGAGGAACCATCGGGCATTGGGTCGAGTCATCGAGAGAATTCCTTATTTCTCTTGAGGTTTGGGCAGGGGCGCATCCCCGGCCTTCGTGATATTCACGGAAAGCTGCTGGAAGAGAAGGGTTCGCAAGTTGTCGCCAAAGAGCATGGCTGTATCGTCTTTGCAATACATCAGCACGAGGAATGTGAGCCGCTTGAAGGGCGTATTCCGGGAGAAGCTAAGCGATAGCGAACGGTTGGGATCGGGGCCGGTTCTCGTGGCAAGCGGCAGAATGGGTTCGTTGTCGAAACGGGCGTAAAGGCCTATCCGATTGCCGGATCCGATATTGAGATATTGAAGAATGGCGGAAAGCTGCACTGGTGTATAATTCATGGTGTTTTCGAGAACAAATTCAAAGAAAACCGGCTGGTTGTTCACAGTCGCAATAACGCCCCCTTCCTGGTGGCGGAATCTGTCGAGTATTGGATAGCCCCAGACCGTATATCCGGCGACGCTTCTTACATTGTGCAGCCGGTACACGCGGCTGTAAAAGAGTCTGGGATGCGCGGGAAAGGAAAAAGTCGCGGGCAGGCTTTCAATGGCCGTTATCGGCTGCCGGTTCACCTGAACGGTGTAGAGCGTGGCGTGGAGTGCATGATCGACTTTTCCTTGTTCCCTCATGGCCTTGAGGACGTAAGCGCCGGGATCTCCCCCAAGATCGTGTCCGCTCACCCGTCCGCCGATAAAGTGGAGCGTGATTGGGGTGTCGCCCGGCTCAAGATTTTGAATTGCCAGCGGGTTGGGAGGAGATTGGTCCATATACCAGGACATGGTGGTGAAAAAGCCGGGAGTGGTGGCTTCGGTCGTAAGCGTCTCGGGCGAAAGCATGGGGGAGAGGAGCTTGGCCGTTGCGCGCAAATCGTATCGGGGAGTAAATTCTTTCAAATCCAAGTCATGGAGCTGGCTTAGGATTAAAAGAGAACCGCTCACAACCAGAAGAGGCGCCAATATCCGCAAAGAGCGGCGTATGGAGAAGCGGCCGGCCGCTTCTGCGCGCGGGAGCCAGGAAAAAAGCATGGCGACGCACAGGGACAGAAGCGGGGTGAGCCAGACGACATGCCAGGCGTCCATGGGATACCCAGGAGCTTGGACGACAACAAGCGCAAGCGGGATACCTCCAAGTGCAAGGCAGAGCGCGGCGAATTTGGGTTTGCGCAGTAAACAGACCAGCCATCCGGCCAGCGGCGCCAGATACATCAGATTGGCCCAGGAGAATTGGGGAGAGGCGAAGATGGAAGCGGCTCGCAGGTCTTTTTCGCTGATAACGCTCAAGATGGTTTGCCGGGGAAGATGCATACTAGAGACCTGGTGGGCAAGACTTGGCAAAACAAACCAAATATAAACGGGAACGGCCGTCAGTACGGTAAAGAAGCAGAACGCCGCAAACTGCTTGCGGGTAACAGGAGATGATGTGCTGAACAGACCGAGGGCCAGAACAGCCCCTTGGGCGGCAACCATGTAGTATGCGAAATAATGGAGCCAGAAGAGGAGAAAATTGACGCAGCACAGCAGAAAGAGATCTTTCCATTGTCCTCTTTTGAGCAAACGGGCGACAAGCCAGAAAGCCGCGAGGAAAAGAGCGGTTTGCAGACTGTACGGACGGGCGGCCTGCGAAAGCAGAAAATGGAGTATATTTATGCTCAAAAATGCGGCCGCGAGTAACCCTGTTTCCTCGTCAATGAACTCCCGAGCGATGCGGTAGAGAAGATAAATGGACGCCATGCCGAAAAAGGCGGATACGGATCGTAAGATAATATCACTGGAGCTCAATAAAAGTATCGCTTTGGTGATGCAGTAAAAAAGTGGCGGATGCATCTCCTGCACCGAGCAGAAACTGAAAATATACGC
>Ga0123354_10017313_pt1 | contig 11289 bp, 12 predicted proteins | sample TergutLab28metaG_2_FD_97872 | JGI IMG/M metagenome (GOLD analysis project Ga0123354, IMG submission 97872) | Labiotermes labralis P4 segment gut microbial communities from Petit-Saut dam, French Guiana - Lab288 P4 | ecosystem: Host-associated > Arthropoda: Insects > Digestive system > Gut ... | reverse complement strand
TCTCCTGAAGATGGGCATAATGATGCCCGAAACATGTTGAGAAATTGTTAAAAATAAACATCTAACTGTTGCATCTTGTTGGTTTTCTCTCTCACTTCACAATTTGCTCATGATGCACGGTCACAGAAACCTAAAGTGTTTCATATTTTCTCACACAAATTCAGGAAACAAATAATTATCAGCATAACTACACATCTTATGATCAGGGTCACATATGATGAATTTCAAAGTTCTACAAAAATTAAATCACAAGGATACTTAATCTATGACGGTGAAATTTTTTTCACAGTACACACAACAGTTAAACAGCAGACTTGCAGCACCCTCAGTTTTCTACAACAGTCAACACACAAAACACCACAAACTGCAATACAAAAAACAAACGTATGGAACATGGTCAGTGGTCTCCCTGTCATTACACTTGTCGACGGACTGGGTGAGGAAACACTGGATGGCTTGAGAAAGGAATGCAGATTGTCCAGAAGAGTCTGGGTCAAGCAGACCTCTATAGGCAAGGCCATAAATGATGACAGTCTTCATCGCACCTATAAACTGTCCCACAGATGGATTATCTTTAAGACCGAGAGTGCAAAGCAATAACACCAAATGTGTTCTCATGCACATCCTGATTTAGGTGTCAGGTCTCAATGTATTTGAATTTCTTCTATTCATTCATCCTTCTCCACAACTGTTGAACAGCAGATACTGTAATCACCCACCCAGTCTGTCAAGTATGGGGACGAATCTATTCAAATTCCTTGTTGGAAAAGGTCCAGCACTTTATCTTACTAACAGTGTTTTGCTCTGTTCCAAGTGCTTATTCGTCCTGCTTAGTTGGCAACGCAAAACCTTACCATGGTAAGGGTGCATGTGACACCAGTGAAGCTGTCAATTTCCTTAAAAAACGCAGCTGTTGACAGACACCTGCAGTCCACATAACCTGCAATTAACACTGCAACAATAAAAATTCTGTTACAGACCAAGAGTTCTATAAAAGGAAATAATGTACACAAAAAGCTGCACCGCATAACATAACTGCTGATAAGCTTCTGAGTCATTCAAACTCAGTGCAGTTGCTCTTATGTACTGTGACCAGCGTTGATAGCTACTGTTACAGCACTACTCATAACCTGGGCAGCCAAGCCAAATTTCATCACATTCTGGACACCAGGCTTAAGGTGTCTCTAAGTCATTTTGGGCAGCGGGCGATACACATTATGTTTGCCAACTACATAGGGCTTCAATATATCATCCCACTTAGCAGTTGCTTGCCACTCACAGTAATCTCACACTCTACAATTGCTTAACCACGTTTTGGGAAAAGGTTACAGGTACATTTACAGAGATGGGGAGCACCAAACATAGCTTCAATTTTTTTTATCATAAAACCTGAAGAAAGGTAGCTTTTCAGAAACATCAACATGTTTCAAGGCCTTGATACTGATGGCAACCATGTTATGCACGGTGGCAACGTCTAGTCTTGCACTGTGGCATGCATCAAGAACCTCCATAAAGAAAGCATTTCACCTTTAGCTCCTCCACGAATGACGTAGTATGCTACTGGTTGCTTCTGCTATTTACAGGGACCACAAAGCATGAAGACAATGGCTTGATTTGCAATATTGCTTGTCATGCCATGGCTTCCAAGGTAGCCAAAGACCTAAATGCAGGCAATCTTCTGATTGACACACAAGTTCTCTCCATGTGACATTTCATCAAACATGAGATGACACACAGAATCATCTGACATTGTCACAGAAGTGCATTTTAGTGTACCAAACATACTTGCATGGGAGCCAAAGAAGTAGGACAGCCTTGAGGGTGTGCACCTTGCTGACAGATACATACTAATAAAACTCAAGTAAAGCCGGATATCCCTACTAAGTCCTATACGTGCATGTCCAAGTCATGGCTCCTGGACAATGTGTACATGGCTAAGTCATGTAAGGGCAAAAAGCGAGTTCTCAACGCTTTAAAATTGGTACTGGTCAGCTAAGGGAGACAACCCCGACAGAAAACATCGGTCCTCCAGGATAGCTGGGGGTTGGGCATGGGGCTGACAACCCTATCCTACAAAATTTATTGTTCAGAAACCATGGAGTCAGTTTTGTTACTCTGTTAAAATATAGCAATTTTATTATAGAATGCTGTGCTTTACGCTCTGGGAAAGAACTCTGAGGGTTGAAGCTTCTGATTTCTCCACTACAAGCACTTTCACTGGCAGAGCCAAGGGGAAGGGAGGTGTCTTCTTTGAAAAAGTATTGTTTTCTGCTGGTCAGGGGATATAACTGAGGGTAAGGAAGTGTCTGACTGGATTGGAATAGGTCCTTTGGTCTGTGAGATCATGGACTTGGTGGAATATGTTTTTGTAGGGACCAGAACATGAAAATCTTCTTCAGAGGATGAGGAATTCAAGGAGGGTTCTTCATGAGGATGAACATCAATAATCACCAAATCATACGTACCGTTGACGGTTCCTTAGAAACCGCACGAATTTTAGGTTACAATCTGTGTTGCTGCTGTTAACGCCCTCTGCATTCCAATGGCGATATTATGAAATCAAACAGTAATCATGCACCTAATTCAAAGAAATCATCAATGGTGAGCTATAATTATTTCTGTACGGCGTCCGTCACACATACCGAGCCGAACTAATCACCATCACACTTACCAACAATCAAAGCATGATTATTCTATACAACTTTCACACATTTTCAACACCGATAATCTTGCACACTAGTTGATCTGCACGTATTACCGTTTCCTACGCCCGCGTCACCCAATCTTCACGTAACTCGACGGCATGGATCAGAGTTCGCATGTGATTCAACTTGCACATCCATGCTCTGCCATCTATGATGATCTGTGTTCACCACACTGCCACAAGCAACTCTTTTCTAGTCACAAGTAATAATCTGTGATTTCTGCAGAAGAAGGGAAGGTGACGACGTATGTGTTGTGTGTTCTATGTCGTGTCTGTTGTGATAGTGTGGTAAGTGTTTATTCTAACATCGGAACTGTATTTTCTATATCCCACCTACAGATCTGGACATACGTAAGGAAACTAAGTATTTGGCCAGTGATAGAATTGTTGACTCGGTTAAAACCCGTGGCTTGTGTTGAGTGTAGCGGTGTTTCCCCGAGTTTGCTGTTACTGTATTCAGGAAGGGAGTGGTACAAATTGTATGTTGATACACGAGGCAGTTTATTACTGTCGACAATAGAGTGGAACAGTATTAATTCCTACAGCTTTAAAAGTTAAAGTATGTGGTGTGTATATTCTTGTATTATCAATGTTTATTTTGGTGACCGCAATAAACGACAGGAAGACGCTGGTTTTAGTGTATATGTATAATGTCCAAGACACTGGAATGTGATCACATTTGCACAACTGGCCTGTGAATTGCATGTAAGGTTGTCAAGAATGCCTCATTGCTGATACTCTTTATAGAACATCTAAAAGAAAATTATTTTACATTATGCATATTGGGTCAGTGTTTAACATACTCGTGAAGCATGATGCATCATGAATTTGGTGAATGCGAATGTCTATATGCTTTAGTATAGTAGAGTCCAGTACCTGATGAGAGTAATTATGTCTTGTAATGCTCCCATTTTTATTTTATACCTAGAAATGGCCATGGAAATGTTGGAAGATGAAGTTCCATGCCTGTTTAAAATGGTATTTGAAGAAGTTTGGTCTCTGGCGGGCACAACCAACAATGTAGCCACCGATGCCTTTGGAGTGGTTGACAACATAGTTAGTGAGACCAGTGTTTCTTTCTGTCATTACCACCTGACAAAAGATATGGTGATTGCAGAGTTGGATAACTTGGAGTATTATGAGAAGGTGCAGAGAGACGGATTATAATGAATACATCTCGTTGTTACGAAAGTCCTTATTACAGGGGTTTCTTTTCAGTATGTACCATTTTGGTCATACAAGACATTACTACTTAAACTTATTGGTTAGAAGTATGTTCACTGTCTTAACCAGTTCTGTGTGGATTTTTTTTTTACATCTTACTCAACTTGAAGATGGTGAAATGGTACTTTCCAGGCCACTGGAATGTTTCTCATGCCTACTAGACTTACTGTTCTTGATTTTATTCAACATTATATAATCTCAGTAAATTAACCTTTATTGTATGGGAATACAGTGTAATACTGGCAGTTATTAACTTATAATGGTAGCATAATCATGTTGCTTAAATGTGATCTTTTCATACCAGCAGTGGGCGTACTGGGGTTTATATTTAAAGTAACTTGAAGCTGCAGAGGTTTAAGGAAATATGTGAATAGCATTGGACATAATTTCAGTGGCATTGTTACAGCTGGCATGCACATCCACACACACACCCACACCCATGTGGAACACAGATACAGTGTTGCAGTGGTGAAGCACATTCAGTAAGGCTGAAACAAACCCATAGGTGTTAAATACCTTACTAAAACTATACTTCCAAAAATTGATCCCAATGAAACTGACCCTTGACAGAAATTCATTAATAGTTTAAAGTCTTCTCACATTACTTTGTCTTACCGTATAATATAACATTTCAAGAATGAGGTCTTTGATCTTACATTTAAACCTTATCTTCAGTTGGCAACATGCTGTGCTGAAATCTTAATAACAAACTACCCATTCAGGCTGTGTAACATACCAGAAGGTTGAAAATCCAACTATGCTATGGTGAAAGTTTAAAAGTCTCACATTGAATTTCATGAGTTCTTGATTCTTCTTCCTTTTTATGTAGATTGCCATGGCATTCCTGCTGTACGATGAAGTAGATTACATACTGCAGGCACTAATAATAGCAGAACGTGCACGACGTGCTGGCAGCCTGAGTCGAGGAGATTTTTTGTCAGAATGGATTAGGACACAAAGAAATGGTTTGTGGGAAAACAAATTTGTGGAGGCATTATGCATCATTCAGAACTATAAGATGCTAAAGAAACTAGGCTGCAGTATAGAGAATGAGAAATCAAGATTCCTGCCCTACTCACCAGAGTCCTCCTTATTTGTCAACTGCATGCGCAAATGTCTGTATCATGTCTGTGAGTCACTGGATTCAGAAGGTTTAAAGATGCTGCTGAAAAATGTCGTACAAGACTACAGTCATTTCCGGAGAGAACAGGAATTGGAAACTTTTGATCCAGAGTACATGGAACTGAACATACTTTACTGGGCATCTCATGGCTATATCAGGTGAGGAGGAGAGGGGAGGCATGAAATTATAGACTGTGGTATAAGAATGGAGAAACGAATATTATTGTAAAAATTAACTGTGAAATTTTGTATGGAATCAGTTTATATACAACTGCCTATCCATCCTATTCAGATGAGACTAGGACTCTTTCTTACTAGAAGTTTGTTTTTCCCTTGCCAATCATGTCACCGTCCCTCGGGTGTGACAGACCCAATCACAGTTAACACAATCTCTGTTCATCATTTCTTGCCCGAACACTATAAACTTCTCCATTGTGAAATATGGAATACTGTTACTGTTAGGTCTGTGCCTGTGTATGCTTGTACAAAGGCATATGCACAGTGCTGAATGTATTTCTAGGACCAAGAATGGCAAGTATTACAGCTTTCTGCCACTAGATGCCATAGTATTGCTATCTTCTGAGTCACTCTAGTGAGTTTTGTAGTCATAAATCTCTGCACTGCGTTTCATTGGGTGTTCTATCATTGTGTGTGTAAAGTGTGATCTGCGATTCTCTATTGGTTGATACAGAGGAACAACACATGGATCATAAGTTTTGTTTCAGACTCTAGTAAACTGCATTGGAAACAAATGCTGAACACAGGTTTTGGTGACAATGTCATAGAAAGAGAGCCTTCTTAATGGTTTTCATGAATGAGCTGTGGGGAAAATGACCAAAAATTATGAGCATTCAGGTCATCTCTCCACAGATCACACAGTGGAAAACATGTTGAAAGTTCACAAATTGTGAATGAAGACAAAGTACCATTTTGGAGATTGCTGGCAGGTTAAGCCTCTTGTATGGAACATACTAGGAAATTATAAGGGAGGACTTGATGGATTTTTTTTGAAATTTGTGCTTTGGTTGCTGACATGCAGGAGTGGAAACTTTTGACTGCCAGGAACTTTTCTGTGTCCCATAATCTTCCCTCCTTGCTTGCTTGACTTAGCCCCTTATGTTTTCTTCATGTTGCGGAGAGCATTGTTTCCAGGATGCCTGTGAATTTCAGCAACATTTATCATCATATGTGTGATTTCCAAAAGTCAGTTTCAGCTGTGGCAGAAATGCTGAGATCATTGCATAAACTCAGAAGGGAGTGGCAGTGACCAATAACACAGACAAGCATGTACAGTATTTCATTATTAACTAAGTTGCGGAACGTGGGTATGCCCCAGTAATCACTATAAAAAGCTGGGGGTTGTCAGATCAAAGGAACACAGCTATTAGTGGGACCTAAAACTTCAAAATTTTGTGTCACTGTATGAAAATGATCCATTAGAAAGGTATGAAAAAGCTAAAATGTGTACAGTTTTTCAGAAAAAGTAGAATACATGGAAGATAATTTTAATGAAAGAATGACAGCATCACTACTGGTTACAGTGCTGATATACAAGTTCAAACTTTCAAATTTTGCACATATGTAAGGTTAATCTCTTGGTGTATTTCATTCATCCCCAACAAATGGCATCTTATCTTCAAAGAGCACTGTTCCATTTCACCTAGTAGCCACTTTTACCCACTTTGTTGTATAGCCTTGGAGACAAGGATGGACGAGGAGTGGATGTCCACAGATTAATCACCCAGCTAAAGGCCATGGAAGAGACAACCCTTGTGGATAAACTTGAGTCTTCAGTGAGAGCAACTGTGAATGCTTCTGTTGAATATTCAAGAGGAATGAATGCATCTGTTGACCATTTAAGAGGGATAACACAGCCACAAGTTGACACAACACCGCCGAGTTCTAGTTCTGGGTAAGGAGGCATGTCATGTGCTGACAGTACAGCTACAGGTGTAATTTTTTGCTTCTATGAGCTCGGAAGCATAGAGTGAAATTATATGAACCGGTTTTCCTGATTATATTACACAGAGTAGGCCTACAGGTAAAGCTTATCTATTGAAACTGCCTTACATCACCTCATGAGCAGTGTGGAGGTACAGCTAGAGTCCAAAGGATATGCGATTGGCAGTTTTTTAGATATTGAGGGGGTTTTTGATAGCACATCCATGGAAGCAATAAACCAAGCTAGGATTAGATATAAAGTTCTTGAAGTGCTGATGGACTGGGTAGAGGACGTGTTAGCACACAGGAACTTGACCATCAGTCATGGGGATACAACCATAGAAGACAAACCTGATAAAGGTTGTGCACATGGGGTTGTTTTGGCTCTACTTTTGTGGTGTGTCATGGTAAATGACCTCCTAGAGAATCTACAACCTCTGTCAAGTATAAAAAACGCTTCAAGCCACTAGTAGACAGAAGCTTAAAGTGACTGTGGAGGTGTTAACAGGCTACACAACCCTTAGAGCCCATACGTTTAAAGTGGGACTTGCACGACGGCAGGATTGCAGATTGTGCAAGGACGTAAAAGACGGTAGTGTACATATTGTATGTCATTGTCCAGCACAGGCATGCAGAAGATACAGAACCTTGGGTCATAAGTTCTTGATGTCCAGGAGTCTAAAAACACGAGGGTGAATGGCCTAGTAAGTCTTGTAGCCTATACCAGGCTTGGCGTAGTACCTTAACTCCATTTTAAAAAAGTGAGGAGATGCACTGGATCTATAAAGGTCTACATGTCATTAGGGATCATAATGGAACTGCTTGCTTTTTTTCATAATACTAATACAGAGTTTTCTGCACACAAAGTATTCATTGAACTAGTGAGAAGAAACTTCTTAGAGGGGAGAACTTCTTACAAGAGAAACATTAAAGTCACAATCATGAGTATGAGTCGTTTGTTAATAGTACACTTATTTTTTGTTCATCTCACTTTCTCATTACATAGGGATTTGGTGCTGTGATGCCATAGCACATCAGCTGGCTGCAACATCTGTGTGATATTTTTATCATTTCACCATGCATTCTGTAGATTATTTATTTACACACACCAACACATGCATATATATATATATATATATTCTTTAAGAAGTCTAAAATTTACAGAAAAACATTTAAAACGCTCTTACATGTTTCGATTACACGATCATCGTCAGGGAGCATATATTGTTCCTTGCCAGAGTTATAATTTAAAACATTCAGTGAATTCGTTGTGTTAACTAAGTACTGTGGCAGCATGTCGTGATTTTGTGTGCGAGTCGTACACGTAAGACTCGCACACAAAAACACAACATGCTGCCACAGCACCAAGTTAACACAATGAATTCACTGAATGTTTTTATTTACTACTCTGCTACAGGGTATGTATATTTCATATATGGAGCAGTGTAAAGAAAATACTCAAAAATTAATTGCACTGTTGTTTGAGCATACCAGTATACCATAAGAATATTATTGAAACTTTTGGGTTGTGTAATTGTTTAAGCAAGCATATATTAAGAGAGCAGTGTTTCTTTCCATTGTAAATATTTTTTATTATATTATGCGTAAATGTGATATTATACAGTGATAGTCCCTTAAGACTTTTTAAAAAAATTAAATAAAATTGGCTTATTAAATGTGAAAACATTTTAAAGGAGAATGCCTGAAAACATGTTGTAATTCTGTGTTGAAACAGATTCATCTTACTAGAATATTATTTCATATCCTGCATTAAGTGGTTTTCACTGTCAAAGCACATTTCAAGCCTTATTTCCCTTAGTGACTTTTGACATCACTACTATGAAACGCAATTTGTAGATCACTAACAAATGCAGGTCAGAGCCACCTAGTATGCAGAACCACAGTGTTCCTGGAAGTTGTGACCATCTGGAGCCCCCAGTGGAACACGAATACATAGTTGACCCCAATAATGTTGGCTACTGCATCATCATTAACCAGAAGAACTTCTATATGGAAGAGGATTTTTGTTTGAAGGTAGGCATAAGAGGACTTCATTCATGCCACTGTTACATTTCTTTGTTTGAAGAGGTTCAGTTTTAGCCTGAAGAGGGTCGTAATTTAGCAGTGTTGTTGGGTTGGCAGGATGAGCTTCCAGATCATCTGCTGGAGACACGGCTTGGGACAGATGTGGACCGAGACCGTCTGAGTGAGACATTTAACAGTCTGGGTTTCATAGTTTACATAGCTGAGAACCTCACGCACAAGGACCTGATCGCAACTGTTGATTCAGCTATTAAGGAGTTTGTGAAGAAGGAACATTCCTGCTTCATTCTCTGCATCCTTTCACATGGGATTCGTGGTGAGTGACAAACCTAGATACACCAAATAATTACTTATCACACTGGTTTGTGAGCCAGTGCTTCATCCCAGAATATCTGTCTCTGGTGTGTAGGGATGGTAGGAGTATTGTATGAAGAGTGCAAATATAGCTCTATTAAAATAATAGTAATCATATTTAGTTTGCTGTGCAGGCAGTCCCTGACTTTTGTACATAATTTGGTCCTGAAAACATATGACAGTTGAGCATTAGACTTACATGCTATAATGGGAGTTCCATTCCAATTTCCGTCAAAGATGTTGGTTGGATTACAAAATGTAAACAATACAAATACATTTACTGAAGTTGTTTCTTGCCTCAGATTGTAGTTAACTCGTATACTTTTTTGGGCATTTAGGAGACAAAATACAGGTTGGGACTGTTTCATGGCCTTAGGCATGTGAGAAATGTAGGGGGCATGTGTGGGAATATATATGGAAGGAACACATCTTACTACTGCTGTGAGGGCAAACAGGCATGGTGTGATGTTTGCAAGAATTTCTTGCAGGAACAAATGAACACTGTTTTATGAATACACATTGCTGAGACCATGCAAAGATTGAAACGCTGGCTTTGCTGACAGTGCCACTGTGTGGTAGCTCGAAATGTTTGTTCGTCAGCTGTGTACAAAAGTCTGAAGTCGGCATATGAAAAGTCGAACATCCAAAAATCGAGGACCGCCTATACGTAAAATACACTCAAGACAGAAGTTACTTCTCTTCTGAGTTGCGGAGAACTGTGCTTCCTCTACATAGCGCGAATGCCTGAAAAACACTTACACGTAAGGTGCATTGCACACCCTGGTATCACAGACTAGGTTCTGGTGAGCATATCGTAAACATTGTCTAAAACATCTTTGAGAGTATGTCACACACAAGGCAACCTTATAAAAGATGAGGTGTGTGTGTTCAGTGAGATCTGCTTAATGTCAGTTTTGGTAACCACTGTTTCAGTGTTTCATAGCTTGTATCAGTTTTCACAAAATCTGTTACAAGTAACCATGAAGTCATGAAGTACATTTCATTTTTGTTAATTTCTTGTGACATGTAACTTTTCTTTCCTGGTCCTGATCATGTAAGGTGACTCACATATGGTGGTTATAGGTGCAGTATATGGATCAAACAGTATTCCTGTATGTGTGGGTAAATTGGAGAATCTTATGATGGACTGTGCCAATCTGCTGGGGAAGCCAAAGATCCTTATCATCCAGGCATGCCAAGGACAGACTCAACAGGATGGTAAGTTTGATTTAGAGAAGTATGCAGTCAGGCAGGTACAGCCTTAGTGAGGATAGCCAATACCAGCCCCAACAAGAGTATTTAGGCAGGAACACAGCTGCAGGGTTTTTTCATAGGCACAAAAAAGAACCGTTCATCTACTTCATATAACAACTAACTCTACATCTTACACTAGACTAGTATGAACAAAGAGTTCTTACCTAATATTTTTACTAAGTTTGTATATACATCCAAGTCATTAGTATTTCATGTTACTGTAAAAATCCACAGTGCCTGAAGAAATGTCATTAAACTAGTTTTATAATGATAACACATGTAGTAGAGTTTCTCTCTCTTTGCACTGTCAAGTCTGTGAAGTGTGAATTAGGCAAAACAGTTTGAAAAATGCTGTATTTCTGTGGCATATGTGAGACCCCTGAACAAACAAAATCAAGAGGAAAAATCATGTCATTCTTACCATGTAGGATGAACTGGCTTTTCTGATAAGTCTATCAATTTTTATGACAGCTGTAACAAGTGAAGACATTGCATCTGATGGTCCACTGTCCAGAAGAGGCAAGTCAACTGATTGCATGACATTCTGGTCTACTGTACCTGGCTTTGCTTCATTCAGACATGAAATTGAAGGTGAGAATATTGTTTTCATGTTATGGCTTGGGTAGGGATGGGATGATGATGATGAT
>Ga0123354_10017312_pt1 | contig 11289 bp, 7 predicted proteins | sample TergutLab28metaG_2_FD_97872 | JGI IMG/M metagenome (GOLD analysis project Ga0123354, IMG submission 97872) | Labiotermes labralis P4 segment gut microbial communities from Petit-Saut dam, French Guiana - Lab288 P4 | ecosystem: Host-associated > Arthropoda: Insects > Digestive system > Gut ... | reverse complement strand
TTGGAGTGTCTTTGGAGTTTGGGGGGGGGGGGGGGTTTTAAACCCCCCACCCCCCCCCCCCCCCCGCCCTCAGTACGCCATTACGTAGCTCACACACTAATACAAAGGTTATTTTATGTAGGATTAATACATTAAAATATTCAGTCAAACTAAAACAATTATGTCACTGATAATCGAATATGGAGCCAATATACTATACTGGCACGCGAATTGATTATTAACAAATTCATATAGGTTTTGAAGTGATATTGTAGTTTTTCTTTGCAGTTTCAGTGGTACAGTAACTCTATTCGGTAAGTATGCTGTTCAGTTATGTTAACGTTTAATAAGCCGTCAGTATATGTGAACAGTGAATAAGGCAGAGAACACAATTTGTGAATGGTGCTATTTTGTGTTTGTTAACAGGGCCTCTTGAAGGCAATAGACAGAAGACGATTTTCAGAAGTTTTAAGATGTTGTAATAAAACTCACTATTTAAGCTTGCTTACCCATATTGGATTAGAAACGTGCTAATTACTTAACACCATAATAGTGTGGAAGCAATGCTATTATTTCTTATAATTGAGTTCTATCTTAAATTCTTCACGATATCGTTTATTTGAATTAATGTGGTTCCGTTGAAACAATCTTTCGCTTTGTGGTTTATTCGTGGCTGTTCTTCAGTCCAGCTACAGAAAAAATCTTAACACAGATGTCGGCCCTATATTATACATTACTTGACAAGAGGGCTTATTTTCTAGTAAGAATTTCTTTTGCTTCAGTTCAATATGAGCTACATTTCTTAAGGGACAAAATATTTGATAGTGATAGACTGCGTAGGCCTGTCATAGGACAGACAAACATTAGAATACATTATAACATTTAGTGGTTAATAAAACGCATATTTTACATCTTCTACAACATACGGCTCAGTGATCTAAAAAGCAGAGAACTCTGTAATTACCGAAACATGTATAAATTGTAAATAAAGAGGTAAATATCGCTGCTTAACACGCTAATGAGGACACAGATGAGAGTCGATGTACAGCGCCACTCATCCTTAAACTCGGTGTCTGATGGGATGGATGGCCAACGCCACGCCCTGGCCACTTCTCCAGAAAACAGTCCAGACACCCAAGGTACAGGAGGCTGGATGGGCCCCAGGGACTGTCTGGGTGGGTTTGGAGAAGAGGAAACTTCGTTTCCCTTACCGGTTTTCGAAACCCGAACGTTTCAGCGCGAAGCTAGTCCCTATTCTATCACAAGCTTTATATGTTGCTTTTCCTGCGTCGAAAGATCTTAACAAGGTACTGTTGCCTTCATGTCAAAAGGTGAATATGTGTCAGGCTTAACAAGATTTATTCGTATATGCAGAGAGAAGGCAGATATAAAGCATAATAGAAATTAATGTTTAATTCTAAACCTCGCGCCAAGAGTGGAATTTCCCATTATTCTTTTTGACGTGGATATCCGCGCACTTAAGCTGAAAACGAAAAACGATTCGTGGCGCTCTGGGCGAAGCTACTAATGGACTAATCGTCTGGGGGATTTATGTGCATAAAAGCAAACGAATTAGTAGAGACGTATGTCCATGTGCAGAAGAATGACAGCATATCGACCCGGAAACCGTTGGGGTGCAGAGAGCGTACGGTTCTTAGTCCACGCCTACACATCGACCTGATTCCTGATTACATAATTGTGGCTGTAGTTAGCAATATATCACCACAATACTGTCCGTTGGTCCAGACACAGACACAGACACAGCGCAGCGGACCAACCGCTCTGACGTTTACGTTGGTTTTGTCACGCTCACGGAATTAAAGGGTAGAGGCAAGGTCTTTCCTATGTAGACCATAACAGCGTATAAGGGAGTATTGGCAGGGCTGCACTCATAAAGTTGCCAGACACTAAATGGAAATGAGTGGTTAGCGTCATGTTCTGGCCGCTGTAATACTGAGGATGAAGCGCTCGGTATTTGTTTAATAGGAAGCTATCTCTGCTTTAGAAACTGCCCGCTTTTTTTAGAGTACTTTAAGATGTCTTTCGTCTACAGATAAAATACAAGTGCTCATTAATCCAAGTGGTGTAACCTTATTTTGTAATGCGTGGTTGTTTTGTGTGTATGTGTGTGTGTCTGTGTGGATTTTGTAGCATGTGGGTGTGTGTATGTGTGGAATTTGTAGTGTGTGGGTGTGTGTGTTTGGATTTTGTAGGGTGTGGGTGTATGTATGTGTGGATTTTGTAGTGTGTGGATGTGTGTATATGTGGATTTTGTAGTGTGTGGGTGTGTGTTTTGTAATGTTCGGTTGTGTGTATGTGTGTGTTTTGTAATGTGTGGGTGTTTTGACAATTGTGTGGGGTTTTGTTAATATGTGTACTTATATTTATTGTGTTTTGTATTGTTTGTACTGTGTTTTTTATTGTTTCGTTTATGTATATTTATTATTATTTGTTTTGTCTGTACAAGTGCAAGGAATACTGGCACCGAGTGAAAACTCAATTGCAGTAAATAATAATAATAATGATACCGTCTAAGGTATCCGGACCCCCTTACAAAACCTTAAATCTGAAAGTGTGACATATTTGTACCTGTAGAATACACAACAGTAATGACGTAATCAGTCGATATGCAACTTTTATTAAATCAACTCCCAAGCGGTAACATGTTTCGGCTGCTTAAAGTAGCTATAATCAGGTCGTATGTGTCAGAATATGATATAGCTCTAGCCAATGAACGATTACAAAATCTATGACGGAAGTCTCGCCCTTTCATATAGTACATGTGAATGTTACATATGGAAAATAGTTCTACAATGTATAGGGTTGTTAAAAGCTATTAATGATTGATTTACATAAATGTAAAAATTTTAAATGCGAAGTAAAACTTCAAAAATAAGTTCAAGTTTTAAACTAAAGAAAGGTAAGCCGTATGTGGATTATTAAACTATAACTGTGGTGAGTCTTTCATCTGTTGAAAATCCTTAGTAGCACATTAGTGTATCGTCCTATGTACGTAGATCCTTTAATGTAAATTATATTGTCGTATTAAAAATATGTGCACTCACATATTCCATCCTGCACCAACAGACCACCAGCCAGAACCAGAGTACAAACTTACAAATCCAGAATAAGGAAAAGTGCTGGACTCAAACATAAAAGTAGCCACTGAAGACAAATGAGCCGTAAAAGTTACTTGACACTCGATATGGGAAAACAGAAAGGGGGTGCCAAGTGACTTCTGCGTCTTAAGCCTACTGTATAATACAAATCTCCTAGTATTGAGACAACAGTGAACTTGGATAACGGAACACAGTAACACTGAACAAATTTTACGCAACAAATATAACCCTAGAATAGGCAACTTCCAACAGAATATTATTGCAAGGATTAAGTAATTATCATTAGAAGTGTCAGGACAGCAGATCCCGTATATAATTTTATCAACATAGTATTTATTGAAAGGCAGTAGATATACTCTACGAAGAATGTACTAAAAATTCCCAGAACAAGAGTGAGCACTTTCTATACTAACACTTAGCCTGCATTTGAAGGTAACCGTTATTACTATCATAATTCTTGGGGCTTCGCAGCTGGTGTTCGATACGTTGAGTGGGTTTCGTAAAACGTTTGCGTTATTACCATCACAGTCATCTTTATCATCTTCCTGTCCACTACTGCATCAGGTTTCCTAGACTTCCTAAACATATCTTTGTCCTAGAACACTGTTACAGTCAGTTTGGCATTCTGTTGTTCTTCATCAGCCTTGTGTGTTGTTTCTTGTTAATTTAGTAACGCATTTCATGTCTTATTGATTTATAAATTACACTCAGTTTTTAAAAATTATTTTAGGATCCGATAGCCCGGAAAACGTAACTCCTCTACTTTATCTACTTTTCAACGTCGATAGTCCCTTCTATCACTCAGACTTCATTTCAAACACACTAATACGTTTCTTAACACATTCATATAAATATTAAATGTAGCAACTTCTACAATATCTAAGTTGGAATAAATTATGTATTACTAATTTCGCTGGTATACTTTTAGTACTTTTGTTGGCTTCTCTTTCTGCCTGCCTTAGTATGACAAAATTCAGACCAGACCTTGAAATGAGCTTCCTATTTCCAGTAGTAATGAAAACAATATCATTGTTAATAGGGTTATTACCAATAAACGTCGTGTTTATTACCTCGGAAAATAAAAAAATAAAATCCTGAATTAATCACCTAAATTACTTCTTGTAATTGGTCTTTATTTCTGGCTATAATCTTTTCATCGTCGGCAAAGAGTAGGTTTATTACGTTCGTGTTTGTGTTAGTATTTAATCAACACTTCTACGTTTTCCTACTCTTTGAAGTGTTGTCGACGAAGACGATGATGATGATGATGATAATGATTATGGTGAAGGCAACAAAACAGACAATTCTCCATATTCATCATAGCTAGATGTAACTGGAAACTAAACACTTTTAGCACCACAAAGCATTCACGCTTTACACAAAATATTTTTTGGTAAGCTTATTCTCTCACTTTCATCGCATCGTTCTCTCATGTACTCTCAACGCCTGAGAAATCCACTTTGATTCAGTTGGAAAGCATTGTGCTGAAGATGAGTCAGTCATTTTAGAATACAAGCTTATAAGAGCTTTGGATATAAATTTCATTTAACGGCGAAATTGAACATGCCTGTGGAACAATGCGTCACATCACACACCAACCACTCTTTTGAGAAAATAAACGTAGAGAGAAATACTCATTGTTACACCGTGCATATTTTCGAGTCACTCAATTATTATACCAACTAATTCTTCGCACAGAATGCACATCCATAGCAGGGGACTCTTCGCAACATAACATTACACAACACGGCATGCTGCCACAATACCCTACTAGCACAACGAAGTTAATTTATGACTGGTTTTAATGTGGCTTTTAATGTGACTTTAACAAGGCAAAGAAATACAGCTCCCTGATGATGGTCTTAGGATCGAAACATGTCGGAGCAGTTTTAGTGTTTTAATGTGTAAATTTTATATAAGTGCATTAGTTGGTATAATAATTGAGTGGCTAGAGAGAAATATTCAACAGCGGGAAAATTATTCAATTTCTAACGTTCTTACACCGTCCTAGTAAGCCAATTGTACCATAAAGTTTACTGCTACTTGCAATTGGTACACCGACACTGGCCTTAGTCGGGACTGCTACCACGTACAGTTGCATTATTGGTTGATTGGTAGCTGAAGTATGGAGGTCTAATTTAAGGTATTATTTACGTACCTTCCTGGAATGGTCGAGAATAAACACGTACCATCTTACTGATGATATTCGGTGTCGCACCGGAGACTCTAAACGGGTACTTTTAGAGTTTAAATCGGAATCGTTACTGCCTGAACGTAGTTGTCCGACAAATGAAACTGATGAGCCACATTGCGCAGAAATTTCACGGCAGACAAACTTTACACTGTTCGTCGTTTTTAAACTGGATTTTGCGTATGAAAAACCCCTCTCTCTGAATTAGTCTGATATGGGTGATTTCACATTTGGTTACTACAAGCCAAAATTATCGCGAACGGCCTTAATTCTGTAACCATTCCGTTGCTGCAATTCAATTAGCTGTGCCTGGCATAAAGAAATCTATACCGAACCGGAAGGAGTTAAATTTAAACCATTAACGCTTGTTTACAGGAACGGCCAGCCCCTTCTAGCAGCTCGGTTTTTAGGTTCCATTTCATAGCAGAGGCAATATCTCAGGGCTGTCACTCTTGTGTACACAACCGTGCCTCCAAGTCCTGTCCCAGTATTAAACTATGAAAAGGAAAATTTCAACACAACTACTTCAAGAACTACAAATACGTAAAAGGTGAATTACTTGTGTTGGGGAGCCTCGGGTCTGCGTTGTTTTTTAGGAAATATTAGACCACTTTCATCCCTAAATAAAGAAGTAATTTGGATCTTGAGATCACCATGTTGTCTGGGTTCAGACTCTGCAACTTCCGAAAGACTGAAATTATTATTATGAAATTTTGCACAAACATTATGCCATTTCACGGGTAAACAAATGCATTAATTTATAAGTAACTTAAACCAATATCAATAACATGATGAACGCACGGACTTGTGAGATAGGAGCAAAGTTAACGACAAGTACTTTTAGGTCCAGAAACAGTGGATAATAATAGATCTGAAAAAAATACCTAACGTTAGTTGCAATTAGTTTTCTACTTTGTAGAAGGCAAATTAATAAAGAGAACCGTACGAATATTATAATTTTGCAACAAGATGCGACTTATTCAGTTTTTCACATTTCTGTAGTCAGTTCTACATGTTTCGGGTGTTGACACCCATCATCAGGAGCTCGTACAACTGTAATTACAGCTTCTGGTATTGATTAACCGGATCCACTAGCATCCGCTCACGTTGTTGAGTTGGAACTGATTCATGTGTGTCGTACGGTAGGTATACCTACCGTACGACACACATGAATCAGTTGTACGAGCTGTATTTACAGTTTTACGACCTCCTGATGATGGGTGTCAACACCCAAAACATGTAGAACTGACTACAGAAGTGTAATAAACTGAATAAGTCGCATCTTGTTGGAAAATTATTAAATTCGACTCACGATGCACGGAACCATGTATATTAAAAAAAAACCTGTACGAATATTTTCTCTAATTTTCTTTTTCGTGAAAATGGTCAATGAAGAACTGGAATTAGGCAAAGGAATTTTAGCACAGAAGAATCACTGACAAGGGGCAATTTAAGCGTTAGGAATTTGAAGTTCATGTAAGTCAGCAACCACAAACATTAATGGTGACTTAATTTCAGTCAGAAAACACAAATATAAGTGTATGCTAGGTGATGGTATTTATTAGCAAAGTAAATAACTACGTGTTTCGGCCTAAAGCGGCCATCTTCAGGTTATCACAATTACAATTTTGCTCAAAATCTTTCAAAACACAACGGGGATGACACACCTTAGAATTATGAACGCTAGTCAGAGACTCATCCACAAATTCGAAAGCTCAAAAACACTCTTTGAAAAAAATTGTAATTGTGATAACATGAAGATGGCCGCTTTAGGCCGAAACATGTAGTTATTTAATTTGCTAATAAATACCATCATCTAGCATACCATTATATTTGTGTTTTCTGACTGAAATTAACACAACATTAGTCTTTTAAAACACAACGGGGATGGCACACCTTAGAACCACAAACATGGTGATAATGCAAAATATTGAGGTTATACTCACGACGTTATCGTATATAAACCTGTACTTACGTAGCAAACTACTCACAGTGACATACGGCAATAAATATACGACAGTAAGTGCTCAGTCATAAAGCTATGCAACTAGGAAAATATACTTTGAGCTGTGATTGGAATTTGCTTGTGCGTCCTTGTGCAGTGCCTTCATCTATGTTCCTTCTGCACAGATTTAGACCCAAACACAAATAAAACAGGACATAAAATCTACCGAAATCATTAGAGAAAATTACACCAATATATCGCCAGGTAACTCCATGAATGAAAGTACAGTTCGTTCATTCAGGTAACAGACACCGACCATCTAAGAAATTTCAGTTTTCGGCTCCAGCACAAATCGAAAAAAAGGTGTTATTACGAGTTGTTTGGGCACAACACTTAACACATTTCTTAACATAACATTGTCGTATAATTTTAATACAATTTCAATAATTAATACTTGTTAAATAAACGTGGATGATGCCACATATGTGTATTCCAAAATTAACACGTGAAAATTTGCATAAAAACCTGCTTGTGTCCTCAAGTACTGTAGCTCCCTGAAGATGTATGGTTTTCGTAGCCGTAAGTTGTATTTGCATTAAAATTATGTATTGCGCAGTTAGTTTGAAATAAATCTGTGTGTATAAGAAAATTGCACGGAGATGTATAATATTAAAAAGTGCGTGATATTATTAAAACCTGTAAAATAATCCTGAAAACTCATATCCTAATAGAAGTGAATAAAAGATGGTAAAATATAAAATTCCAGAATTATCTTTGGCTTTTTCGCCACGAAGACTTTCAGGTGTGGATGTACAGCTCCAGTTATATGATCTGGTGCTTTCAACACGACGACGCTGGCGATGTACTTCTTCGTAGTTATGACGCAGAACTACAACATAGTTGCACGCATTTTGTAAATTTGACACTTTGAAGGAGATGAGTTGTAGGATTCCTGCAATGGTCGTTTCTCTGATAAAAACCTCCAGTGCGCTCTGGATACGAGGCTCAGTGGAATCCAAAAATCGCATATCCTGGACACTGGAGATCAGTAAATGTAAGCCAGGTGTTTCCTTTCATGGCGTCGAAATGTTATAAAAATATTGGTCATGAAATGCCACGTTGTGTTCAATAATTAATTAATTAATTACAACTTCAAAGTGTGCAGGTGTCTAGACAACATCGTGTATAAATGACAGTTCTGTATAAGTGTAACTACGTACACTGTATCTGACAGGCAGGCATTTTGGTCACTTATCTTTTAACCTTGATACTGCCAGGGTGCTATTTCAGTTACGGTGTATCGCTTATGAAAAACGTGAGGATTGTATGAACAGAAAAATATAAAATTATGAAACGAACTTAATTTTGCAGAAAATGAAACAGGAAATATAGAGGTTGAAGATATATAAAAAGAAAATATGTAGTAAATCTTAAAAATACGATAAATCTTATTGTTGCCTAGATACATAGAATTGATTTCTAGCGGTGTTTTCTTACATGTATTTGCTTTTGGCAACATTGGTATTTAAAAGTTTAAGTAAGCAGTCACCCTGTTAGTAGGATAAGACGGTTGACGCGTCTGTTTATTTGATTACGGGAACCGTGGGATTTACAGAATAATTATACATCAGTTTAATGGTATCCATCCTGTTGTTTCTACCTACACATACAAATACACGTGTAAGTACATGACGCAACGCAACACTACCCAGCTCCGACAAGACAGCCGGTTTCAGTAACAATTTGTCACATGCCTCGTTATAGTCGGTGGTGCAGAGTGCCAAATACTAAGTGTGGGAAAAAAAACTGATAATTGAAAGTAAAACCACCAAGCAATAAATCTTGCGTTATTACAACAAGAATATATGAAAGATCAGTATAATACCAATATTGTTACGGGATATTGTAATTATGAAGCAATTAGTGGGGACTTAATGCACTAAATATAATTACCTGTCAGTACAGCTAGCAGCATTAAGTTCTGCGACACGCAAGCAAGGCTCATCTGCGCTAAAATCGAAAAATAAAATTCAAGACAAGCGAGCAGCTAATTACTTGAAACGACAGATGGACGTTTAGCTACAAACAATTTTTTAATTTGTAGTTTTTAAATTTTAACTTTTATTTTAGAAAATAGAGTCCTTAGAAATCTAAGAAACACTACAGGCACTGACACTAGAGGCACTGACACTAAAAGCACTGACACTACAGGCACTGACACAACCATCTATCTGACCGATATACTATTAAAAACTGCAGTTTGTTTGTAATACATGCTCTGTGACATTCGAGAGAAAAAATTGTTTGGTAAAGAGAGCCTGATGATGATCGGTTTAGATCGAAACATGTAGCATTAAAAAAAATACAGTGTCATGTTAGGCGGAACAGTAAGTGTGTTTATATGACAGTCCTTACGGATACCCAAATAAACACCATACACCAACACATTACCATTTCCTTCGTTGTCATATAAATTGTACCTTCGGAAACCTATATTAATAAAACACAACAGAATCAGCCAGCTCATCAGTGAATCACATAGGAAACTTTTTAAATATATATGCGAACATATTTGATCAAGAAACAACACTTCCTTGCTACTTCCTAGAGCAACAAGTACTTTCCATTTTAACAATTTCTCTGCTCGCCCGAAGGCACAATGCTGCAATACAGACATGTAAGTAATGAAACAAAATTTAATTTTATATTCCAAGTCCTAAAAATAAACCAAGTGTTTCAAAAAGGCACATTGAACTATTCCCGAGAGAACAAAGCTTTCATGCTGTAGGATAAATAATATATTCTGATAAAAAATATAACTTCCAGACTCGACTACATTGTAGTATTGGATGGTAACATTTCAGCGTTTCTTGATAAGGAAATGTAGTAATTTTGTAATATAAAATGAATATCATTTTATTTCATTGGTTACAAAGTACAACCCATAGCGAGGCCAGCTAAATTAAAGTAAACGTAACCAAACACAACGCGCAGCGGTAATGTTCTATGAAGTTTCGGGGCTTGGCCATTCTCGGGCTCCGAACCGTAGGGAGGAAGCTGCTTCTCTTTTCAAGCAGCGCAATTTTCACTCTAAACATTATTAATTTTATAGTTCATACACTTATGTTGTTTTTAATAACATTGCCAATGCACTTTTCATATCTCTTTCTGTAATTACACAATAAGCATTACTTAATATTTTTAATTGAATAAATTTGCTTTGTCAAGTGGCTGTTTAAATTGAAAGTGAATACGTTCTTGAATATTAACCTTTTGGCGCTGGAATTATTTTTTAATTTTAAAACACCCTGTAAATAAAATGTGAATAATACAGGAACCAAATAGGTTAGAATTATGAAATAAACTGCATTTTGAAGAGAAAGAAACGGAGAGTATATACCATGTTTAAAATATTCAGTACCTATAGTTGTTGAATAAATATATAAAATGCAACATTTAGAGGTTAGCGGTGCGGTACGACCACTATAGTTGACATTAGGCGTCAAAAGGTTAAATTAGTGACAGTCGGAGTGAATGCGCATGTGGCGTCCTTTGGTTCAGGTTGGCCTCTTAAAAACGTGAGTAGCAGCTTAACTGTTGATGACAGAACAGTTAAAATGTAACCAAGCTCTTGGAAGTTCACACACGTTTGTCCTTACACCATTCGAAGTTTATTAAAGAACACGCAAGGCACTTGATTCAAACCAAATCTATAAGCGGGGATTTAGAATTACTGGCTTTCGGAAGATGCCGCTTGGAATGTCAGCCACAAGATCTGTTACACTTAATGAGAGTTTAAATTACTTCCTTCAACGCCGCCATAAAATTTGCGGAATAATTACCGTATATCCTCGAATCTAATCCGCACTAGTTTTTGCCGATTTCTCAAACGAAAAAAAGTTAGTTCGCGGTTCTAATCCGCACCTTTGCTTCAACCGCCCCTTGTCTACAAGGCAGACTGACTGAATAATATTGGATATTGCCAATTCTTTAACCGTTATCCGACTAACGCGCCGTGTGTGAAGTGGTCATTTAACTGCCAGCGGTACAAACGC
>Ga0123354_10017311_pt1 | contig 11289 bp, 5 predicted proteins | sample TergutLab28metaG_2_FD_97872 | JGI IMG/M metagenome (GOLD analysis project Ga0123354, IMG submission 97872) | Labiotermes labralis P4 segment gut microbial communities from Petit-Saut dam, French Guiana - Lab288 P4 | ecosystem: Host-associated > Arthropoda: Insects > Digestive system > Gut ... | reverse complement strand
AGTCAAGGAACTCCAGAAAACAGCCATATTGGGCACTGCACACATACTGCGGAAAGTACTGATGTAAAAGTACAATAGATTCAACACTGAAACTAACGATATAAGCACCATGAATAGTAACAAGAGAATGACTGCAACACTGTATTCCGTAGGGACATAGTTTGTCTCAGGAATATAAGTATAAATACACTGCATAAAGGAGATGATGATGATGATAATGATAATAATAATAATAATTATAAGAGTAGATTGTTCTGGGATGTGACGCCATGCAATTTGCTAAAAAGTATTAGCGTTTCGAGGGACATTACTGCTTCCATCTCCAACATAAAAAGTGGACAACGAAGTAAATCATCGGTACATATTTGCCAAAGCACACTGCCTCACACCCACTCACAGTATACATCGCCGTGGGAAACTCCGATTTTATTTTTAAACTTACCTACTGCAAACGGGGACCGCGGTGACACAGTGGTTAAGGTGCTGTGTTACAAATCGGAAAGTCGCTGGTTCGATTCCAACTTGTGTCAGTGGATTTTTCATTGACATAAAATACTTCCGATGGCACTATGGCCCTGAAGTCGACTCAGCCTCTAACAGAAATGAGTACCAGGAGTATTTCCTGGGGGTAAAGGGGGCCGCACCGGCCCCCTTTACCCCCAGGAAATACTCCTGGTACTCATTTCTGTTAGAGGCTGGTACTCACCACCATCCTGTGCCGTTGTCACGAAATCTGGCAACCCTAACTTCCTGGAACCCTCTGGGCGTGTCCAGGCCTCTAATGGGACTGCTTTAATTTTACCTACTGCAAACAAATTCTTTGACATGCGTACAAAGTTAATGAAAAATGCACTAGTTAACCGGTGGCCGACAGTGTCAAGTAAAACATAACTTGTAGAACAGGTGATAAGGGGGAAACAATTCTGACATATTTCTGTCGCATATGCCAAGTCCTGAGATGCTGACAGTTACTTCGAAGCAGGCCATATCAGACCAGACCTGGTCAGACCTGTCTGGCTACATAAATCTCGGTTATCAGACTTAAATCCCGGCGACAAAATTGCGTTAGTCACGGCCAAATACAACGACAAGTTCTGTTTGGTTCTGTCCGGACCGTAACGGGTGTGTGCCCTTCTTTGTCACTGTGTGTCTGTCAAGACAGTAGATGGTCGGTTGCAACAAGGAACGTTCCACTTATTTATCGCGTGAATCTAATTTTGTTATTATACTATTATCGATGATATGAAATTAATATAGCCTGCGATTCTCGCACGCCTCACCTCCGCGCTACTGAAAGCGAGCGGTCAACATAACGAGAAAACGAACAGATACCCGAGGCAGCACGCCATCTTCCGTATGCAAATTCTTCCAGAAATTTAAACTTTTTATATAAAATTATCTATAATTCTCCTAAAAATTAAGTAACTCTACAAAGAAGTTAACATGTAGGGAAACTAGCACTCAATCTGGTGGTCAAAAACTTCCAGCCTTTTGTAACAACCTGCATTTCAGTCTCGAATTTTCTAGAGCTCAGTACGTGCACCCTATCTTGAGCCAGTTAAATCCATTTCAAAGAATCACATCCTATATCATTAACATCTAAGTTAATATTATCATTCCATCTACGTCTAGGTTTTCTATACTGTCTCCTCCCTTTAGGGTTTGTACCAAATAATGTTTTGCATATTTCAGTGTATTACTTAAAGACGATATCACTTGCTACAACGATACAGTTTTGGGAGTATAATGATGTGCTTTGGGAGTGTACTGATGTGCTTTGGGAGTATACTGATGTGCTTTGGGAGTATGCTGATGTGCTTTTGGAGTATATTGATGTGCTTTGGGAGTATGCTGATGTGCTTTTGAAGTATACTGATGTGCTTTGGGAGTATATTGATGTGTTTTTGGAGTATACTGATGTACTTTGGGAGTGTATTGATGTGTTTTGGGAGTATATTGATGTGCTTTGGGAGTATACTTATGTGCTTTGGAATTATACTGATGTGCTTTGGGGTATACTGATGTGCTTTGGGAGTATACTGATGTGCTTTGGGAGTATACTGATGTGCTTTTCTCATTTCAAATCCCCGCTTGCTTTTAAGATTCACTCATTGCATCCACATTGGTTTAATCAGCCACAGATGGTTTATTAAATATTTAAAACTGCAATAGTAAACCGCAAATTTAATTACAGTCTTGACACGACAACTGATGAAAATTTTCATATTTTGCTGACACAGTGTATTAACTCAACTCGGAAAAGCACAAAAATAAAAAGCATTAAACGGCCCATCTTTAAACGGACAGTTGCTGTGTTCTCTGTGAGGTAAGAACTGAATTTTTACCTATCGTTACGAGCATCACAACGGAGCTCTTCCAACGCGATCAAAGTTTAATCACAATGCTGCTTTCCGAACACAGCCTTCAGCCTAAATGTTTAGTTTCTTTCCTCTGTGCCTACTCTCAACAGTCTACTTCCCATCACCTTACCTTCTTCACTTCCCAGTGTTTTACCTTGCCACCATGTTACTTTTACTAGAAGGACGAGCGGTCACTGCCCGGAAACCTTCGGAGCAGTAATGTTTCTAACTCTCCTTCCTTATAATAATAAGTATAGTGCTTCTCACTGCACTCCCCCCACCCCCCGGTATTTTTCTCTCTCTCTCCCCCTCTCTCTCTCTCGCGGAAAATAATGCCCTTTTACGCACTGAGCATATACTTTCCCGCGAAACTTCAGAGCAGTAAGCATTTTTCTACACACCTCTAACAAATGTAGTGTCTCTCAAATCCCTCGTCCTTGTCTTCTTTATGTCTTCCTCTTCTTCTTTTTCTATTTTATGTCTTCTTTTCAGTTTCTTGAACAAGTTTAGAGCCTACTTGATGGGACCACACTTCTGGCCAGCAATGATTCAAACATGCCGACATTTCAACGCTACCTATCACTGAACATTGACTTAAAAAAATGGGGAATGAATAAGAAAGACGCGCCCATTTCGGTGATCATTCGTCTGTTGAAGGGGAATGGATATGGAGCTGACAATATGAAAGGAAACTGGGAAAGGACGTTCAACGCAGAAGCCTGAATTGACGAGGTCGTCCATTTTATCCCAGAATGTAACATGTAACGATTACAAGGCGAGTTGCAGTGGCAGAAGTATAAACAGACGCAGATATTTCGGTGGGATCTAAATTTACGAATGCGTTTCTGTATGATATGCAGATAAATAAATACAGACATAAAACTCCAGTTGACGCCTCAACGGATACCAGAGCATAAACCGAAGCCTTCGTCCATCAGTATGCTAGTTTTATAGAGGGCAGTTATGACAGTGTACTGGTAGACGCCGGCGCTTCTATATCTTGCACGATCTACACAAATCCTACCAAATTTAAAGCGACGTCATAAACCCTAATATCACGAAAGACAAGACAGGCAAAGTACGTAAACAAATATAACAGTGAGGCGCGTTCGTGCAACAACTGTTTCAGTGGAAAAGCAACATTCCGCGTGTGTGTAGACTTAGTTATCCAGTATGCAATGCGCACGTGCCGTATTGTCATCTGTGGCCTGTCCAGCTCTACAATATTTTTCCACATTTTCTCATAAACAGCAAGATTTTCGAAAAAAAGGTATTGAATAAAAAATGTGTTTTTATTTGTTTCTACAGCTTCATCTGACACATTTCTCATTCTAAGAAGAATTGAGCAAGATGTAATTAAAATTTACACAGGTCTTCATGTACAGTACCCGTTATTTTCGTCAGATTTTAATTAAACTTAAATTATCGCGACAGATTTTCGAAAAATACTCAAATATCAAATTTTATGAAAATCCGTTCACTGGAAGCCGAGTTGTTGCATTGGACGGAGGGACAGACAGACAGACAGACATAATGAAGCTAATAGTCGATTTTCGCAATTTGGAAACGCGCCGAAAAACTAGTCTAACCTTATATAAACTAACTAAATCTAATCTAACAAACCCTAATTTCACAATTTTCTATCACATAAATGTTTCTCCCAACTACATGAAAGAACTACCTGCATACTTAAGCGATATAGCAGTATGTACAAATCCACTAACATTTCCGCACTTTCGTAAGAAGAAAGGATACCAAAATCAGTGCTGCGATACCTTATTCGTCGCATAGTGATCGGCTGTCAAGTAGGTTCAAACATGCAGTTCCTGAAGTGCTGAAATAATTCAGAACTCGAAATTTGTGATGTATGATGAGGACATGACGTGAATGCAGATGCACATCCGATGTGACGTCATCACGCCGTTACAACGCGCTTAAGGTAAAGGTAAAGGTAAAGTTTACCCTAGAACAGGCCACGAAGGCCCAGAGGGTGAGCAGATGTATAGTTCTACTCTTCCTTCAACGTCGGCGCTAGATGGGGGTGGGTAGTCAAAGCCACAACCCGGCCGCTTTACCCCCGGGAAGGACCCGGTACTCATTGTATAGGAGGCGGGGTGGGCCCCAGTGCCGGCCCGGACGGGTGCGGAAAATCTCGCCTCCACCGGGATTCGATCCACGGACCGTCCAGCCCGTAGCACGTTGCTATGCCGACTGAGCTGTCCCGGCCTCTGTTACAACGCGCGTAACCGATCGTAATGAGACTAGACCTAAACTGATTAAATCTTACATAAACCATTTCAACCTAATGTCTATGTCGAATAAAAGGTTGATTATGCAATGTAGAGCAGAAGGATCTGTAGTGAAGTCGTCCCTTCCAGGTTCGAACCCGGGAACATTCCTCCTTGAGGTGTAACGGTTTTATTTAAAACCCATATTTTTTTTTTAATGTTTGCGTCGGCAAGTCAACGTTTGTTCTGCTCACTCTGTTAATTTCGGCCTTGGGCTCTCCTCTTAGCAAACGTTGTTGCAGGTGGGCGGGGATCGTATTACAGAACGGATGTCAGATGGCCATTAAACTGACGTTTGTGGTGAAAGCATTATCCACGGGATCACTATGGAAATATCAAGACAACGAGCAGAATCTTAGTGTGTGTGTTCTGGTAAACATTAAGTGGTTCGACTTCAATAAAAGAGGCTGTTTGCTGTAATTTCTATTTGACGTATCTTCCTTGTCGTCTCCATCCCCCCACCCCCGATATTCCCTGTGACGAGGAGGATCACCAGAAAGGCCGGGTACCGTAGTTTCGTGCAACTGAATGTGCTTGAGAAGATGCGACGCATATAAATACGTGTCCTATGATACACTAACGTAAACACACACAGTAGAAGTTCTCTTCATCCGACGTTCACATAGACATCTTGCTGAATGAACTTTATTCAATCAGGCAATTCCCTAATAAAAGAGCTTCAATTGCCCTGGAATGTGCGATATTTGAGGTTTTCAGGTAATGTTACAGAAGATTCAGGTATTCTGGGATGTGACATATTGCTGGGATATTTATTCCCGACGTTTCGACGGGCCGTACTGCCTTCACCTCCAAGGTCCTGAAGACGAAGGCAATATCAGGAACTAGTCTACTAACCCAGAGACACAGCGCTATATTATAGGTGACTTGAATCTTCTATCTTCGAATTGTTTTTTACAGAAAACAACCCTGCAATGAGCACATAAATCAACACAAGGAACAAAACATCAGCTAAAATTTTAGAGTTTTACTGTCATGCAACCAATCACCTGTCATCAGACAGCAGCTGCATACGATATGCACTAGTTTAATGATCTGTTAGGGCAGCAAAGCCTGGTCGTATGGAAATAATCTACAATAACCAGTCTTCTGATGATGATAGTTATTGATGATGAAAAAATAACCCCAACCACAAATTTTGACATCTTGCACTTCTTACATACAGGTTTCTTCTTCCATAAAATGGAAGAAAACCTCAAGCTTCTGGCCTCAAACGCTAAGGCCAGGAGTTCACAAATTTTCCAAAAAGTAGGAACCAAAGGCGACATGAAGTAAGTCCCATGAAACGGACCCACAAACATCAGGCACCACCGCACAGTACATAGCTGTCTGTAGAACATGGCGCCAGGTATTTGTATATCACTGGTTTAGGCTAAATTAAAATCAACTCTAATGATCTAACAAGCACTGTGTGTGTGCGTGTATAATATTTTTATGAAAACTGTGCTTCATGCTCCCCGAAATGAGGAAGGTTATACATAAACAAAGTTAGCATAGGCGGTATAAGGACTCGCTACCGGCTGTACGGTCCGGGGATCGAATTCCGGTGGGCGGTGAGATTTTAAGCATCCGTCCAGACCGGCCCTGCGGCCAACCCAGACTCCTATAAAAAGGGTAACGTGTTTCTGTCCCAGATTAAACGGGCCGGAGTGTGGCGTTTAACACCCACTCCATCTAGCGCCGAGATTAAATAAAGTGTAGAGCTATACCTCTATTCGGTCCCTCCAACTTCATGGTCTGCTCCAGGGTGAACTTTACCTTTAATACATAAACAAAACAAAGGAAGAGAATACAAAGGAAATAACGAACAAATGGCAAAGAAAATAGAGAACTTGCAGATACCTAAATAAATCAAATTGAAAGAAGAACCGCGAAACTTACGAACAAGTGTAATAAATCAAGACACGGCGATGACATATTCGAAGTTTGGACTGCCAACACACCAAGAAAAGATATTAATGTTGGCGCCAGTACCGACGCCGCATCGCGGATGTGCAAAAAAAAATGCCTCAGAGTCTGCAGAAAAATCCTGCTGCCTGAATGCTTCATGGAGTTACACTCCACAATACACGGTGCCGTCTGTATGCTGGAGTTTGTAATTAATTAGGCGTGTCAAGCGTCATTAAAATCCGCGTCTGTCTTGTCTTCGCACACAAAACAAATAAACGTCCCTTATTATTAGGGACGAAAAACAACAATCACAGAGGGACAGCATAATAAATCTATCCGTCAAAAAGGTTGTCACGCACAATAGCTTATCGATTGGTTGTTATGGAGACAGTTACCATCACAAAGTAAATATTTGCGGCATCACTTTACACGAAGCTATTAGTTAGGCCGCACGCAACGGAGGGGTAAGTTGTGAAATAACTTGTGTGCAACTGTAAGACGGGTTGGATAAATTGACAGAGAGGTCAGAAATATCACAAGAAATAAGATAAAAGATAGCTGAAATTGAAAACATTTTTAAAATAGCAATATTTGCGGATTTGTAATAGGTTACATATTAAGAAATAAAAAAATAAGCTTATCGTTGAAACAAACTGAACATTTATCAGGCTATTGTGTCCTGCGGTCAATTGTTTTGAAGAATTTTGAAAGCAGCACTATTGTAGTAAGAAATTAATTGATTTACAACGAAATGTACGAATTGGCACGTTCCTGCAAGGAAATTTTGAATAACTGTATAAAACATGAAGCAAAAAGTGTCAGTCACATTTACAAAAAGTTATATTGTTTTATTTTGGCCCCATTTTGAGTGTAAGAGGGTAAACATTGAAAGGTAGTGCAGTCGAAGCAAAATGGAGGCGAAGAGTCAAATTTTACGACAAAAGTTGTTTCAAACGGATATTTCTTAAGCAAAAGTAACTGACTGATGTCTTTTGAACTTATTCCGACCTACACTTCAAATAAGGACCTCATAAATTAGATCTCTGAATTTAACAAGCCATGTAACCAAAATATAATTAATAAACCAAATAACATTATAAAGATCAGCCAATAAAACTTTCGCTCTCTTTAGATTGTCCCTGTACTGAGGTACTAATTCCTAACTTTTGTAACTAAATATTTAAATAATTAACTCTATGGAACAATGTCCTTACTGTGATGCCATGAATTCCTTAAGCATGCAAGAAATTCCGCGAATTTTATGGAAACCAAATTTTCATTACCGGTTACATAAGACCTCAACTGTAATTTAGTAATATGAGCTCAACATTATGCCATACTGCATCCTGATAAAATAAAGAATGTTCACGATTCTGAAGACCATTGTATAATTTATGAGTATAAATACCGGTACATTTTTCACACAAAGTTCCTATTATGTAAAATTATTTAATGTTTTAGTGACAATTAGTTTGGGTCGTAGCGACCTAAGAGACTAGTGTATAACTGCAGCCATATTTTATGTCTTGTACAGTTTTGTATTCCCTTAAATCTTCTAAGACTGAAATGCATCAAATTAAGATTTCAAAAACGAACTTTCCACCAAAAGAACACACACTGATTTTCCCTTACAAATACCATTCCGTTCAAACTGTTTTAAACAATAATCGCTATTTATTGTGACAGCCATATGAAGAATAAGTACATTAAACGAGTAAAATGTGGGTCCTTTGAATGTTAAGGCAAGCAGTAAATATAACCCCAATGTTTTAAAGCAGAGATGAACAACCCACGGCCCACCGAAGAGACGTCTGCGGCCCGCGAAAGCTTCTTAACACACTCAAACTGAATTCCCTCGTCAGAACGTACAACGTATCAAGCACAACAACATTTGGTCAACAATTGAGTTGTACCGGATTTTGTGGATATTGCATGGGAGAAAGTCTTGTGTTGAAAATTTTACAGTGGGATGTGAGAGAAAACTACTGAGAGGTAAACTGTACCATCCCTTCTTCTTTCAGGTCTAGATGCGTTTAGATATTAATTATTGCAAGTGTGTTAACTCATAATTTTATAGAAAGAGGTTCCGTGTATTTCCTAAGAAGTATCGGTGCCAAATAAACAGGGCAAGTTTCTCACTGACTCTAGTCTGTAGTTAAACAGAAGTGTTGTTTCTAAAAACTACATTATAATTATTTGGAATTTTAATTTATAATCATTAGTTGATAAAAATTTTAGTTTTTTAATCTCGTAGTATGAAATAAACTTTCCCTAAAAAAAATACTTTTTTTTCCTAACATTTCTGTGTCGACTTTAAACACGGTTATGTCAGATCGAAACCAAGGATCCAAAAGTCTGCTACGTGTACAACCGATTACGGGAAATGCTACAGCAAAAACGGACCCTTTATTAGTCAGTGGTACTTGTAAAAAAATACGACGTGTTCACAAACGTGTCAAAAACGCTTAAGAGTCGATATGTGTCGTCACCCAGACACTGATCATTTAACACAGAATCTAGGTGGAAAACTGGGATGGGTGTTAATTTCAGTACAGAATTACGAAGTAAAAACACGTTTTTAGGCATATACTTGTTAGAAGCTTCTCACTTAGTAAGCCCATTTTGTTGAACTTTTTACGCACACGTCGTCAGTGTTTCACACCGCTACGTCTTTAAAACGCTTCTACCAACTTTCCTCTTAAGCACCGCATTTCTGTACGTCTTGAGAAGCTTTCGCAAAGATGCAAAAAGCGACTATTAGATTAGTCATGTCTGTCCGTCCGTCCGCATGGAACAACTCGTCTCCCACTGGATGGATTGTCATGACTTTATATTCGAGTATTTTTCGAAAGTCCGTCGAAAAAAAATTCAAGTTTCATTAAAATCTGACAAGAATAACGGGTACTTTACATGAAGACCGATGTACGTTCATGATAATATCTCGCTCAATCCACCCCATAATTAGAAACATTTCAGACAACAGTTGTAGAGAAAATTAATAAACACATTTTTGTTTCGATAACTTTTCCGAAAATCGTGCCGTTTACGAGATAAGGTGCAAAAATATTGTAGAGATTACGAAGCTACGGACGACAATACAACACGCTGCATATGCATTCCATGCTGGATAACTAAGGCTACAAACACACACTCAAAATGTGTAATGTTTATTGCCTTTCAACGACAACAATGGCCGAAAGAACGCGCCTTAATATTTCGTTATACGAACAGCGTCTGTCTTGAACTTTCACTCCGCCTCTGTGCATTGTGTTAGCAACAAACTGAAACAGCTGATTTTATAAGAACTCCGTTAAACACAAAAGAACAGTCACATAATTAAGGAGACGGGACAGTCGTCCATTGCTTCTAGCCTCCTCCTTCGCGCGCCCTCCACACACTTAACACTAACAACGTTTTTATGTGCCTTCCTTTCTGATACACAACAATTCACATAATGTGTTTTTCGTTTTTGGATATTACTGCAATGTTTTTAAAACACAATTTTTGCAGCAGTGCCTCAGGGGATTTACGCTCACATATTACAGTTTTAATACGGAACTGCTCTAACACACTCAACAGGCTCATAGACAACATAGCAAAAGTCTTGAAAGCACATCAGAACAACGAAGTAGGTCACCTGAAACGAACACGAATCGACTATCAAGATTTTCTCTCCAATACCAGCTCAAGGTATGACAGGACATAGGACGACTTAGAATGAGATGGAAAGAACAAGAACACCTCAGGATTTAAAGGAACAGGTTTTAGAGCCTAAACTTTAGACATTTTCAATATGACGACGATGTTGATGGTGAAGTATAGAACTGTATTGTCGCCTGTAAAATTCAGTAGCATTGGCCAACCAGTATGTGTAGCTATCATTCACTAACTAACTATAACTATTTGACTCAACTAGCCAAGAAGTTCTTCGCATTTTATGGAATCCAAGGTACATTACAGCATTCGCAAGACCCTCCCACTTGTCCCTCCCCTGTCCCAGATAAATCCAGTCCACGCCATCTCATCCTATTTCTTTAAGACCCATTGTAATTTTATCTTTCCATCTACGTCTAAATCTCCCAAGAGATTCCTTTCTACCAACTTCTACCCTTGCAGCCTGTTGGGAGAGATCTCTTGGACCCTCCCGTTTTTCACCGACTCGCAATCCTCGAAAGACCCTGTCGTCCAGCACAAAAATCAAGCGTCTCTTCCACACCGTGGCCCCGTGACACCACAGCAATCGATGTCATAACGCGTCCATCCCATAGTCGCTACATGAAAACTTATATGATGATGGACTGCATCACGTGATGCGCTCAGAGATAGAAGTTACACGCCAGAACAAGTGTAAAGCGCATGTCTCCGCCATTAACAATTACACGGATACAAACACAAACACTTCATAGTCCATCTGTTGTATTTACCCGGAGCGGCTGACCCTCTTGCTGAGCCTTTAGCAGAAATGCCGCTATACAGTACTATACACTTCTTACGACACCCAGTTCTCACGCAGCCTTGCTTACATTTTTTCTGCACCTGAGACAAGCCACTGACCTGAATGGTATCCCATCCAAATATGTGCTAGTAAAATACATCATCATTTGATAATTTTTGATACAATAAAACGCACATACTCTGTCCACTTTTAATTCATCAACTCCCCCCCCCCCCAAACAACAATTTATTTATATTTTTTTTTAACTCTATTCAAAAATACATATAATATTTCCAGT
>Ga0123354_10017309_pt1 | contig 11290 bp, 11 predicted proteins | sample TergutLab28metaG_2_FD_97872 | JGI IMG/M metagenome (GOLD analysis project Ga0123354, IMG submission 97872) | Labiotermes labralis P4 segment gut microbial communities from Petit-Saut dam, French Guiana - Lab288 P4 | ecosystem: Host-associated > Arthropoda: Insects > Digestive system > Gut ... | reverse complement strand
GCTGCTGTCCTATGTGGGTCTCCAGTTACTGTTTGTCCATATCTGATGTCTACTGCTGGTGGGCTTTTGTTATGGGTTGTGTGGAGAGTTTGTGATATATACAATATATACAATTAGTTAGGCTAAATGGATTGTGTGGCAGTTTACTTACCATGTTGTGTAGGAACGTGTTGTGGAGCAGTGGCTAGGTGTGGGTCTTATGCCGAGTAATGAGAGACTGGTTATGGGTTGTGTGAAGGATATTTGTTGTATTCGCGAGTTCATGTGAGTTTATGTGAAATTATATGTGCATTCGTTGGTTGATAAATTTTAGTGATTCTACAAAAAAGCACGGTGCTACAATAAGATTTTATTTGAAACTTTTTTTTGTGTGTATGTAATTTAGGCCGTACTGAACAAAATGAAAGAAAAATTGTTTGTGAGTTACAGTGCTGTCCGTCTTTTAGTGTGACATACATTGCGTCAGTAGATATATACTGCAACAAATAAACATCTATGTTAATGCTCTATGAGCTCATATAATTACAAATAGCACTACCTTTCTATTATTGTCGTTGCCCAGCATGAGTCCAGTCTTATCATCTTTTAAGAAATAAAAGGTGTCTTCTGTCCAGTAGGTACTAAAAATACTTTTCATGGGAGTAAGGCCTCTCAGATCTTGGAGACCATAGCTCCATTTGTGCCAAGTTTCTTGTACACCGAACGCATTAGTATTCAGGAAGTATATGAACGAGGGACAGCTAATGTTTTCTTCATCAATCAATAATTGTTGTATAGGCCAGTTACTGATAACATCATTGACTAAACTACAGATAAAGAATCTGCCAGTCATGTCATGCTTTGCACGTTGCCCGACTCTCATGTCACTAATTAACTAACTCCATACAGCAAACTCCTTTTTGACAACCGCTTTGTCACCGAGTTACTCAAGAAGTTTACTGCGGTTTATATCACCAGCAGTGTTATTATGATGTTCATAAGAGAGAGCCATTTGTACCAGTCCTGAGCCAGTTTAATTCAGGTCTTGTCCTCATTCCCATTGCTTTAAGATCAATTGTAATATAGAGAATACAACATTAAATAGAACACATGTGGTATATGATACACAGCTGCTTACCACCGACCTTTTTTCCCATCTGTTGTGGTTGTGTAAATGTGTGTACATAACTGAGCTCTAAATAGGAATGTCTCATAAACAGGCGTGTGAACAATGGCCATATTTTGCAGTTCTGTGCAGAGCCATTCTTCTGCAGTCCCACTTGTCTCTCATGTAAGGTCATAGGCTGTCACATTATGGTCTGTGCAGTAGATAATGTTATCATGTGGCACTCTGTCACTCTGTCAGGAGCTTGAGAGGGCATGTTGTAATGTAAACAAATACATATATACATTATATTGATACTTTATCTGTGTGCTGTCTAAGAATATAAAGTTTAAATGTACAGCAGTGTAATTTTGTCTGTTGTTTCATATGGAAGTGAAAATTGGGCTGTCAAATTAAGGGTAGAATATATGCAGAGGGTGTTAGACAGTAGAGTGCTGCAGAAGCTATTTGGGCCTAATAGGGATGAAGTAGCAGAGGCATTGAGAAAACCGCATAGTGAGGAGCTTCTTGATCTTTACTTCTTACCAGATATTGTCTGATTAATTGATGAGCTGAATTGGGCATGTGGCGCATTTTGGGAGGGAAGGTAAATGCTTACAGGGTTTTGGTGGGGAAATCTGAAGAAAGGAAACCCCTTGGAAGACATAGTAATTGATGGGAGCATAATATACACTGGATCTTAAAGAAATAGGATGGGGGTTGGGGTGTGGACTGGATTCTTATTGTTTAGTGTAGGTTCATGTGCCTAGCTCTTGTGAACTTGGCAATGAACTTTTGAGTTATCCTTTGTTTCTCCTTTACAAGTTGCTCAACATGTTTCGGGCAACCATGTGCCCATATTCAGGAGCCGACGACTGCGTAGTGTTATCGCCACATGTTGGTATTGTGCCGTGGTTGCAGGAAGGCTGTCAGAACCGGTTAGCAGGTAGTGTGTCCATTGAGGAGTTTATAGTTGTGCTACGAACTCCTCAATGGACACACTACCTGCTAACCTGTTCTGACAGCCTTCCTGCAGCCACAGCACAATACCAACATGTGGCGATAACACTACGCAGTCGTCGGCTCATGAAGATGGGCACATGGTTGCCCGAAACATGTTGAGCAACTTGTAAAGGAGAAATAAAGGATAACACAAAAGTGACATCTAGTTGGTTTCTTATCCACACTGAATTATGATGCACGGTCAACCACACTTCAGATTTATGGTAATGAATCTTCAGGTTCAGACTTCCACTCTGATGGGTTGTTTCGCAGTGCAGGTTAGTAGTTGGTTACTGGCATACACCGTGTTACATCACAGAGGAATATAGGCTAGACAGTGGTAGAAGCCTGTAATAGCTTCATCTAAATCGTTTTTAGAAATCTGGTATATTATATTGAATACCCTGGGTCTTCATTTGGTAGCTAACCACTTAATACTTTGTAGAGAAATGATTGCTGTTTATTCCGAGCATCATAAAAGAAGCACTGTGTGGACAAAATACAAGCTGTGGAAGCACATTGTACACTGCTTCAAAAGAGATAAATAATTCAAGAATGAAGAAGTGTGGAAGTATGTCCTTCAACTGAATGCATATTATTGATGGGTTGTTGTGGTGTGGGAGAATCTTTATGCAGAATAGGCAATGGTGTGATGTGTTTATTTAATGCTATGTGTGTGCGGGAATTTGTTGAACTAAATGTGCAGTGTAACAAAGGATTAGTGACCCTGACTGTATGACTCAAACTCGCACGTTACACTGACATATGAGACAATATTTTTTTTTTTTTAACTATTCATGTCAGAATATTTAATGTTGTTATAAAATTGTCTTACCTTTATAGCAACAAATATAGGCATTAGCTTTTTAAGATACTCCATGATTTATTGTTTGTAAGGAAGAGGAATACCCCTCTTCACAATGTTAGCACACCAAGAAACTTCAAACTCGACACAAGCCACCAGACCCTATCATGCCTCTAACCAGAGCATACCACCGCATTCAATATAGAAATTACATTATGCAATAGGGCCCAGATATAGAGATCTCTCCATCACATGCGCGCACAACATACATAGTAGGACCTTAAGTTCTCTTGAAGACAACCTGAAGATGGCCAGTAAAGGCTGAAACATGTAGTTGTCTAGTATAAACATTAAAACTTCTTATTTGACATAGTTGTGTTTGACTACATACCCTTTCCAATTATTGTTTGTAATTACTTAATGATATTGTCAGTTATCAGAATCTTTTGTCCTCCATTTCGCTATACAAAAATTTAAAGATTAAAATATACAGAACTATAATTTTGCCATTTGTTTTGTATGGGTGTGAAACTTGGTCACTGACATTGAGGGAGGAACGTAGGCTGAGGGTGACTGAGAATAGGGTGTTGAGGAGAATATTTGTGCCTAAGAGGGATGAGGTAACAGGGGAGTGGAGGAAACTACATAATGAGGAACTGTACTTCTCACCAAATATTGTGCAAGTGATAAAATCAAGAAGAATGAGATGGGCAAGGCATGTGGCATGTATGGGGTAGGGGAGAGGCATGTACAGGGTTTTGATGGAGAAACCTGAGGGAAAGAGACCATTGGGGAGACCCAGGCGCAGATGGGAGGGTAATATTAAGATGGATCTTCAGGAAGTGGGATGTGGGGGTATGGACTGTATCTAGCTGGCTCAGGATAGGGAAAGGTGGCGGTCACTTGTGAATGCAGTAATGAACCTTTGGGTCCCATAAAATGCGGGGAATTTCTTGACTAGCTGCAGACCTGTTAGCTTCTCAAGAAGGACTCTGCACCATGGAGTAAGTAAGTAAGTAAAGAAGTATTGTCAGGCACTCAGTGGTGTCAAAACATCAAGGTTGACAAGATCAAACAGTATGGGAAAATGGTCTTATGGACAGTAGTCGGAGTTCTCCTTTTCACCGAAAGTTTAGTTACAGAACCTGAATCTAACAGACACGTAGGAGACGCGGGCACAGACGATGGGGGGGAGGGGGAAGAATCTTACATGAAGATATGGACTGCATTCATGTAGTAATCATGGCTGTGATCCGAGCAAATGTGGATTTCTTGGTGCTGGAGCCACAGTTTTCTCGTTGTGCATGGTTTAATATTTGTAGAAACACATCAAATGCAAATTGGCTCTTATGTGATTGTAATGACATATATTCAGATTCCATAAATACAGACAATTTCTTTGTCAGGTACAAAATTTTGAGCTGAAAATTAGAATCTTTCCAGTGGCACTGTTTATTGCTGTACATTGTGTAATAAGTAATCATATACAATAAGTTTAATGTATTGGCAGTTACCATGTATAGCCATTAAATGTAGTGTGGAAAAAATGCATTTCTGTCTGTGTATAAGAGTTTTCAGTGTTACACCAGGTCCCGGTTCTCAGTCACTTTTCACTGTATTTGCCATTTCCCTGCATCTTCTGGTGTTAGACTCTACTGCTTTGCCACTCTTCTCACTTCCCTTTCCTACTGCACTTTGGGTTTTCCTCTTCTTTCGCTTCCTTCTAGGAACTATCTGGTAACTCTGCGTACTGCGCTACAGTTAGTACCTTTCAAATCTTATTGGACAATGAAATTGTAATTGCCATCATCCACTCCCCCTTCTTCTAGCACCCTTCCAGATTTTTAAAAACAGGTTGATGGCTGGAAAGGGTCCAGCCTGTTCTATCATCCCACATTCGGTTCGTTCTAATTTTTTTCCAGCCTTTTCTATGTCATATCATCTGCCAGTAGCTGGTTTAAAAAAAATGTTTGCAAGTAAATCTTGTAGTACATATGCCATATTTTTGTTTACAGAAGGGCATTAAGACAAACGCGACCCAGAGCATTCCATCCCCAGTTATGAATCTCTGTGATGTGAACAGTCATATGAAGTTGGAAAAAATGTTGGGCGCTATTGGATGGGAATATCTCCGCACTTGTCCATACTCTGCAGAGGATCGAGGGGAAGATTTCATTAGGAAACAGCGAGGGTTCCAGCTGATCAATCCTACAGACCAGTGGTTCCCTGGTAAGTGCAAGTTATTTAGTCCTTTCATTTTCAGTCTCTGTTTGACGTGCGCACGCATGTTAATAAATGTCGGCTTAATTCACCACTCGGCTATTAATTCTGCTTGGCGGACATCTCCGCAAAACGAAATGTACGTACTCACAGCTACGTAACTGTTTAAGCGACGTGCACGATTGTGGTGAATCTCTTGGATTCAGTTGAAATCCACATTTTTGTATTCCTGGATTTTATTTGTGTGAACATAATTTTCTTAACTTGTGAGTCATACCGTTTTTAAAGCTGTAGCTACCACATGTTCTGACGCTGACAAGGAACAGGACCATGTATCAGGCAAAGAATGAGTACTTCTGGTCATAAAATCAATAGAAGATTACATATTATTTGGATTGACATTTTCATGATTTTTTTTTTTTTTTTGACATTTTGCTGACTGTGCATCTCAGTATATGCATCTCAGTATATTTATCTCAGTAATTAACCAACTTGATGCACAGAATTTTGTTTTACAGTAAGTTTATTTCATGCCTCTACATGTTTCGAGCACATGTAGAGGCATGAAATAAACTTACTGTAAAACAAAAATTTTGTGCATCAAGTTGGTTAATTACTGAGATCAATTTTCATGATGTTTCATAGAAAACAACAATTTTTTTATGACTGCAAATATATTTGCACCTTGGCCTTTGAATATGTCCAGTCACAGGCACAGATGTCATGGTTATGGTCATGGTCATGAAAGGGTTATATGATGAAGAATTGAAGGCTATTTCTGTAGAAAGTTGCAGCTTGTTACTGTGCAGATGGAAGATTTCAAACTGTGTACTTGTCACAAGGCAAATTATTTAGTGGTAGAAACTTTAGACATGTATCCTGCAGGTGCCCAGTTCAAACCATAGCTCCGTTACTAGTATCCATATCTCTCTGATTTCCTTATCCTGTTGAGATTAGAGGTAACTACAGTCTTAATAGGGGCATGCGGTGGCACAATTGGTTGAGGCACCGGGCTACAAGTCGGAAGGTCACGGGTTCGATTCCCGATGGTGTCATTGGAATTTTTTCATTGACGTAATCCTTCCGGTCACACTTTGACCCTGGGGTTAACTCAACTTCTAACAGAAATGAGTACCAGCAATATTTCCTGGGGGTAAAAGGCGGCTGGTGCATGGTGCTGGCAACCTTACCACCTTCATGTGCCGAGTGTCTTGAAATCTGGGAACCTGAACCTCTTGGAACCATCAGGGCCTATCCAGGCCTGTAATGGGATAGTTTTACCTTTACCTTACAGTATTAATAAGGAGGTTGTGCAAGTCTCCTGTATGCTATATCCTTACTAGTACCATTCAGCTTCCCATGTTAACCTGTTGTAGCCGATCATTTTGGTATATTTGTTTATTAGGTTTGCTGGCATCAGTTACAAAGAGTTCATGGTCATGCGTTATAAGTTTAATCTGTCAGCGTATGTTCAGGAACCATTAGTGATAGGTAGGAGGGGTTGTTTGGGGAGAGATTTAAATGAAGAAACATTAACAGATTCTAGCAGTCCAGCGAGGAAAGCAGTCGCGTACAAAAGTGATGTGAGTGAGTCCAAAGAAATGATTGTGTTATTTTATAGAAAATGATTTAGTTGTTTAACTTCATATCAGCACGCTTTTTATATCAAGTGTATGTGAATAAATAAATCAATAAGTTAAAAAAAAAAAACATCTGAAACTATATGTGATTCTCCTGCCAGACTGAGCACATCGGGGCGAGCAAGGTACAAAGGGTGATCGTGTAGACTTTGCGGCTGAAAGATTATCATTAAATAGCTTAAGAATATACAACTGAGTACTTGACTAGAAACTATAAAGTACTTTTATCTTGTCGGGTGTAGGTCTGGACAAATTGCGTGCCGAATTTGCCAGCTGGGATTGGCGTTTTGGTAAGTCACCGAAATTCACTGTGACTCGTACATTCCAAGTCCCACAAGAACTTCTTGGAAAGGACGAGTTAACAAACCAGGAGCTTAGTATCACGATTGATGTGAACAAAGGAATGGTTGAGGATGTGATGTTGATGGTACCTCCTGGACTGAAAGCTGCAAAAGGTTTTTCTGGACAAGCAGAGGTTGTGACATCATTGAAAGGACAGCGATTCTCTGAAGAGGCAATAACAACGCTGCAGAGGGCACTGAGTGAATTGGAATCACCAGATCAAACCAGGAATGAGTTCGTTGTGGACTGCATGAGGCAAGTCGTGACATCAGTCTGACATGCACAGTTCGCACCATTCGAGTGAGATTGTTGATGAATCAGTAGAAATTATTCCTTTATGTATGTTCCATATCTGTGCATTAAGGAATCCATACACTTCTGTAGCAAACCAACAGCTGCACTTCTTTGACCATGATTAGGGTGTTTTACGAGAATACAGATAATATATAACGATTGCCCAAATTGCATAAGTGAAATATAAAGTGGTTTTACTTATGCAGTTTGGGTAATTAATACACGTTACATCTGTACTTTGGCCGAAATATGTCGGTGAACTTCAATGTATGATAGAACATGTTTTATCATTGTGCGTTTGTTGGTTTGCTACATAAGTGTAAAAAAAAACTATTCCTTTTTCTTTTCATAGTTTTTGGGCTGAAATAAAAAGAAGGGCATCTGCTTATTAAAATTATTCCATTTCTGCATGTGCATGTTTATATTGTGTTTTTATTACTACCTGTTTATAGTTATCCATTTTGTATGTTAGTTCTGTGTGGACTTTAGTTACATGTTGTTGTAATATGTTTGCTAAGATAACATTGCCATATGTTGAGGTAAATGAACTAAACCTGTATTTGCTTCAGGTGAAAGAAGCTGTTTATAACACCTGTCCTAATGCTCAGTACAGGACATACAAGTCTGTGCTGAACAGTTTTGCTAGTGCTGTCATGGTTGAACCCTCTCCGTGCTTCAAATATGATCTCTTTCTCAGGAACAGATCCATGTACATTCTGTATAATGTTTAAAAATGTCAGTGTAATGTAGTTCTTAACCCTTCTTTCTGTTGGTAAATCTCCTGGCTTGCACAGCTGCCCTATGTTCATGGGTCCTGAATGCAAACTCTCATTTTTTTTTTTTTCACATTGTAAAGGAAAGGCAGACCATGATACAGTGAAATTTGTTTCATTGGAAACAAGAAGTTAAAGAAATAGGGGAAAGCTTTTATGTAGGTGTAAATATAACTAAATCTTGGCTTGGGGGAGGAGGTGGGAAACAAATTTTTTACTTACAGTCTTAAAAAGAAATTAATAAATTAGGTAATAAGGATATGTGAGATTTCAGATTACTTGTAGCCTTCTGTCAACTGATGCTGTCATCACTTTCAAGTGAGACATCCCTGTTGTGTTGTATAGAATCGTAAAATATAGTCAAACACAACTTGTTTAATGTTTTTTAATTAATAAGATGTTCTTACATTGCTTCTCTCAGTGACGTGTCTCGGCTGTAGCTACGAGCCATCTTCAGGTTGGTCACTTTTCTTTGCAAGGCAAACTATACAATTATATATATATATAAATAAAATTGAGTTAAAAATTAAATACACTGTGTAACAGTGTTGAATTAATTTAGTGTAAATTAAAGTATTATTTTATATAAAATATAAAGGTGCAGGATATCACATCACGGAGAATGGTGGGGGTACCGTAATTAGGAAAATCGTCTCTATTTAACTATGTTGTGGATTCTTCATTGGTTCATTTCTTGTAGCGGCGTAGTATTGGGTCTGTGGAAGTTGATATATGGAAGTCAAAGTGATCAACCTGAAGATGGCTCATAGCTAGAGCTGAAACATGTCATTGAGAGAAGTAATGTAAGAAAATCTTATTAATAAAAATCATTAAACAGTTATGTTTGACTATATTTTACCTATATATTTTATGATGCTATCATCAAGTTGTCGTGGATATTAAATACGAACAAAATAAGATATTTTTGCTAAATAAATCTCTGTATATGAATGGTCAATTCTGACTCTAGTTGTAAACGTACTGCATATAAATAATGCTTGTAATTTGCCATATGTGATTTTAAATTTCACTTAATGTTTGTAACTGTGGATATTTTCTGTTCTGCTTATATATTTTTTTTTTTTGCTTTAAGCTGTGAAAATGATATTATCATAATTTTGTTGATTGTTTGGATAGTAAATGTACATGCTGCTCATATTACTAAAATCAAGTACTTATTAAGCTGATGAATCATTTCTGCTAGGACATCATGATTCATTGTGGTAAATACTGATTGTGTGTTACAGGATTTTGATTTATGTTTTAAGAGATGGCATACCTGTGCATAATAGTTTGTGAAGCTTTCTTCTTCATAGAAACAACCTGGACATTCTTGCTTGCCTCTAGCAATAGGTTTGACAGTAGGCATATTTAATAACAAACTTTGTGATGCAAGATTTGAGGTCACCACAGTTTGTGTTGCTGAAGATTCCATTTCTCTGGGAAGTTAAAGCTGTATTACTGGCTAAAAAGTTATGTTTTGAAGGATTATAGTGGCTTCATCTTCTGAGTATGGAAGCCTTATGAGACTTCTTGACCTGAAGATGAAGGTGCTATGATCTTTTGAAATGTCCAGAGCTACTTATCCAGTGACAATGTAACATCCCAGAAGGCCTGAATTTTCAGATTAATCATAAAAGCAACCACATTTTCTGTATTCTTAAAAAAAAAAAAAAACCATTCATGGCTGCTTGAAATTACATCATGGTACTTGTCTGTAACAGCAGTGATTTTTCTTGAGGTGTATAAGCTGTGAAATCTGTCTTCTGAGTCAGTTTGAGATGGATTGCTCAAGGTGTAAGAAAACAGAAAATTGTGAAATGTGTAACTGAATTAAAGACTGACAGACAAGAAATATTGAAAATTGTTTCTACATAATGTGCTGGTAAATGGCAGCCACTCAGTTACTAATATTCACGTTTTCATACAGTGCCAATATAATATTTTACGTGTAATTGAAAGCAGTATAATAAATTTGCATTATTAATCAGAACTTTGATATTTCTGTGACTCAGGGGTTCACAAAAGTTCTAAAAATCTAGGAGCCACGTAAAATTGTAGGCACAACTGTACAAAATTTAGTCGCCAGTATAACCTGGCACCCAAAATTTGTGCAGCCCATCTGTATCTGATGTACATATTTTGCTGAATTCTTTTATGTTTACAAAAATTCAGTCATTTCCTTCCATTGCTCTTTTTTTTTTTATTTGATTCTGTGATAAATCACCAGTAGATTATTCATCTACTATGATATGGATATTATAGTCTTGTTAAATGTATGAGCATGTTCATTTTATTGTACTGAATGTGTTTAGTTTTATTGTCAAATCAGCAGTTAACCAGAATGCGTCATATCAGTTGCTCTATGATTTAATACACCCGGCACCAAGTGTCCTACGGTGTATGTATCATTTGTTTATTTTTGTCCTTGAGCTAAGCCATGTAGTTATAGTTAATAATTCTTCTGTCTGTTTTTATTTTCAGAGCTTCTATTTTAGCTTTGGAAGATAAAAAGAATAACTAAAGTATAAATTCTGCTACTACATTCTACACTACCTGTTAATATATTGTCACTTTGCTGTATGAAATATGTGTCTAATGTAATTAGAAGTCATTCAGAACTTTTGTAGTGTTTCAAAATGTAAAGTTGTACATAATCTTCTCCCTGTGTTACATGTGCAAAGCACTTTTATAAAATGGGCAAGGAGTTTGTTTTGTATTAAATAACTATTGAATATGTATTTTGTTCATGTTTTGTGAAATAAATATTTTGATAATTTTCAAGTTCTTATGTTATTTATTTGCTTATAATGAATATCATTCATTGATGTTTGCAGTATGGTGTGTATGGTCTTTCTCTATTCTTCTTGGTTTTGTCCATGAGCTCTCTTCTTGTATGTATTTACTTCGGCCTGAAACTTGTTTGCCTGCCTTATCCATGTCTCACCGTGCTTTTTCTTTCTTTATCATCTTCATTTCTAGAGTGCTTTACATTTATTTATTTTTTGTTTGGTTGGGGGGGGGGGGGGGTAAAAGTTTTTTTTTTAAAATTTCTTTTTTTTCCTCTCTTTTTTTTTTTTTCAAAAACACAGTTTGCCCATTTCTTTAAAATTTTTTTTTTTTTTTTTTT
>Ga0123354_10017307_pt1 | contig 11291 bp, 7 predicted proteins | sample TergutLab28metaG_2_FD_97872 | JGI IMG/M metagenome (GOLD analysis project Ga0123354, IMG submission 97872) | Labiotermes labralis P4 segment gut microbial communities from Petit-Saut dam, French Guiana - Lab288 P4 | ecosystem: Host-associated > Arthropoda: Insects > Digestive system > Gut ... | reverse complement strand
ATAAAGCATATAACCCAAATTACATTTAAATATCCAGTCCGTACCGCGCAGTAAACACTCTCCGTCTCGGTTATACAAACCAGTCAGTTAATGCTGTATAGGGAAATAATCGCTGTTTGTTCTGAGATCCATATAAAGCATATAACCCAAATTACATTTAAATATCCAGTCCGTACCGCACAGTAAACACACTCAGTCTCAGTTATACAAACCAGTCAGTTAATGTTGTATAGGGAAATAATCGCTGTTTGTTCTCAGATCCACACAAAACACATAAATACACTGTGTGGGCAGAACGTAGAATTGTGAATTGTAACCTGGCGGTAGACACAGTAACCGCCGCACAGCAACAGCGCGCCTCCATGCAGACCGAACGCCTGCCCATAAGTTCGCATTACATTCAGACGTTTCATTCCAGCAGTACACAGCCCGTCCCACTTCAACAAAATCCGTACTTCTTTCTTTCTTTCTTTCTTTCTTTATCTTTGTTACGTTTTTTATGCAAGTCTTAGATCAAACTGAATCCGCCTCGTCCGGCTTTCCTGTTTCCACGCGCTGACAGGCAAATCCCTCTGCTTGTCGTGCTGTCTGCGGTAGACAAGTGTATCCGGCGTCACCAGCATTTAAACACATACAGTAGCAAATAAATGGATTGGACAGCAATCACGTTACAGCATCCTGGGTATGACACCGTGTAGTCAGGACAGTGCACACTCCAACATGTGTCGCAGTTCAGAACTCCACAGTATGAATGTTTATATCCTACAGCAGTGTCCTGTGATCTGTGTGCAGCTGACAGTCGCTGAGCTGGCCTTCACGTGTCTCACAAGCGTAACGTCACAGTACCACGTCCCTTGCCATGCGACACCGCCCACAACGCAGCAGACCTGAATCCTCAGAAGCATCCTGCATATGAAAACAGGCTAACAGTGATGAAGAGATACAGCATCGTGAAACAGGGAGAATCTCCTTTCCTGTACCAGACATAGGGCGGGCGCGGCGCACTGCAAGCGGACGGCTGTGCCATTTCTCAGGATTAGAGCAGCAACGGGGCGCCATTGCTATGCAGGTCGCCTACCTGTGAGGCAAGCGCCGGTCCGCTCTTCAGACGCTCGACAGTGCACCATGCATTAGTACCTTTCAGATACTGCTCCATTTGTAACAAGTATCCAGCGTTACGCAACCGGTGACACGCGTGCTGCTTGCTACACGCGACACCTGCTGCACGCCTAAGCATGTAGTAGGATGTAGCCTTGACAGCATCAGTGTGCTGAATTAACGCACAAAGAGGAAGACGTGTGCGTCCGGATGTTACGTCACTTCATATACTTTCAGGAAACCACGGAAGAAGACATTTTTTCATCATCCCAAAGATCACTCTGCAGTACAGCGCAGTTTATGTTCAGCCGTACGTGCAGGGAAAGGGAGCGGTAGGTTAAATATAGAGGGGAGACTGTGTGGAAGAAGCGATCTGCCCCTGGACCATGTGACTGAGAAATGTGGGTAAATTTGTACGTAAGATAAAATGTAAGTGGGAAAACAAACAAAGAAAATTGCACATAGAGTCTAGGAAGAGAATGTGGGAGGACCAATAAACAGGAGCTGACACACACACACACACACACACACACACACACACATATATATATATATATATATATATATATATATATACATACAGAATGTCCCAGGAGTTAAGGTCACTTCTTCGGGATTTAATTCCAGAGCTGATTCTGAGTCAAAAACGCCATATACACAAGGGTCCGATTGGCAACGGTTCAGGAGTTATGAGTTTTTAAAGTATAGTAAATAAATTAGAAAGGAAAGGGGAGCATTGTGCATTCATTGAGCTATGTTGTTAAATGTACAGTTGTACTCAAGCAAATTGTTCGAAGTGTCCTTCGTCTGCTTGGATGCATTTTCTGACTCGTGTGACCACAGAACTTGTAACCTTACGATGCACTGCAGCGTTGTTGATGGTTCTTGCAGCGCTGAGAATTCTATGGAGTAGTTCTTTCGAGTTCACCGTGTGTGCATGCACCATAGCTTTCATGTAATCCCACACATGGAAATCTAATGGGTTCAGATCCGGTGACCGTGGTGGCCAATTGTGTACCGCCACGACCAATCCATCGATTTGGGAATTTATTATTGTTATTATTACTCACAATACTTTTGTGCAAAGGTTGCGCGGGCGCCTTCCACGGGAGTAAAGCGGCCGAGGCGTGAAGCTGACCACTCACCTCCATCTAGTGCCGCAATTAAGAATGGGTGGACCCGCAACTCCACTTCCGCACGGTTCGCGCTGTAACTGCCCTTACATCCAACGGCTGAAGCAGTCTATAGCAGTTCTCACACAACACATCAAAAACTACGCCAGCATAAAGACCGACCGATATTTTTATAACTGCGTATCAAAAGGTGCAGAACGCACACCTCAACACAAACATTTCCGAACGTTCTGCATCACCTGCAGGACCTATCCTGTCGTCAATACAGCTACCGTACTGAGGATATGGGAAGTACTGGATGCTGGTTTTCTTTCATTCCCTTTATAGTTCTTGTGTATCCCCTTCCCTACAGGGTGCCTGAGAGAGGTTTGGAATGTATGTCATGTGAGTTTGGAGTTCTTCAAAATCGGTGCTTGTGGATTGGGTCTTTCGTTTACATACATACGTACATTAATTTACCTACATAAATACACACGCAACACTACATACATGCATACATACATAAGTACGAGTTACAACTCTGCTCCCCTTTTGTATTCCTGTGTTCATACTGACGGCCTCAGGTTTCGTCTTCAGCCATCACAACTGACAGACGCTGCCCAGTGACACAACAGTTCTCTCTTATGGGTTTCTTAGACGCACAGGTTGGCCAGCAGAGCTACTGTCAGAGTCTGCTGCATGCTGTCAGTTAGCTTTATTAACAACCACAGGGCACCGCCGACACAAGTGAGTGCTGTCAGAACGCCATATGACTCGGCCACTTCTGCCTCACGCTGACTCTAGTGATACAGTCGGCCTACATACAGTGTGGGGTATCCATTCTTACCGGATATGACGTCACGTAAACATATAATTGTTCCCGACGTTTCGTACGTGTCTAGAAACGGCAGAAACCAATTATGCCGTGACGATGAGTAATTTGGAGACAAGACGAACAACACGTTGCGGCAACCTAAACAGAACACACTGCTGACACGCTGCCTCTATCTTTAGCCAGAAAGAAAACACGGTAGCTCAGTCAGCACAGTGACTTGGCCATGCGCTTGACAATCGCGGTGTCTCACGGCGTGGCAAAATAGCTTTTCCTTCCCAACAGCTCTGTGGTCAACTCCGCCTTCTACACGGTGCTGACTGGAGACTCTTCACCGAGGGTGTAGCACGAGTACGTAGCTGTTCAGTCATGTCCATGCAATGCACAGGTAAGAAAGTGTGGAGCTTTACCTCCACGTTCATACAAATAAGCTTAACCACAAGACTAGGAATTTGGTGCGTCTCAGAGCGTCATTGCACGTGGTGGAAAAGACAAAAATACCCCGCAGGGAATCCAATCCTAGACATGAAGATCATGGCCGACTCAGCAACGACTGAGCTACGCCGTTCATATGACAAGAGACAGCTGCACAGTTGCTTATTTCAGATTGTACGAAGTCAGTGTGGCCAGTGCGCAGGTCAAAACGAAACGCAAAGCTATTGGGTCGCACTGCGTCACAGCCGAAACTGCAGGACGTTACAGAATCACAGAGCGGCACCTGCCATGCGGCAAGCACGCACAGTTGCATTCACAAGCACCTGTACGAAGTGCGGGTATCTGAAGACTGCAAGAACCAACGTCCGTCGAAGAAGTCGCGGTCTGGAGAGAAAGCGCCGGCACAAAACATCGTGTGGACCAACATGCGACCACCACAGAATCTGGTACAGCAGCAGTCCAAAACAGGGACTAACGTTTTATTGTCCTAACAAATAGCAATATATGACGTCTTGTAAGTAAACTGATCAAAGTAAGAAATTTTAAGAAAACGTTTTTAGAAGGCTGGAATTTAGCTTAATGCAATCGACGAACCATTTTCATACACAGTAACCAACATCACATTAACCAGACTCTAAAAACTGTAAAGTTTCAGGTACGGACAGCGCAATCTGTGCAGTGACCAGGCTACGGGCTGGAGAGTCCGGGGTTCGATTGACAGTCGAAGCAATATATTTTCCTCTGCTCCAATAGTCCGGGGTTCGATTGACAGTCGAAGCAATAGATTTTCCTCTGCTCCAATCGTTCGGACCGGCTGTGGGAACCATTCAACCCCCTATGCAATGCGTACGGAGGGTTTTTTCTCGGGAGTAAAGGGGACGGGGTGCAGTAATGCACTTACCTCCATCCGAGTGGAGCTATGCCTCTACTCCCCTTATGTGCCTTCAAGGTGTGGAGAGGGAAACTTTACCTTCACCAACAACATGCGTTTGTTTGGAACCCCTCGGAAATGGCCGACAGGCCGCAACAAATTGTAGCAGTAACATAAGTTACGTAAGTGGTGTTTACCAAGATACTGTGTCCTTTGTTGGTGTGTGCCGACTAATGACTCCGGTTGTTTCGACTCCCCGCTGACAGACCGATTTGCGTTGCGCGTCACCTCATTCATGCTTCACTTGCGCTGCTCAAGTGTCGGCATCCGTCATTACACTGCCGGCACAATGACCCGCTGTCTGACGCTTACCTTTATGCGAATCAAAAAGGACGAATTTCTCTATTGTGTGAGATGAAACGCACTTGAACATCGGTCGAGGGTGGGAAGCTGCGTGCCACGCCCCCGTGTGCGTGACAGAGACAGAGAATCTGCTTCTGCCTATGGACGTAGTTGAGTGCATCGCCGTCGGGTAGCGTCTGTGGCGTCATGGTACTGAGCCGGCGCTGTATGGACCACAGGCGTCCCCTCCCTCATTCTCCCGATAGCTCACGCTGAGCCGAGATCCAGTTGTACGACGCCTGTCGTCGAGACGCCCGTGTGCACAGTTTCTCAGTTTGTATTAGTGCGCTACAGCCTGTCACACCCGTGCGACAGAAGGCAGTGCCTGCCATAAGGGAACGGACATGCGATACCCTGCAGCCTGTGCCACCGGGACTTATCGAGTCACCGTGCCCTACTGCAGCATCTTCGCTTACATGGCTCTAGAAATAGTTCTGCTAACCAAACAGGCAGCGTGACGTCACGAGGGACGTCAGTAACGCGCGTGACGTATGTTGTGTGACGTCACTTATCGTATAGTGTTACCTGGTGCGGTGTTGGTGTCATTCACCGGCTGAAATGTGCGGCCATGCAAAATGAATGTGACTGTAGCAGCCATCAGGGAAATGGCGATTGGTGACAGCAAGACAACAACGTATAGCCTATACGGTTGTTCATGTGACCTCAAGTTATAAATAACAGCTGATCTCCGAATTACAGTGCACAGAATTCGGGAAATCGTCGCGTTGTGTCTAATCGAGTGACATTTCGCAATCGCCCCGACGGATCATCTATCGTAACTCGACAATGATGTAACAGTGACGTCACCGACAGACAGCGATGTTCAGAATTTCACAAAATCAAGGCCAAAAGTTTTTTTTAGACACCAAAACCTTTCCTACACGTAAATTAATCCATGTGAAAGAAGTGAATTCGTAGGTTCTTGTAATCAGTATAAACAGTGTTATTCTTTTCAGTGTTCGGACAGAGCCAACACCAACACCACCGACATCGATGGGGCACAATGCTACGCTTTAGCTGGTTGAATCCGGGCCAAATTGTGCCAGAGTTGAAGACATTTGGTCCCCTTCAACCAGCTGTAGTTAGCATTCCGAGCATCCGTTCGCCATTTTAGCTCAAGAAGTCAAGTGGCGGCGCTGTGCTGTGCTATCGACCGCCAGTGCACGGTGTATCGACGAGTTCCGTCGGAAATGGGAAATGGGCCTTACACAATGCGGCATAAAAGCGTGCTTCGGGACTCGACAAGAAGACAGCCAACAACACTCGCGGATTATTTTGCCGGTTGGTTCGCAAACAGCAGCAGTCTGCACGTGGATTTAGGGCAAGTCGTGACGAGATTATTATCAGACAGCCATTGCAATTCTGCGTCATTACGTCTGTAGCCGGATGCACCAGGCACAGAATCAATGGTTGCCAGTACACACACACACACACACACACACACACACACACACCACGCTTCATTTTGCACACGACAGATGGAACGCCCATCCATTCACAACAGCCTCTCTTCCCGCACAGCGTACGTCCATCAACCGCTACAAAATCCGGTACGTTCGACATACAAATCTAAACCCAGATCAAGTCCCATCAGCTTGAGTCAAATGCTGTTCAGTTTCTACACGATACACAAAGTACCATGGTAATTACACAAGAACCATTTTCGAGGGCACAGACTATGTTCACCTGCACAGACGTACGTTCAGTTCCAGATCGCCAGGTCGCATATTTTGCCACTCAAAAACACAAAATCAGAGTTTAATGAACGAGACTTCCAGTTCTCACAGATAATATTAGCATTAAGTTCGTTGTGCAGTGTAGCAGATATGCACAAATATCCATCCGTCTGAAGATGGGAGCAGCTGGTTAGTGTGAAACATTGGTTCTTGTCCACTAGGCCATACAGTATCACATCCTACAAGACTGCAAATTTTAGCGCCACTTCAGCGACTCCGCGCTGCATGCTGGTCGGTCATACAGAATAGCTGCAGTGTGTGAAATATGAGTTAAAAGGACGTGCTGCAGGGAGATATAACACATTTTGGAATATTCTGCAATGCTGCACCATGTACAGTAAATATCTACAGGCCTAACAACAACGCCACGAAACCTGTTACAGCAGTGCCCTGAAGACACACACAGTACCTCGTGATAAACACACTCCATCTCCATTACAAACATCAACCGGCTGTGCTGTTCCAGGCAAAAATCCCTGTTTACTGTGAGTCGTACGGAACAGTGTTTTGTTTTTAAATATTAATGCAGATGGTGTACTTAATTACTTACTTACTCATTCCATGAAGCACGGTCCTTCTAGAGAAGCTAACCGGTTCTTAGCTAGTCAAGAAATTCCCCTCATTTTATGGAACCCAAAGGTTCATTTCCGCATTCACAAGTGCCCGCCACCTGCCCATAAAAAGGTAAAGGTAAAGCTCTCCCATTACAGGCCTGGACAGGCCCTGAGGGTTCCAAGAGGTTGAGGCTCCCAGATTTCAAGATAATCGGCACATGAAAGTGGTAAGGTTATCAGCCCTACGCACCGGCCGCCTTTACCCCCAGGATATATTCCTGGTTCTCATTTCTGTTAGACCGCCACCTGTCCCTGTCCTGAGCAATGCAGATCGTATACAGTGTATATATAATATACTGGACATAGAAAACAGTATACAGATTGTATACAGACCGCGTATAACTGCTACTCTGCTTTAAAGGTCTAAATGCACAAAGCCATTTTGCGCATATTCTGTGGTTTCAGTATTGCAGACAGCTAAGAAAGTGTGCGACAAGCTTGCAGTTACTTAGTCTCTGTAACATTAAGTTTACAGAACACACTAAGTACAGATGCTCACACTTATTATGCAAAAAGTACATGGAAGTTTAACTGGCTGCTTTACATGACAGTGCAAATTATGTTTCTTTCTGAATTTGATGTTTGTTGGACCGTGCATCAGTGTGATAACTGAAGAATAAGAACAAACTAGATGCCACTTATTATTTTATTGTACTTCTTATAGGCTCAACATGTTTCAGGCACTACTATGCCCATCATCAGGAGCTCACGACTATAATGTTCATTACCACATTCGTCGTTTCGTTCTTGGTTTGCTGTAGGTTGGAAGTTAGTAGTGTCCGTGCTGCAGGCTATAGCACGATGATGGACATAGTAGTGCCCGAAACATGTAGGGCCTATAAGAAATACAATAAGATAATAAGTGGCATCGAGTTGGTTCTTGTTCTTCAATTACATTTCTGTTGATTTGTCACTTATTTCATAGCTCTCGGTATTTGTTTAGCAGCAATACTATCATAAATATCACAAACTGTACGGTCTCAGCTCAGAACGGCACAGCTCCGGTTCTTCAGCTGCACCTTCAGTTCAGAACGGTCAACAACACCCGGTATAGCCCGAAACACCACGTTCCAGGCACCGCGTAACATTCCGGAATAATCTCAGCTCCATCTTATATAAATGACGGGGGAGGGTAATCTGACATTCAAATTAGACGGTACGTGCCTGTTGACAGACTGCAGGAAAACAGACCAGACATGATAGCGGGCAGTGGTAGCTGCAGGTAGCATCACCTGTAACATTGCCACACATACGGTTTATTTACCAATTCCCTACTATTCCGGCAATAAACACCACTAACTCGCTGGCTATTAAACGTAATGGACACCGTGTATATTGTGAGGCGCCAACTGAATCCTAAAACGTCAGATGAATTTCAATCTTCATTACCGCCGAACGTCTGTACAGCCATCCACATTCACAGCAGCTCAAGTCGCAGCACCACGACAGCAACGGCTGACTTCGCCAAGTCACACTGGCAGCAGTGTCCAGTGTTAGGTACTTCTGTACAGACTACGATATATACAAACAGACCGAGTATAACCTGATTATAAAGACCCAGTCCGTACCGCGCAGTAAACACATTCCGTCTCGGTTATACAAACTAGTCAGTTAATGCTGTATAGGGAAATAATCGCTGTTTGTTCTGAGATCGAAATACAACACACAAATACAGTCTGTGTGGGCTGAATGCAGAATTGTTGAATGTTAAACTGGCGGTACCATTGGGCTTTAAAAAGAATATACTTCACATAATGACGAACGCCCAAAGGAATGTCGTTACAATCTGTCAGTGTGTGCTTCTTGAAGCCAAACAAAAACCATTTCAGTGAGCAATTTCTCGCCCCGACTTCACTCGACATGTAAGCAATAAACTGCCATTTGGCGCTCCTCTCACATCGCAGAGGCATCAAGCAGCTGCACAAAAACGTTCTTGCAAATCCACCAACTGCAACCATGACACTGAAAGTGTCGGCCATTTCCGCTTTTGAAGGAACCAGAAATTCCATACCCGCATTCAGGAAACCGGATCCCAGGCTTTATCCAGTGCACACAATCTCATACTTCAAGCATTATGTTCATGTTAGTCAGTCGTACAGTAAGAGCCGACACGTAGCCTGGCCGTGAATAAACCGACGCGTGCGTGTGACTCCGATCAGCGTTCAGATTTCCAACGCGACCCTTTCGTTGTTTCATAACAACTTCGCAAATATTTTTCGTCTCTCCCGTTCGTGTTACGTGCCTCGCCCATCTCACTGTACAAATGTTTCCTGCAGGCAATGAGTGTTTAAATTTGCAGCAGCGACTGAAGGAATCGTGCAGGACTGCGGGCCGCCGTCGACGGTGAAGTGCACCGGGATCACGTGCAGTCATAATATCGCTGATTACGCTACAAATACGTACGTTACGTCACGTCATGTCACGTCACGTCACACCCCTATTATTATTATTATTATTATTATTACTATTACTATTTTGACGCTGTTACAGTCCCCTTCACAAGTCATGCAACAGAAACAGGCCCGACGGCCGTCCGGAATTAACCGAGGTCAGCGCTTCCACATCAGACTCATACAAAGCTTACACATCCATGAAGGTTAGTAGGTATCACGATAAACGTTAAATCACGGTGGTTACTATACGTACCACCTGCTTCGACGAGCTTCAAAGCATCTGTCCAAATATGGCACACCTCTGCTTGCTCTCCAGCTCCCCTTCCCTTAGCCCACAGTCAATTCCACTTCACCCGTCACGCACTGCCATACAGCAATGCCGTTCTCTTCCCACCACAGTGATGCTATGGTCGCTGTTGGTTTTGGGCGTCCAACGAAATACACACACACACACACTGTGCGCGCAAAGTGCAGCATTTTTATATAACGAAATGCGGTACATGTAGCATGCACCGTGCTCGACTACGAAGTGACAGCATTACTGTACGCTACGTCAAGTCAAATTATCTGACGTACCTGACGGAGTGACAATGCAGAACGCACTGGTCACCCCTGCAGCGGGGCGCATTCAGATCGATCACTTGCGGCTAAACCGAGGGGTCGGTACGCCCTGGTGTGGCTCCACCCTCACCTACATTTTACAACCCCTGACAGAATCCTCATCCGCCCATAAATCCCAGCCAACATTTCGCGGCCTGACAAATGGCTGCCTTCACCTTTCGCACATGCAAAGGCCAAGGCATCAGCCATCAGAACAGAGAAGAAGCAATTAGCTCTAACAAAACAGTCACCCCTGGTAAAGTGGGTTTGTTCTGAGTAGAATGATTTGGTATGGCCGCAGGCACGACAATGATTTACACGCGTACCGAGCTGCACAGTGCGGAGACAGTAGAGTGAACACACGGCGTCTGGTTAGTACAAGATGACACTATTCGGTCAGGCGGTCGGTCACGCGGTCAGTGAGTCCATCCTGGTGACGAGGCCCGCCTGGAGCTCATAACTGGATTGTAGTTAAGCTAAACTGAATTCCAATCTAAGATTAAATTCCTACCTAACAGTAAACGGAACTGATTATTCCGAAAACAGCGCTATCTACATACAACTGCATTTGGCATGTTACTGCTTCGCCTTTCCGTGTTACTTCATTGGAATTACTTTTGTGCCCACAGATGTTTACGCATCTCTGCTAGACACATAGGCATGTAAACAGCTACGCTATTTATCCGTTCCTGTTGGTCTTTCGATTTTAACCAAAACTCAGATGTGTTTGTAAACTTCAGTAACCACCCACACACAGCACTAAACTTCAGTAACCAACCCACACACAGCAACAAACTTCAGTAACCACCCACACACAGCACTCAACTTCACTAACCAACCCACACACAGCAACAAACTTCAGTAACCACCCACACACAGCACCAAACTTCAGTAACCACCCACACACGACACCAAACTTCAGTAACCATCCACACACAGCACCAAACTTCAGTAACCACCCACACACAGCAACAAACTTCAGTAACCACCCACACACACAGCACCAAACTTCAGTAACCACCCACACACACAGCACCAAACTTCAGTAACCACCCACACACAGCACCAAACTTCAGTAACCACTCACACACAGCACCAAACTTCAGTAACCACCCACACACAGCACCAAACTTCAGTAACCACTAATATGAAAAAATGTATAAAGAGTTGAATTCAGAAGCTATGCTAGGCTGTCGCT
>Ga0123354_10017306_pt1 | contig 11291 bp, 9 predicted proteins | sample TergutLab28metaG_2_FD_97872 | JGI IMG/M metagenome (GOLD analysis project Ga0123354, IMG submission 97872) | Labiotermes labralis P4 segment gut microbial communities from Petit-Saut dam, French Guiana - Lab288 P4 | ecosystem: Host-associated > Arthropoda: Insects > Digestive system > Gut ... | reverse complement strand
GCAGGGTATTTATACTTATATTCCTGAGACAAACTATGTCCCTAGGGAATACAGTGTTGCAGCTATTCTGTTGTTACTATTCATGGTGCTTATATCGTTAGTTCCAGTGTTGAATCTATTGCACTTTTACATCAGTACTCTCCGAAGTACGTGTGCAGTGCCCAATATGGCTGTTTTCTCTAGTTACTTGACTTCATGTTTTCTTGGTATGTTGCTCACGTATTTTCTGAATGACTTTGAAATAGTCCCACTCACCCCTATTATTACTGGTATCCCATTTGTTTTTACATTCCACATGCGCTGTATTTCTATTGTAAGGTCTTTATATTTTATAATCTTGTCGGCTACTTTTTTAATCACATTTCTGTCTTCTGAGATTGCAATGTCTATTAACATATATGTTCCCTTTTCATTATCAGGAATTATAATGTCTGGTTTGTTGTTGGGAATAGGTCTGCCATTTTGTACTTGTTGATTCCACATTATTATTATTATTATTATTTACGACGGGCAACTTTCATCGAGTATGAACATAATTTTTCGCCCTGTAGTGACGCGTATGGACTAATTCCAGGAATTTCTGTGATGAAATAAATCCATAAATACGCTGAGAGATGGAGCTACTTTGAAGATTCTGTGAAACTACATCTAAAGACACTTAAATATCTCGATTGTTTTGATAAATTTATTGTTGAAATTATATTGTTCACGATTCCGAGCACGATGTCATCCCAAATGTTTTTAACCGCGAGCTGTATCCTCTGTCTGCATCTCATTCGTACGACGCCCCATAGTAACAAAGCTCGATCAACTGTCACAACGTAACGTATTTTTAAAAAGGGAAGAAAATAACGCTGCATCGCAAGTTTAAGATAAACCCCAGCCTGTTACAAGAATAATTTTGAAGGAAAAGTGAATTACCGCTGAGAGAAAACTGCTGCGTATTCGTCCATTTTTGTCTACGTGAGGTGAGATCGGAAAAAAAAATGACGCAAAAGGAAAAGAAGAGAGATTTGGCAAAATCGTAACAAATATATTAAAATGACAATCAGTGTGAGTGTATGATGAGAGATATGCCTTGAGGATAAAACTTTCATAATATTCACTGTACCGAAGAATTTTGGCATCAACTCGGAATTTGCTCCAAGTCCAAGGAAAACCATTAGCCTTTTGTCCGGTATACACATACAAATGCGAAATAACCTTCCGTTGAAGAATACCGAAGTATGAAACAGACATTCTAGACCAAAGATCAGCAAATGCGTGGGTGTTTATCCGCTATGTCCTGCACACCTGTGTTGCTTCTGCATAGGAACAGGAAACACGATATTTTGAAGTTGTGGTCGCCTTACTTACAATTGCACTACTGTTTGTAACTACACTGACACGCAACACGTAAAGTTTATTGTGATTATTTGAGCAGTAGTTCATTTCCATACAATTAAGCATAATTAGAGAGATAAACGCGCTTGTCACAATGCGGGTACACTCTATTATTGAGTACGAGAAAACAATGCGTTCTGCTCGGAGCCACCACGAAGTGAAGCTACGCTGCTATTCATCGCTTGCAGCGGAGCAAGTGGCCTCTTCAAACTGCCGCTGTATGAAACGCTATTATTTATACTGATATATCTAAAGAGGCACCAAGCAGGTTAGTCCAGCAGCAGAGTGTCTGGGTTACAACAGGTACGTACCTGTTTAAAATTATCTGCAAGACAACCACCTGTGAAGTATGGTTAATTTCTTTTGACGAGTACCTAGAATTTTGATGTTTTGCTGACCGTGAATATCATTATAATCTTAGTAATTAACCAACTTAATGCATAAATTCTTGTTTTATAATAAATGCCTCTACATGTTTCGAGCATTATGTGTTCATCATCAACCTGTGCACCGGACGGCCACCTGCAGAGTGTGATGATACCAGATACTGTATAATACAATTTTGACCTCCTGATGATGATCATATAGTGCTCGAAACATGTAGAGGCATATAATAAATTTATTATAAAACAAGAATTTGTGCATTAAGTTGGTTAATTACTAAGAAGTACCTAGAAGTTCGCTAGAACACTCGCGAAACAAATTTCTGTCACTGTTCAATCCGTAACAGTGTGCCACTTCGTGGCTTATAAGTTTAGTAACTTCTGCAGTTGATACAACGTCGCTAGTACTGTGATTTGGCTAGTGAGAACTGTAAACTCTTAAGGTTAGTGTATATAACAAATGACAAACACAAAGTCCCTCATTTTGACGGAATAGTTTAATTTTCGGATGGATTTGAGTGGTAATGTTCCTCACTTCCTCATATTTTACTGCACCATAAAATGGTATACGTGGTTCATTCATATTCATCATATTCCATTATGTGCTACTATAAGCGTTTATCTTAAACGTGGGTTCTTATTAATGACACTATAAAAATTACTTTTATTTCCCCCCTAATTCGCTTAAAACAAACTGTTTTGAAATACTGAACTTGCTTATTCATTAAACGTAATATGATTCCGTAAACAGTGTTTTATAAATTTTGACGTTTATCTCAGGAATTAACCAACTTGATGCACAACATTTTTGTTTTACAATAAGTTTATTTCATGCCTCTACATGTTTCGAGCACATGTGCTCATCATCAGAAGTTCAAAATTGCATTACACAGCCTCTGGTATCATCACACCTATAAGTGGCCGTCTCGCGCACATGTGCTCGAAACATGTAGAGGCATGAAATAAACTTATTGTAAAACAAAAATGTTGTGCATCAAGTTGGTTAATTACTGAGACAAAAAAAGTGTTTTATAATTTACCGCTGTGGCGCCAAATTGTGGATTATTGGTGCTTTCAATCGTTGGCAGCAATCACACACACTTCTGTCTCATATAAATTACACTTCAAAGCTAAAATTGTAACCCTCTTGAAGGAACTTCACATTCCATTACGTTCAACGCTCAACAAGTAGAACAAGAAAGCGCGCAGTCTACACAAAAGCAGAAAGTGTTCTGTCACACCTAATACGAGAAAGCCATTACACATGTAACCTTGATAAACCCACAATGAAACGTTACATCAGTACTGCTGCTGCACTACTCTCAAAGCGAATACAGTTTCTGAGCTAAACACTGGATATAGCAACAGTGAGCTGATGCTTTTTTAGTTAGAATTTTCTCTGGCGGATGACTATCCTAACAAGCTGCATTTCTTTGTATTTCATAAGGGTCATTTTCGATGATTTATGCGCGTTTCGTAAAACGTTAGGAAGAAAGTGCCGTGTGTTACGTGCATGAGTAGAGTAACAGGCTAACCGAGTTATCAGTGCACTCGATCTCTACCACTAAAATATTCGCATGCAATAACGTGTTCCCTTAATGTCAACAATATGTTTTAATACTTGTTTAAAACCAACAAATTGCACAATATACGTAAAACATTAAAATCACATTTTTAAGTTTCACGTTAAAACATATTTATATTCCTACTACATGTTTCGATCCCCATACGGGATCATCCTCAGGGAGTATGCACTATATCGAGAGTGAAGTTACTAAAACAAATTATTTATATATGTTATCTGGTAGCATGCGTATTCAGCTGATGCCTATGGAGTCTGTTTTATGCTTATCATCCCCTATGGATGCCTTGGTAGTGTCCTTGGTTGCCAGTGTGGTTATGATTTTAATGTTTTACGTATATTGTGCAAATTGTTGGTTTTAAACAAGTATTGATATTGTATTGCACGGCTACACCATGAAAATACGTTTTAAATTCAGACTAAATATTTTTCGCTCATTGCTAAGAATGAAATTTACTTGCTCTTTCTAAGTTTCATTTCTTTGTGACAGCTATAGATACCGATAAACGTAAAATCCGAATTAGACTCATTTTTAATAATCCTGTTTTCGAGTTTGAGAAGATGTGTATCATTCCTGAAATGCAACAAAGGCATGTAAGTAGTCACACACAAACACACACACAAATATATATATTTGTTTATTTATTTATGTCTGAGAATTTAAGCTTCATGTGAACGTATATTCTAGCGCATTGTGCACAGTGTAACAAAACTGCTTTGTTATGCAACGGACGTTTGCAGAAGAAAACGTATTTATCCCCTTCCACTTGGACGTTTTTGGTTCAGGATGGATTTTAATTTGCATTTTTGATACCTAATACATCTTTACATGTTTCGGCCTTTCTTCTTATTGCAGCCTGATAAAAGAACAATATTTGTTCCTTTACTTCAGCCACTTTCAGTTTGGACGTTTCTTCTTCTGAAAATTGGCAAGTCTTATGCATAACGCTTATCCCGCTTACGCGTGTAATGTACCGTCTGCCAAGTACAACCTTCTGTTGCTGCTTCTAATGCTACAGCACATTTACGATCTAGGCCAATTTTACACGACTGGTATGAAGGACATGCACACACTCACATTACTCTGAATGACGGGAATGCAATATTATTACCTGTAACAAAGACTCCAAGAACTGTTTTCTTGCTCAAATCCGACTGAGTCAGATACGGAAAGCAAGAAACGCCGTGGGATTCAAAGTCGGTTTGCGGTAAATTAAATTAGTTTCGAAATGCCAATAGACTAATTCGCCTTCATTTCACAATAATCACCAACACATGCACACTTTTTCAAATGACACTATAAAACTTTAATTTGTTAAAACAGTTAAAATCTCCGACATGTTTCGGTTTACATTTAAACCATCTTCAGGGAGCCATTAGTTCATGCTAAAGTTACTTATATCTCTTGTTGGTATGATGGTGTTGTAGTAGCATGTCGTTATATGTTTGTGATGGGTTCAGATGTTGTGTTAGTCCTCCTCCTGCTTTACTGTAAGTTTTATAGTGTCATTTGAAAAAGTGTGCATGTGTTGGTGATTATTGTGAATTGTGACAATACGCACGGTGAAAAACTGAAAAAAAAATCGCCTTCATTTATTTCGCACTTAGGGTCATATTTTCCATCAGGAAATATTATGATTGCAAATACTTGCTTTTGCCAGTAAGGAGATTTGATTAGAAGCAAATGCTGATAAGACTAAGTGCAAGGTCATACCTCCAGATCAGAATGCAGGACGAAATCACAGTATAAAGAATGATAATACGTAGTTCCTTTGAAAGGGTGGAAGTGTTCGAATATTTGTGAACAACCTGAATAAATCAAAATTCTATTCATGAAGAAATTAAGAGCAGATGGAAGGCAGGGAATGCTTGCTATCATTCGGTGCAGAATATTTTGTATTCTAGTTTGTTATCCAAAAATTTAAAGATTAAGATATACAGAAATATAATTTTGCCTGTTGTTTTGAATGGGAGTGAAACTTGGTCGCTCACATTAAGGGAGGAACGTAGGCTGAGGGTGTTTGAGAATAGGTTGCTGAGGAGAATATTTTGGCCTAAGAGGGACGAGGTAACATGGCAGTGAAGAAAGCTTCATAAAGAGAAGCTTAATTATTTGTACTCCTCACACAATATTGTTCGGGTGATTATATGGAGAAAAATGAGATGGGCGGGGAACGTAGCATGTATTGGGAAGAGAAGAGGCGTACGCCGGGTTTTGGTGCGGAAACCTGAGGGAAAGAGAACACTCGGTAGACCCAGGCGTAGAAGGGATGATAATATTAAGGTGAATCATCAGGAAGTGGGATGGAGGAGCATGGGCTGGGTTGATCTGGCTCAGGATATGGAGAGGTGGCGGGCTCATCTAACGCGATAATGAACCTTCGGGTTCCATAAAACACGGGGAATTTCTTGACTAGCTGAGAACCGGTTAGCTACTCGAGAAGGACTCGTTTACTTTGACTTTTATGCATGCTTTTTGTCCAATAGTAGCCAGCAAGTGATTTTTACTGTGCAAGCTACTCTGCCATAAATAAACACAGGTTTTGAGTGATTACAGCGCTGTAAATTTATTCAAGGACGGAACGTCTTTAGACGTTTATGGATTCCCATGACTGAATACTGACATTGTAGTCTCCTGGAGAGTGATGCCTTACGGCTGATTACTGATCGGAATATAGAATGCCATCTACTCGTCTTGGTAAACAAAAATGACAGTCTATAAACGATTGTGTACGGTCTACGGCATCCAGCCTGGGAGGTAGATAGACTAAAGACAATTTTGAGATATCTGCTGCCACCGTTTTCGAGGTAGAAGTCACACATTAAAGATGGGGGCAGCAGGTTCCTTAGGAACTTTGGTTCCTATTTGCCAGAGTGTAAGGCGTCTCTTCATAGAAGATCATAAACTTACGTAATCTGGCATTATGTTAATTTATTAAAAATATTTCATGACAGTTTTGGCCTGCAATATAATAAATAATTTATTACTCTTAAAGTCGTCACACATATGAAGTCTTGTGTCTGAATAACGTTTTCTGTCCATGAAATTCCAAGCCTACTTTATCGCACACCTGGGCACACCTGAACTGCGTCACTGTGAACAACCACATTCTTCTAGCACGTCTGGGACAAAGGAAGCAGGCGAATTAGAAAATCATATAAGGTATTAACGGGTAGATCGAAGCTTTGTGTGTTTAGTGACGCATTTTAATAGAAATTTCAATGTTTTAAAAGCTTAAACTCTTTCGCCATCGAAAAGCTGCTGCAGTATAGTGTGAAGATGGAGGAACTCGCAGATCTTGAAGTAAGGCCAGAAAATGATGCTCTTCCATGTCATCTTTTCGAGATTTTATAATAATTTCACCGTCCGTCTCAAGGAGCTATCAGCTTCCGCGATCTGTTGTGAAAGATAATGGGTTTTGAACCCTCACTTTTTGACCGTATTTGAAGTAGGGTGGAATATGAGCTATTGTGTTGCCATAATCGTGCTGGTTTATTGAGAAGTAATAAAATATGAATCCACCTCTGTCAAAATTAACAGTAATAGGACCTTGCACGCGCACGCATACACACACATACACAAATACACAAAAATGCGTGCAATATATTGGTGTTAAGCACGCCGGTGTTAACAGAGAGTTTTGCGGACCACAGACTACAAACTCTTGCCATAGATAACTGCTCCTGCATCTGTCCCCCATTTCCCCACTAAAACAGCCTTGAAACCCTTTCAGCCCGAATATTATAACCCTTGGTAACCGAACACGAGAACTTAATCGACGGAAATGTCACAAATGAACGGCATTGCGCTGAAACGGGAGTTTACGTTATGGTCGCCTTGTTACAATCAACAGCAGCTTCCCCACACTGGCGCCCGGGCTCTCATTCGGCAGTGTCGCTATGTTTCACTGTATACCTCATACTGCACCAACTGTACCGCTAGCCTTTTGCTTTCAAAGGTGATGATTTCCTCTGCCTTCCTGTTGCCTGAATGAGTCGCCATTCATGTTAGAACGGCGAAGTACGAGGTATATTGAAATTCGAGTCAACCGGCATATTGTTTCATTTCTCACCTGATAAAATCTGTCATCTTTAAAAACTAAACGAACCAAATACACAGACTCATTACATGCCAAGCTCATTGTGTTTTTCCCGAGTGCCGTCCTGATGTTGAGAGTGTCGAAGGAGTTATTCAGGATTAATCTCTCAAAGGGCGAGATTACTGTAGCGTTGAAAAGTAATGCACTTTTCCCACACTCTTCCTTGAAAATTTCAGAATAAACAGCTATTATTTACCCAAAAGGCATTAGCCGGTTGTGTTTGTAATAGACGTGTAGTGTGTATCCTGTGAGGTCAAACTTAATTTATATATCCTTACATGAGCTTCACGCTCCAAAGCGTCCATACATCGTCTCGGAGAGTGAGTGAAAATGAGATATCTGAAATCACAGCATCAAATTAAGGAAGGGATTGAACCTGTGTATTTCAGAATCTAGGCACGTGTTAATCTAACAACATGGTGAGGTTCATTGCCAGGAGACGTGGCGTTACTGAAGCGATTTGCACGAAATATGTATTGAGTAAGGCGAGCTCTCAGGGGCGCCACATCTAGTGATCGAAACGGATGCCATTATTTTCAATACTGCAGTTGTCATAGCGCAGACATTTTGCGCGACAGCGGCGTGAAATAGCGACATCAAAAGATCGCGTGCTTGCTATCATTGCGTGATGCCACTTCTGGGGGAATGGAAGGAGAATGAATAGAAGGCCAGAGGGAAGAAGCGAAAGAGAGGTTTAGAATTCAGGTAACCGACAAGGGATGTGGAATAAAAATGGAAAAGAGAAGTCAAGGAGGATAGTTCGGAAAATACACGCATAGCGTAAAGATACTGGCATTTTCATTCGCTTTTAATTACCTCTGAAGCCCTAATAATTACGGACAAATTAGGTTGGGAATAAATTCGCTATTCTTTCTTCGCTACGACTTTTGTTACAAACATTTTTCATTCCCATGACCGTTTAGCGATTGACCCTCGAAACTCTCTTAACAGTGATTAAGGTTTTCGTACAATACTTTTAAATTTTTGTCAGATCTTATTTATTAATGGGGCTTATTGATGAATCTCTGCAAATCTGACTGCTGTCATATTTCACGAAAATCCGTCACAGTCGCGGTTATGATATTGACAGTTTCAGAAAACAGGGAAACAAGACTTCAGTCTAGATTCATTCGTGACATATCTGTCACTCTTAGGCCTGAATTATTGCTGTTTAACGTCCTGTAATTGCTGCGTCTCGCCGAGACAATAATCACAAACAGTAAATAAGACAAGACACTAGGATATCACAGCGGTGTTCCCGACGCTTCTGAGATTTCAGCAATAACTTTAGCAATAACTTTGGAAAATTTCTCGAAAATTGTGAATGCATCACATTTGAAGATCCATATCTCATGGAATGACGGGCCATACCAATTAGTAAATGTGTAGTTACGACTTAATTTCCATACCGTATTCATAAGCTCAAGCTTCGGTCTTGAAACTATCAAAGTGTGTTTCCTTGTTTGTGCCTGCGTGTCGGTGTGCTGTTTCCTGTCAGACGAGTGCATTCCGTTCCGGTTCATGACTGTCACTGCTGCTCCCCAAAACATGAACAAATTATTTAAACTTCCGAATATTACCATTTTTCCTCGGCGTCTGTGTCTGTGTGTCCATTTCTCATTACGGTCTCCAGTTCATGGCAAAACTTTGTCCAAGAAAGAGCACTGTTTATTGTATTAACTACCTTTTCCGAACCGAGGTCATAAAATGTATTTTTCTGTTACAAATATTTTTAGTTTTACCGATCTGTTTTTGAAATTATTATTTTACTCTGTTAAACACTTATTGCTTAAATATAGATTTTATATGGGTTAAATTTGCCATATATTTGCTTTGTCGTCAACTGGGTAACTGCTGTTTTACCACTGGTGTTTGTTACACAATGTACAGGGTCAGTATGTTTATTCTTACAACGCCATAGCAAAGTTCACACAACTAGCTATGATGCTTCATACCTTATCGTCATTACAGGGGGGTTAAAAATAGTTTTCGTAAGCTGTCGTTTCCTATTTCACATTTTGCAAAAATATATCTTAAAATTACATATTTTCCCGATATCTATCACCATACATCATTTCAAGAGCTATTATAAAAGCGATTATTTTGCCCCTACATAAATTCGCGGATCAGAGTCAGAGTATATTAAATTGTACTTGTGAACTGGGTAAGGAACCTGTGAGTTTCATAAAATGCGGGGAATTTCTTGACTAGCTGGAAACCGGTTAGCTTCTCAAGAAGGACTCTGCTCCATGGAGTAAGTAAGTAAGTAATACGTATATTAAACTGTAGGTTGCTGAGATTGTCTCAGATGTTTGTAATAATCATATCACGTGTCACGGCAATCGGTCAACTGGGTTCAAAATTTGAAACATATGTCAAGCCGACACTTAGTCCATTGATTAGGAAACAACGTGTTGTGAAAAGCTGAGCGATGGACTGCCTCAGAAATTACTTCAGAACCGATCGTTATACAAACATTTGAAAACTAAAAGAATTATTGTTTAATTCGGCTCTGTGAACGACCAAAATCACCCGTTACTTATCAAAACTACTGGATACATTTAATGAAAGCAAAGAGTAAAACCGAAGAACTGTTAAGGACAGATGACGTGCCCACTGCAGAGAGTTCTCAGCCTACTGGTGATTCATGATAACCTGGGAAATATTGTCAGGCACAGTTTTCCTGAAAGGGTGTTGGCGACACGAAGCAGCTTTCCCCCACATTTAAGTGCTGATGGCATTGACTCCACCCAAGCAAAGAGAGGCCACGGTTCTATAAGCGTCCTGCGGGTTGGCAACCTGCAACGGCCAACACGCGATTTTCACTTCTTTAAAACTTGTAAATGCGAAAATTTGCTTTGAATACATGCCGGCTTATTTCAGCTGTGACTTTCTTTTCCCGGAAAATAAGGCGTAAGTTTTACAGTCTGTAGATAGGCCAATAAAATAATTTACAAATGTCTGTCCTTCAATCATGAATTGTACAAGAACTTCTAGATAGAATTCATTTCTGAAACCCCAAAACTCGTGCAGAAAAAAAAAGGCTATCAGCTTGTGCCAAAAAAAATTTATATACCTCTAAAGAGTGTAATCCAATAAAATTCAGGGTGAATTTATTTCATGTCACGACCAGATTCACGTGTGTGTATGCATTTGTGTGTGTGTTCGGAGTGCAGTGTCCAGAATCTCTGTCCGGATTTGAAGATGCTGTATTTTCTTAAGCATTGCACTCTACGAGTAAAAACACGTACAAAAAGTTTATTTCAAGAAGTGCCTGTCAGTAAATTTTCTCTGCGCCCCTTGAAAATCCCGACCAATGTCCAGCCAAACATTGAGTGTAACAGAAACACGCCTTGTGAATTTCTGAGGTCACCGGTTCAAAGACTGCAGCAATGTGTGCTTTTATTAATCAAACCCGGCCGCCTGCCCTGTCCACCCAAACACGGCACTTCTGCAGATGGAGTTTTCAGGCTATCGAAATGGTGCAGTTGCGAGCTTCGTTCTTCTGCGATATCGCGCTCCGTCGTTGAGTGTTCTTTGTCGACCTTTTTGAGGCCGGGTAGTGGTCCCTTTTCCAAAGGTCACTGCTCCAAGGAAGAACGACATAACTCCATAATAAAACATTATGAGGCGTCATATCCCGGTGGCCAAATCATCAGGCCTTACATGCCCGTCCGTCTAGTGAGACGGTGATACCTGGCATGCCACGAGGAAATTTACTGATCTTTATGTGCGTCATCCCCGTTGTGTGATATACAATTAGTATGGCAATATATGTGCGTGGCACTTACCGTCAAACACAACTATTTTATTGGTTAATTATTGTAAGGTTTACAACAACAT
>Ga0123354_10017304_pt1 | contig 11291 bp, 9 predicted proteins | sample TergutLab28metaG_2_FD_97872 | JGI IMG/M metagenome (GOLD analysis project Ga0123354, IMG submission 97872) | Labiotermes labralis P4 segment gut microbial communities from Petit-Saut dam, French Guiana - Lab288 P4 | ecosystem: Host-associated > Arthropoda: Insects > Digestive system > Gut ... | reverse complement strand
AGCCCCTCTCCACCCTGCCCCCCTCCCTGCTCTTTTACGCTCTATTCAGGCGTCCCCCCCCCACCCCCTGTTGGCGGATTTTTTTATTGGGAGCCAACGGCAGGGGGGGGGGGGGGGGGGGGGTGATTTCTTCCTCCTGCAATTCCACTTCTCCTGTTTCACATTAAGTCTCACAGCGCAGCCTCTAAGCACACCTCGTACCCCCTAACATATTATATCTTGACACATGACAAAGCTTTTGTTTTCAAACAGCTGCAATTTCTGCTTGAAAGTTCTCCTCAATTCTTAGAAAGAAAATGGGTTCTGGTACATTTTCTCTTCTTCTGTAAATTCCCTGAATAACTCTGACACAATTAATTTACTGTAATAGTAGTATAGCCCCACGACATTCTCCACACTTTTACTGCACACCAGACTTAAACTCTGAGGTCATGTCAAGTACCTTCACAAACTGCCAGGAGACCTCTCTCTGTTATTTTAGCTCTTTTATGTACCTACTTAAGGTAAACCATACCTCGCCTAAGGAAACACAAGTTTTCATACTTCAGTTTTGTCCAGCCTTAATCTGTCGCTCAAAACTTTTCAAATATTCTGAGTACTGTCATTTACACAGCACTGTCTACTCAGAATTACTTTTGTTGACATTTGTCACATGACACATACTTTACAGCAATACTGCCAATGAACACCCTGTTCTGCAGAACACATTTCTCATATGCAGTAACCACCTCTCTCTATGACTGAGCTCATACTGCAGCTCTGATAGCAGGAGGACCAGGTGGGCTGATTCCCTTCTGCTCTGCAAGGTGGCATGCAAGTTGCCACATTCAAGAGCATGATTATAAGGCATCTGTGTATAACCACAACTGCAGATTGTCAATAATTTATTTCATGGTTAGGTGATCACAGGAAAGAACAATGGTACATAATATGAAATTTCTAAAATATGGTTCTTATATCGAAGCATTTAAACACAGCTGCCATGAAAAAAAGAAATTTGACATGCCGCAGTGACTTGACAGGCACATAACATTCAGTCTGATTGCACAAGACATTGTAATACTGAAAACATTTTATTCTATTTTACTGTAAAAATGACAATATTGCAACATTTTAATAATTTTATAAAATTGTACTTTCAAGAGCTAGCAAGATGAGACCAAAGAGTGGAGGTTTGTAAGGGGCAGCGAATTGGCTGACTGGTCCTTGAGATGTTGTGACAGTAAATTGGTAAACACTTGCAGTGAGAATTGTGATGTTTACACAGAGGTGCAGCAGAGAATTCTGATATCCTGGGATGTAATGTTGGGTCATGGGGATTTCCTGACATCGAAGACACAGGGTCAGTACACTATGAATACAAATAGATGTTGCGATCTGTCAACACAACATTATATTGTGCAAAAATAAGGTCATGTGTTTCAGCTGAAAATAATTAGCCATTATCAGGCCTAAATACAAGAATACGAAAGGGGCTATATTTTACAAATATGTTGCGGTTTTGAGATCTCACAGTTTACAAGCTTATATACGTGTGTGTGTGTGTGTGTGTGTAAAAAGATATAAAATGTCTGAAGCAAAAAATTTAACATTTATAAAACGTTTAATATATTAAATCATTACAGGGTTGTACAAATTTCTAGGGTTACACTTTTTTTTAGTGTTTAGTATAACCACAGTATTACACTGAATGTGTCATTACATCACGATATAATTAAAATCTTTAACAGCCTTTCCTCAGACATCTAAAATACATCAACCCAAAGAAATTTAGAAGAGCCCAAAAACTTTTTTAACTACATACTCTTTTTATAAATTAAAGGAAATTCTACAATATATCATACATGTGGTTAACCATGTTTGCATGTAACTTTCCTCTGTTATCATGTCTTATCATAATGTAATTTTAAATGCTGTCTTTTATTATTTCTTTTACTTATGTAATTGAATTGTAAAAATTATTTTTCTTGTATTATTCTTAGCAGGTACTGCACATTTATTATACAATCTTGTCTCTGTCATTGTTTGTTTTCTAATTATAATCTACATAAACTTTGAGTGAGTCCGCATATTTTAATTTGTTTGACCAATTCTATATCCAGTGAGTTTTTCTAACCCTTATGGATCTTACTGAATGTAAAAACAAAAATAAAGAAATAAATACATGTCACAACACAAAGTTTTGTGATTTTGTGACACTGTGCTTTGTACAGCTTTTATCCACGGTCATGGTTGCATGAATAAATTAAATTTGTGCTTTACATTAGTGCCACCAAATGCAAACAGCCTTGTGTTTTCTTTTTGGTCATCATCCATACCTTTGGATATAAAAAAAAAATACTACTGAAGGGCTTACCCTTACTTACAAGAGAATAGTGGCTTCTGTGGAGGATATGGAGCACTAATTCAGTGACTCCATATGTAAAACCACGGACTGAATACCAGCCATGGGTTCTTATTTTAACCCTATATTTTAATTATTATTATTATATAATTATATACTAATTTTACCCTTATTATTCTATTTTTTGGAATAATATTGTTAAAATTCATACCACTGTAAAGAAAGGCCTCTCTCCCTTCATATTCTTTTTGTGTATCCGACACTTTCATGATGATGGCTGATCCGGACAGCCAGAACATGTGTAGTGTATAGTGGATAGTGTGGATAACCCCTCAAAATTAGAATCTCCTTTAACTCAGATTCATGACAGCCAATAGGAATTCATAGGATCTGAATGTACATGTAGGGCCTCTTAACAGACAGAACAAAGCCACAATCTCAAAGAACAGTGATACTGTCAGCTTAACTAACTCAAAAACCAATCAATCAAGTAAAAAGATTCTAAACAGTTATATATAAAACATGTTAAGAACGATGATATAAATAACTGATTCATTATCTACCAACAAAGGGCTTAAAGGGTAAAATGTATTAGTTCCTGCTTTCACTATCTGTAGAATCACCCCATTTGACCTGTTTCACTGAACACCACTACAAATTAGTTAATACAAAAATAAACTAGGTGCTAACTATTTTAAGAAGAATTTAAAACATGGTGGCATATGTAATTATTTCCGAGAATCTTTAAAATTTAATAATATTGATTTACTACAATGTAGCAAGGAACAAGATATACAAATAACTGCAATTCCACTTAATACTCAGAAAAGAAAGGTAATTATTATATGTATTTATAGGGCTCCATGTGGTAATTTTGAATGCTTTCTCAATAAACTAGAAATTATACTTAATTCCCTTCATAAACATACCTCAGAATTCATTATATGTATATAATTGAAAAGATTATTAAATCCTTAAAATCCAAAAATTCCAGTGGATATGATGAAACTTCTACTCGAATACTAAAATTAAGTGCACCTCACATTATATCCCCGCTTACATATATCAGCTATGCAGTTTTAAACACCGGTATATTTCCTGATAGGTTAAAATACACCATTATTAAACCAATTTTTAAAAAAGGTGATGATCAAAACATAACTAATTATAGGACAATATCCTTGCTTACCTCCTTTTCAAAAGTTACCAAAAAACTTGTATATGGTAGACTTCTTGACCATATAAATACAAATTCTATTTTAGTTGATGTACAATACGGATTTAGAACTAGGTACTAAACTGAACAACCTTCATATTCTTTAACAAATAACATTTTAACCGCTATGAACAATAATTTAAAAATTGGAGGTATCTTCTGCGACCTTTAAAAAGATCTTGATTGTGTGAATCACAAAATACTATTGGATAAACTAGAATTCTAGGGTACTGAAGGAAAATCTAAAACACTGAATCCTATTTAACCTGCAGATATCAGAAAGTAATACTTAATAATAATACTAATACTAATAGCTCTTCAAAATGGGAATTCATCAAAAGTGATGTACCTCATGGTTCAATTCTTGGTCCCCTGAATTTCCTTCTTTATATAAATGACCTACCAAAAATAATTACAAAAATAACTGTATGGTTCTCTTCACTGATTATACCAGTCTATTATTAAATGATTCTAATGATTTAGATTTTAATATTAATATTAATCAATCTTTCTGCAACATAATCTCTTGGTTTAACAGCAATTCACTCATACTGCACTTCAATAAAACCCACTATGTGGAATTTAGAATGAAAAATTATCATCAGGTTAAAACTAAAGTTAAATATGAACAGAAAAATATTTCAAATTCCACTGAGACTACATTTAAGAAATCTAAAACATACTGTACCCCAATCTACACTAAGAACAATTTATTATGCTTATATACATCCCACATTAAGTTATGGCATAATTTTCTGGGGGGAGATCTTCCAATGTTAATAAATTATTTATTTTACAAAACAAAAATTTTTAGAATCATAACCAACACTGAAGTAAGGGAATCTTGTAGGAAAGCTTTTAAAAACATGGAAATTATGATGTTCTATTCCCAATACATTTTCTCACTAATTTTATTTACAGTTAAAAACAAACACTTATTCACCTCAAACAAGGAAATACATAAATGCAAAACCAGGAACAATCTACATCTACCAACTGTTAATAAAACCAAATTCTATAAAGGACCTTATGTATCAGGTTCTAAAGTTTTTAATCACTTACCATGACATATAAAAATCTTAGTCAATGATATGAAATACTTCAAATGATCTCTCAAGAGATTTTTATATCATCATTCTTTTTATTCAACTGAAGAATACTTCGAATATAATGAGGACAAGGACATGTAAATCCTACTACTTGACTGCAATTTTTACATTTATTTATTGTATTATCTTATGCACTCTTTTAATATCTTGTGTATAATGTTAATTTATGTAAGTTATTAGTGTGGTTGTCAAGTATTCTTTTTAACCTGATATTAGTTACACCAATTTGTAAGTTGCCTTTAGATGCTTATTGTACGTGACCTTTTCCTTTTCCATGGTTTGTACCTTAATGGGATGTATGGAAATAAATTTAAATAAATAAATAAATAAATAAAGGACTAATATACTAGATCTGTATGGTTGTGTTTGGTCGAATAATTAACACCTTATTTAGAAAAATGTTTGGTTGTTTGTTCCACCTACTTGCCTTACGATGCCAAGGACCCTCCCCGGACAAGGGAGTTGGAGGAACTTGTGCGCTGTGAGGAGAAAAACCTTTAACTATTCATAGGATGAGACTCCAATTCTCACCGCACAGTGTAGGGTAGCATCAACTGCAATGATAGAGAGGGGTGGCTTTGTTGGAGTTCCTAAATTCTACAAATTTATAAATTCTACACAAAGGCAATGATTCTACCTTTCACATTGTTGGGAGGTTCGAGGTGATTGATATTATCCTACTGTAATTTGGACTCTCAGAAAGCATTAAAAGATGGGAGGTCTCTGAGCCTTCCTGGTCTGATCACAGAAACATTCTTTTCAATTTCGAGGTCTTTGTTCCAGAATGCCTGGTCAGGAACTCTAGGGTCATCAGCTGGGACTTCTTTGGGGAGGATCTGAAGGGCAGGCTGGAGCAACGTCTGGATATGAACATGAAACATGAGGTCGGTTCAGGGCTCACAATTCTTTTTGTCCAGCTGGCCCTAATTTTGGCTTATGAAGGAAATTATTCCATTAGGCCTGTGAAAACAGCTAAATATCCTCTAAATGGACATTTAATTTTGAGTCCCTTAGAAGAGAAGTGAGATGGCTATTTAATAACAGCCTTACAAAAGAGAAACCCCAATGTTTGTAACTCTATAAAGAGGCTCAGTGGATATACAGAAAATAGGTGAGGAAGGCCTCTAAAGAATAATGCAGTACCTTCTGCAACTCCACATCAGTTAGGTTACACAGGGCTCTTTTTTAGACCCCAAAATCAAGCTGGAGTCTCCGGTGGCTCCTTCAGGGTCAGAAACGTGATCCAAAGGGAAAACTTTATAACTCCTCCTCCTCCTCCTTCTTAGGGCCCATCAGCTTATGTTCCAGATGCACTACAAGCTTATCAGCTTCCTCATTGCCAGGAATGCCACGGTGCTCCGGCACCCAAGCAAGGGTAACCTCATTCAGGCTAGCCAGCACAGAGAGTGCATCCAGGAATTCTGCAACCAGTTCTGAAGTCACGTTCAGACTACTGAGTGCCTTAAGTGCAGCCTGGCTATCAGAGGAAATAAGAATCCGCTTATTTTTATAAGCCCTTCTTATGTTTTCACACACACATTGTAGAATGGTATACATTTCGGTTTGAAAAACTGTGGCAAATTTACCCAGTAGGAAGCTAAAGCTTCTATTTGGTCTTAAGCCAAAAATACCAGACACTGTCCCTGAGTTAGCCCTAGAGCCATCAGTGAACCAGATCAGAGCATCCTCAAAGAGCACTGGGTCTTTGTTTCTCCCAGTCTATAATGAAACTGAAGATTTTGGAGTAGTAATAAACTTGAATAAACTGGAATAGTGTAGTCCGAATAACTCCTACTTGCAATTCACTTTCCAACTCAGTAGTTAGTGAGGTGGCGACCCATGCTGCTGCCTGTTGTACCAAGCAATACAATTAGCAGGTGGCTGTTGAAGGTGTCACCTATAGGAGAATGGAATGGTAAATAAATTCGTAAGCCAAGAATAATCCTGGCCCTGTTGCCACAGGGACCAAGGACTGTCATTCCTTACTTGGTCAGGATTTTCTGTGCCTGCCTGGCCACTGGCTCTGTTCCAGCTATATGGTGTCAGGTTAAGGTAGTATTTACATCTCAGCCTGGTAGGAGTTCCTATACTGGGCCTAGAGACCTCAGACCTATCAGTCTTACATGGTTCTTATTTATGACCATGGAGGGGCTGGTGGATAGGTATTTAAGAGATGGGACTCTGGATCTTATGCCACTGCATCCCAACCAGCACGCTTAACAAGTTGGAAGATTTGTGGAAAAGGCCCTTCACGACCTCGTGGTTCAGGTTGTGGTGCTTGACCAGAAGGAAACAGCTCTGGGTGTTTTTCTGGATACAGAAGGAGCTTTTAATTACATCTGTTTTGACTCCATGTGTACTGATCCCTGCAGGCATGAGTCAGCCACACTGTTGTCCTGTGGATTAAAGCAACCCTGGAGGGCCACCTGGCAACAGCGACTCTCAATGAGTCATTTATGAGCACTACGGTGTCCAGGGGTTGCCTGCAGGGAGGCATGCTGTCACCATTCCTATGGTGCCTTGCTGAGGAACTGACAGTGAGGCTCAAAGAAGGTGGTGTATATACTCAGAGTTACACTGATGACATTTCCTTGCTGACAGTGGAGAAATTCCCAAACACACTGTCAGAACTCATGCAGCAGGCCCTTCACACTGTACACACCATGTCATATTTACAAGGAACAGGGAACTTCCTAGTTTCAATAAACCTGTTTTTTCTGGATTCACTCTGCACCATTCTACATTGGCCAAGTATCTTCGGGTGGTCCCAAATTCTTGGCTGACCTGGAGGGAACATGTGAATATCAGGGTGAAGGCTCACAAGTCATTGTGTACCTGTAGGAGGGCCTCTGGTGCAATGGGGGGCTTAAAGCCAAAAGTGGTTTATTGGCTCTATGCCTCCTTCATATGACCATTCATCACCTTCGCATCTCTAGTCTGGTGGCCTTGTAGAATCCAAACACTTGTATGCTTAGGCATAACAGGGGCCATGCGCACTACCCCAACAGGTGCTATGGAGGCACTCACTTGCCTTCCTCCACTTGATTCACTGGTTCAGGTCAGCTGCACATCCACTCTGCTGGCTCTACCTTCACCTCCGTCGAGGGCACAGCAGTACATTGATGCAGCTTCAGAAGCTTGATGCCACATTTACCTTGGGAAATGATGAGGCCAGCATATAATTTGAACCCAAGAATAGAGGTGACTAGAGAACAGTGCCTTGCCTTGCATTTCAGGGACTCATCTGTCATAGAGATGGGTCCAGTATACAGGGGGGTGGGGGTGAGGCAAGAGTCTATGGGCAATCCTTGGGTACAAGCCTCAGTATCTCTCTAGGAAGATATGGTACAGTTTTCCAGGTTGAGATATATACCATCTTAGCTTGTTCTTACAAAATGAATGCTAAACCAGAGAAACACATTAGTATTTGCTCTGATAGTCAGGCATCCTAGAAAAATCTTCAGGCTGCTAAATCAAGTCCCCATTGGTACAACGGTGCCAAAACGCACTGAATATTTCCACCCACCACTTTGCTGGAATCTTGGGTCCCTGGACATTCTGGGACATGTGAAACTGAAACTGCCGATGAGGTCACAAGGGAGGGAACTGTTCACCAATTTGTTGGACCAGAACCAGCCCTGGGGGTCTCAAGGCAGAATATAAAGAAAAATATTGCATGCTTGCTCGGTAACCAGAACGTGACAATGTGGCAGGGTCTTACCTGCACTCAGAGGCTGGCTCAAGAACTATGTAACTATGCAATCGTGCATAGTTACTGGTTTCCTTACTGGACATAACACCCTGACAAGACAATGCTACATGAGGCCGATTTACAGTCCCGTGTGTGAGAGGTGTAGGGCACAGGAGGAAACCACAACTCTTGTTGTGTGGGAGTGTGGAACTCTGGCAACACACATGTAAAGCGAAGGCCTCTTCCTACAAATCACATTCTTTTTATGCGCTCGTACGACAACCTAATGACGGCAATGTAAAGTGGCCAAAACATGATTCAGCAAAATATGATGGACATATAATATTCGCAGCATTGTGCTAATCAGAAAGTATAATCAATAGTGATTTGGTAAATGCAACAGGATGATGGTACCTGGGAAAATAACTAATAATCTGTGTATGAATTCTTCATTCCAAACCAGAAACACTATCAACAAACTTTGAAAAAATAAACAAAAACAAAAAACAAAAACATTTAATACCTGAAGTTGCTAAGAGACAAGCAATGCTGTAGCAGGTGCACACGTACACACAGCTACAATGACTGCATAAGCATCAGAATTTCTGGTTTCAAATATACAGGCTGCTGCTCCAGAACTGCCTCTTCTACATTGGAGTAATCCCATGAAAATGTGAGAATGGCTGCAGGAACCAAGCGGAGATCTGTGAGGGTCTTGTCAGCATCTTCCTCAGACAGCTGGTGACCTATTGGTGTCGTAAGTATAAACGGCATGTCCTCATTAAGCAGGTTCTCCCTCAAGAAGTTATTGACTGCTTCAAGTTTCTCATACACAGAGAAAGTGCCCTGAAATAAAGTAGGACATAAGAACACAATTAATGTCAAAATATATCATAAGGAAAACTTGCCACTAGTCCTCCAGCAAGCCAGTTTCAATATTTATGATCTACAGACAGTCTTAGGCTTGAGCCAGTGGTAGTGTATTTGCCATATCACCCTCTGACATGTTTAATCTCATCCTATGAAACATAATTTCTGTAAGCTACTAAGAAACAAAGAAGTCATAAAATGTGAAACCTGGGTATTAGGAGTGACTTTCTAGGAAAAACAATAGAATAAAAATGGTCAAATTAGAAAAGTCAGAGTATTAGGAATACAGGCATAAGAACAAATAACCACTGGAAAGACCAAGACTAGATGTAGGAACCAAGAGATGAGGAATCACACAACAGAGCTGGGAGACTCTGCCCTGACAGAAGATGACAGACAAAAATGAAACACACTTTTTCATAACACTACCAGTAAAACGTGTCATCACAAACACATCAAAAACAAAAGTGCAAGAACTCAACCTTCCAGTGGCTCCTTTTTGCAGTTTGACAATTCAGTCAGTATCACTGACTTACACAGAGTCACTGGCATCATGTCGGGTGAATGATGAAGTGCAAGGGTTCCAGAAATAAAAAGATGTAGTCTAAATGAAGAACCACTTGTCTGGAGGGAAAGAGGACAAACACATACACCTCAGAATGGTGATGTCCCAGCCAAGATTCAACAGGCCTCTCCAAATACAAGTCTACAGAATTGCTGCTACACCAGCCTGCTTGGTATCTTGAAGTGTTCACACATTTGTAAAATACATATACAAAATAAATTTGTATAAGGAACCTCTTGTGAATTTGTTTCATCTCTCTTTTAAGATCACTGTGCCCCACGGTATGTAGAGCAAGACCTGATATATATATATATATAAAGCAAAAACCTCTTATGATTTTTTTTTGTAAAAATTCCATTAATCAGGTGTACTGAGTGAAAGAAATTCTTAGAGGGTAAGTCTGAAAATGTGTTTTGTTTTGTAGTTCTGTATTTAAATTGATGCTCATTTTACTAAAATAATATTCCATACACAGTGCGATCCATAAGTTTTAGGGCTGATTTTTTTAAATAACAGAACTAGAGCGATCTATCAGCCAACCCACTAACTACTATCAACCAACATCCATGCACTTACCCAGTTTTGTTTGTTTATCTTTGACAGTGTATGAGTTATAACTTGTCTTGTAAAGTCATTTTTCTTTATACGTCATGGATGGAGGAAATGAACAGAGAGTTGTCAAAAAAATTTTGTTTCAAAGCCGGCCTATCTGCGACAGAAACACTAGTATTGGTGAAAAAGGCTTATGGGAATGACGCCCTGAACTGATCGAATGTTGTTAGGTGGTATTCTCGATTTTGAGATGGAAGGGAGCTGGCAGAAGATGATGAGAGAGGTGGCAGCCCAAAATCGACTTGAACTGAGGTAAACACTGCTGCTGTTGCTGGTTTGGTCAAAAATGGCTGTCAAATCGCATCAAGAATGATAGCAGAACCTTTGAACATCCCCAAGACTGTACTTCTTCGGATTCTGAAAGAGGATTTGGGAAAGAGAAAGTTGTGTGCACGTTTTGTTCCACACTCCTTGACACCCGAGCAAAGGGAAGATCGAGTCACATCTTGCCAAGACATTATCGCAATGGCCAATGCAGACAAAACTTTTTTAACAAAATTATTATGGGAGATGAGACCTGGTGTTTTGCGTGTGACCCCAAAACAAAGCGACAGAGTTCTGACTGCGTTGGTGAGACAACCCCTCAGCCGCAGAAACTATTGATGAATTTTTTAGGCTCTCGAGGTTTAGTGCACAACGAATTCGTACCAGAGAGAAAAACAGTAAATGCAGAATTTCATAAAGGAGTAATGGATTGCCTCCTGAAGCACATGCAAGGGGTTCATCCAGCTGTGTTCTTTCCTCGAGATTTTTCTTGTTGCACGATAATGCGCCTGCCCACAAACCTGCAAGTGTTTGCCAATTTTTACCCAAAAAAATTACAACCCTTAATCACCCCCCCCCCCCAACACTACCCAGTATTTCATCGCCAAAGCTATTTTTTT
>Ga0123354_10017303_pt1 | contig 11292 bp, 18 predicted proteins | sample TergutLab28metaG_2_FD_97872 | JGI IMG/M metagenome (GOLD analysis project Ga0123354, IMG submission 97872) | Labiotermes labralis P4 segment gut microbial communities from Petit-Saut dam, French Guiana - Lab288 P4 | ecosystem: Host-associated > Arthropoda: Insects > Digestive system > Gut ... | reverse complement strand
TTGCGCTGACCACGTGACACCCCTCTATCCGCAAAAGTTGGCACTAACTTCGCCGACCGGCGGCGGCCGCTCTGTCGGTATAGTTCGCGTGCGGACTAAGGCCACGGAGTTTGGAATAATAAAGAGATGTGGAATAAGGCATATGTGATTATACCGGTAATAACTGGAGCCACAGGAATGGTAACATGAGGTTCATAGAAAAATTGGGAAACTATACCAGGAAAACACTCGATAGATTCACTACAACAGACAGCTATACTTGGGACATCACACAACATCCGGGAAGTACTGCAGTCTGAAACTTGAAGCCTGAGCAGTGGGGGATCACCGTTGGTTTAAAAGTGAAAGTACCGTGAAAAAAGGCCTGTGACAAGAGGATAATAATAATAATAATAATAATAACAACAGTAAGTCTGCCTTATTACACATTTAATAACACATGTGCTATAGAGTAATTCAAGTTTCCACCCCCTGCTGTGTAAAATTATGCAGAAGAATGAAGAATGCTACTTGAAATATTGTTATTATCAGCTTTCGACGAAAGTCCCTATTACACTTCATCCTGCATTACGAATTGACGCCATGATGAAAGTTCTTTCATTCCAGGTAGAAAGCATGTGAGTGTGTTAGGAATATAGGAATACATAACAGTTACTGCGTCTCTTACTTTTAATCCATTGAGTCAGTTTGAGAGAGATAGAGAGAGAGAGAGAGACGGCCGTACCCATCCTGTGGCGTTTCCCATGGAACCCTAGACTTATGCACGATCCATGTTCTGTTGGTTTCCTACCTCATCACCCCTACACCTATAGCTCAAAACATGAATGACGTAACAGTCTTAATTGGCGATGGAAGTAAGCCAATTCTTTGCATTTTACTGCTACTGACGAGGGATCTCAGAAATTCGGGAGAAAGTTCTTCATTTAAAATGAGTAAATAGGCACTGTGCTAAATGTTGGAGATAATCATGGCACAGTACGCCAGCATTCTTTTTTGTTTCTTTTTCTTGATTTATTTTTTAAGAGGAAACCTAGGCGAACAGGTGGAACACAGTATTAACAATTTAGAGTCTACGACTGACCTGAATTCTGTTGAAAGATTCAGTTCGTATCGCGCAGTAAACACATTCCTTCTCAATTATTCAAACCAAACCGTTCTTGCCTATAGGAAAATAATCGCTGTCTGTTTTGAGATTCATACAAAACACAAACACACAATCTATGTGCAGAACGTAGAATTATAAAAATTTAACCTGGTGATACGTGAAGTAACCACTGAGCTATTACGGTGCCAAAAGTATTTTCGAAGGACACAATGGGCAGATATGTACTAGATTGTCTGGCTTACTGCAGTGTCTCTTTTGCTTCATGTACGAGTCCTAACGAGACTTCCCATGCTGCAAGCGGTGGAAGTTCTGTCGCACAGCTTGAGCGACTGTGGACTTGGGGAAAGGCATGCCGACGTCGTCCTGAACATTAGGTTCTGCTTCAAACGGCACACAACTTCAAGGGTAGGTCAACTTTGGGGCTTAAATTACCCTGATTTAGGCCTATGTATTGTCCTTCCTGACATTTAAATACCCTTTGCAGGTCCATAATACTATAACACACGGAATTTAAATTTTCCCCACCTAATTTTTTGTGTGTTTAAACAACTATTATTTTCCTGAACAGCATTGAGCCGTCGGTGTTTGTAATAAAGCAGAAGTGTGCTTTCTGTGAGGTACGAACTGAACATTTAAATAGTTTTTAGATCAGGGATGCAAAAATCCCAGAAGCCAGATCACCTTGGCGACTAATTCTGTACTCTGGCGCCTAATATTTGTGGGTCCGCGATGTGTTCTTGATTTTTAGAAAATATGTGCACCCCTGCTTTACATGAATTTCAGACTTCGTATTTTTAAGGAAGAATTAATATGAGCCAGTGTTGTTTGTAACGCCTTTCTGCCCTTCAGAAACAGGAGAAATTTTCGGTATATCTCATCAAGGCTCCACCACTTCTGCTTTGTACTACAGTATGTATTATTGATTCGCAGTAAATCCTATTAGCTACTACGGTGGCTGAGGAGCCAAAAAACTCGAAACCGAAGGCGCGCACGAGGGGCGGGTATTAGCATTGTCATGTCTCTGTTGTTTGACGATAAAGACGGATGCGAAGGATAAGGGAAAATGTATGCAGATCAATTGTAAGAGAAAGGAGGGAACACACATGTTCTCTTAGTGCTTCTTTAAAAATTGATGGTTCCAGTAGCAGCTGAGTGAATGTTGGCAGCGACGGCGCAGTTTGCGCCTCTAAAAGCAAATACACTCACTAAAACTTCGGGGACTTTGTTGACGATTGGTTCTTTGATTATTGTATGACACTTTGCAAGACTTGCAGTAGGCCTCGACTGCAGCCTGCCTTTCCTTTTCCAATAGTGTTATTTTTCTCTAGTAGGAGGGAAAGGTCTCTTGTGGGGGTATCTGCATCCCTTAATATGTGTAGAATCTAGTGACATGTTCATGAAACTTCTACGTATTTCATTGCATATATATTTATGTTTGTAGCACCTAAGTTTATTATTATTTCACGCTGTAACCTGGACTGTAGGTATTAGTGCTGACCTTCTTCGTCTCCTTCTTCTTCTTCTTCTTCTTCTTCTTCTTCTTCTTCTTACATTATTTGGCCCAGATACCAATGCTTGTAGCACCTAAATTCACCTTTCATATTTTAGGCTCTAAAAACTGCAGTAACTAAGTTCCTTCTTTCTGTGCCTCATTTCATACACTACTGTAATCTGCGTGGGGCCGGGATAGCGCAGTCGGTATAGCGACTCGTTACGGGCTGGACGGTTCGAGGATCGAACCCCGTGGAGGCAAGATTTTCCGCACCCTTCCATACGGGTCCTGGGGCCCAAACAGATTCCTGTACAATGGCTACCGGGTCTCTTTCTTGGAAGTAAAGCGGTCGTGACGTGGCGTTGACCACCCACCTTGATCTAGCGCCGAGTTACAAGAAAGAGTAGAGCTATACCTCTACTCCCCTGTGGCCTTCATGGCCTGTCACAGGGTAATATTTACAGTAACATACAAAACAACGTCTGATTTGCTTGTCGTTTCCTTGAGCGTCCGAAAGATCTTTCTCCAGTTTGTATTTTATAATAATTGTAGGAATTTCTGTAATCTCCATCTTCTCTTTGTGGTCATTTTCCTTTCCGTAATTGTTGACCTTAAGCCTTATGGTTAACTTTAAAGATATTTAATTTGTCTCTGATGTCTCCGTTTCGTTCTTTGTTCTCTCTTCTGCATCCCGACACAGTTCTGAAGAATCTCATTTCACTCGCCTAAAGACTCGTTTCGCCTGTGTCCCCTGCTGTACCAGTTTCACTTTCGTACAATAAACAAGGCACAGGCCTGATCTTCTGGGACTTCAGCATTATAGCCTTCCTTCATTAACTGCCTATGTAGCTTTTCTTTTATTAAATTTACTCTCACCTTCTTCCTCCTATCAGCAGTACAACGTGACCGAACAAGTTGATCCAACCTGTAAAATTTTCTGACCTTTGCTCTACATATGTCCTGTTCAAATCTTGGCAGAGACACCGACCACCATGACTAATGCATTTCCTTTTACTCATTCCTTTCAAGTAAGTTAAAATCGGTCACGACCACATCCTGCTACATCTTTTTCTATTTGTTTACCATTATCCATGTTCTAGTTGGAAATTTTTAAATTCTCGTTAAATAAATAAATGAACGTAATACCAACACGGATGTCTGCGAGGTGAGGGTCACATTAGCTACACTCAATGTAGGGTCACTTGCGTCCTCAAGTTTTGTGTGATAAAAGACTGTTGAAAAATATGTGCGATAACTTGTTGTTATATTCTTTTACAACAAGATGTAAAAGCAATGCAACTGCGTGATATTTGTAGGCTACCTGTATAGCTGTTGTTTCTATGGCAACAACAGCAACAACGAGCAGTAAACCACTATTGCTAGGCCTCAGTAAGTTCAGATTAATTCAGCACGGAGGGTGATCGTAAAGAAAAAGCCGAAACAAAGAGTGGATGGATAAATAAATAATACGTTTCATATAAACTGTGTTTTTATTGTTTGTGAATAAATTCCTTAATGTTTACTTACCGCTTTCCTTCTGTGTACAGTTGTTCAACGTTGTCATCAACCGCAAGCTTCATGCAGCATGTTAGTAGCGTTGCTCTGTGTGCCGTCCATTCCTTTTCCAATACTGAATCTTCCTTCTCGACATCCCACGTTTCTTTTGATCATTCTCATCATTTCCGACACGAAAGCTATCAACACTCTTGACCCGGACTCAGGTCAGTCTTAGTCCTGGCTTCAAAACTAAGGTTCTCCATTTAGGGTTTGCAGTAGTTTGAAGTAGACGTTATTTTAAGTGCTTCGGCTATCCCGTTTCAGTTGTCATTCCTCCACTACACCATACGCCCCTGGTATTAAGCGGTTGGGGCATGTTTGGAATGTGAGTATCAAAGAAGCCCAGTCTTACCCCTTCCTACAAGAGGGAGATTCCCACACACACAACTTGAGTTTGTCGTTATGCATCAAGAATTGTCTGTGTTCATTAACTTAGCATTTGAGACCAATTTGCTCATTATCTCTTTCTATACAGTGCTATAAAGTCTATCTGCTGGACCTTCCGCAAGATTCATTTTCGATAAGTTTGGTGATGTTTGTGTGCTGCAGTAAATTTTCCTCAGCTCATCAGATATTGAGTAATACAAGTCTGTGAGCACCGAAATAAACGTATTTTTTTTTTCACAAAGCTCAAATGTAACTGGTAGATTCTTGCACTATCTCCCGCCGCACAAGAAATGGCATAAAATATTGCTTTTAGAACTTAATAAGTTCTACAGATTTGCTTTAAATGCAGTCGAACTCGGTTTTAACGTCACAAAAGGGACTGAATATTCTGTGTTGTTGAAAACAAGCGTTGTTCTAACCGAGAAGTATAATGTTGCCGTTAACTGTGAGGAATTAACTGGTACCACAGAATATCTGACGGTATAGGCGAGGTGTCGCATGAACCGACGTCGTTATAACCGGGGTTTGACTGTAGGTTGTAAGGAGGTAGGTGGGTTTCAACTGGCTCATCAAGTAACCCAGTAACTGCTTTTGTTAAACGGAATGTTGATGGCGGTGGTTTAATGAGGAGGGACTCCCTTGCTTTCCGCCGATCCTCCAGGACCTTAAAATCCAGTGAACAGGGTCGGTGATCTTAAGCAAAGCAGAAAGATCTCGCAGTGAATCGAGGACTCGTCTGGTGCAGCGTCCTAGTATTGGCTATCGGATTATCGCTATATAAGGATCGTGTTGTTGACTGCTGCTTGCTGGGGGCTGCTACAGGAGACACACTTAATTCTACAGGCGAAAGTGAAGGGGGAGCCTCCATCATCACCATGGGAAACTGAAGGAGATGCCTCATGTTGTTTGCCGCACTCGATTGCGGCTTCTGCTTCTGCGTTTCCAACAACAGTGGCATAAGTAGTTTCACTTCTGCGCCTTGTATGCAGTTCTATGGCACAGGGCCTTCTTTGAGAAAGTAATGTTCGTGAAATTAATCAGGAAGATCTCCGAGCCCCTGTCTTCATTGCCGTGCTCGCAACAGCCTTCACTACACTCTGCTGTGAGCCATAAAATTCAAAAACACTCATGACCCAATTATTCAATACATGTAAACTAACAATTTCATGTTTTGTACCTATTTCATGTTTTTTTACCTGTAAAATAACCACTGCCACCGGGTAACAACCCAATCGCAGTAAATAAATAAATATGTGTAAAAAAATATATATTCTCTCTCCCCTCCCCCACCACCCGTTGTGGTCTCTGTCCTGCACATTTAATATTATCCGAGTGCTTACGTAAGCAGTGAAACATTAAGGCGTTTAGGAGAGTGTATTTGTAGTTCAGTCATTTATTAAGCTTCTATAGGGTATAACGAAGATACGTGCATTTTTGCGTCCGCCTCCTTCCACCACCTCACACTTCAATTATTACTCACGCTTTATCATAGGTTAAATAAACCAGTGTTGCACAGTGCCAATATAAACTGGCCTTCGAAAATTTCATTTCTATTTTGAAAGGAATTTAATTAAGTCTAATATATTAATATTAGTATTGATTTTGGTGGACTACTGCTACTACTGCTGCTGCTGCAACAATTGTCATTAGTATGAAAGAAAGAAGACCATATCGGGGGTCTAGAAGTAAAAGATAGGAAAGAGAAATGGAAAGGACTAAGCAGACAAAATGCAAGCATGGGTCCTAACAAAAGGCCTAAACAAAATGAAGGTGAGATATCTGTTGAAGTCCTGGGTTCGAAATTGTAAGTTTTATTTCGTACTGAAAAATTGTCTGGATTCTCTACCCGGCACTAAGATCAAAGTGATCCGGGGACACGCTTTTATTCCGTCTTCAGATAAAAATGAAAAATGGGCTTCATAAGAGCGTGATAGATAAAGCAAAGGGACACATCTAATCAGAGTACCTGAAAGTTTTTAATATACGGTAAGAGTGCCTATCGGCATAAGCATTCAAGGCACACTGCCACACACTCGAAACAATAAAAGCCAGTGGAAAAATGTCAAAATTGTTACGCCAATGTTTATTTTTATATAAAAAAAAATTCATTTGAATACTGTAAAGCAGGCGATATTGCGAAGGTCTCAGCAAACAGCGCACAAACAAACACACATACACACATATACACACACGAACACAAATATTCAGTCACACAACATATAAACACAGTCTCAACACACAGACACAAAACACACACACACACAAACAACACAAACACAACCACGCCACATTCACAACTACACCACATAAACAAACACACATACACAAAATCACATACACACACACATCACAAAAAAACATCACCGCCACCGCCACCGGCCCACGCGCACACACACACACACCAAACAGAAATATACACACAAACACACACGTAGAAACACACACCAACATAACGAAAGGCAAAAACCACACAGAAACACAAGCCCACACACACAACCACAAACAAACGTATACACACACAAAAAACACACACACAGTCACACACCACAATAACACAACACCGCTCACGCGAAACATACACACACATCACACACAAACCACACAAACGCCCTCCCGCCACAACTACAAAAACACAACACACACAAAACAAACAATACACACATACAGCACAAACACAAATACCCGTACCTAAAACACAGGCAAAACACACAAACAAGCACAATCCCGCCACATACACACACACACAACACATAAACACACACCCAACCAAACAAACACAAAATCACGTTAAACACACAAACACAACACACAAAAACACATCCGAGCTAACACACAAACAGAAATATCATACACACACCACACAAACACGGCCCTGCAAACCCAAAAACACACACCACACAAACACACTACTGAACCCTCCTCACACACACAACACACACATTTAACCAAACACACACATAAATCACAAATATCCACACAAACAAATAAAAACACACAAAACACACCTAGACACAAACCACACAAACACAAAATCGGCCCATACACGCACAAGAAAACACACACAAAACGCACAAAAACCTCCGCACAAACACACACACCACACAAACAAAACCAAACGAACACACTCCCGAAACCAACGCACACACACCACGCACACTCACACGACACAAACACACTTCAGGACAGCGAAACAAACATAAAAAACAAACATACACAAACACACACACACACACCCAAACACACACACACATAAACACCACAGAAACACAAACACCTAAACACAAATCCAAAAATATACACCCACACAAACACGAACACACACACCCCTAAAAACAGACACACCCACACACAAACACACACACAAATACGCTCACACACATCACATATGAACACACACAAACATTCACAAACCCATACAAGCAAACACATAAAACACAAACACAACAAAGCCCCTCTCTCACACCTGAGACGCACATGCACACAAATTCAAATACGTATACAAGCACACACCCACACAACCAAATAAAAACACACACACACTCACAAAAACACATCCACACAAACACAAAAAACAAAAAACACACGCCCCACAGACACACAGACACACCACAAACATATTAACAGCACACAAAACACACACCTGCCCTCTTACCACATAAACATCCACACCACAAATACACGCCCGCTCTCACAAAAATACACATACAACAAACACAAACACACACCACAAAAATTCAACAAAAACACACACAAACGCACACTACATAAACATATCCACCCACACAAATAATCCCACACACACAAACACACAAAACACACTAATATCCAAAAATGCAAATGCACACGAACAAACAAAACCTCACCAAACCACACGCGCAAAAACACACACACCCCCACAAATACGAACCAAAAACACGAAACCACACAAACACAAACCTACACAAATAAAACCACACACACACACGAACACAACCACGTTCAAACACACACACAAAACACTAACAAAACACGGCCCCCTAACACACAAACACACATACAACACACAAACACAACACCATCTTCCCTCACACACACACAAAGGCAACACACATATCAGAATCTCACCAACCCACTCACACGCAATACAAACACACTCTACACAAACAAAACAAGCCGACAACCGCAGAAAAAACAAAACAAACAAGCACACAACAGCCACGCTAACACACACACACACACACACACAAACTCACAACCGCCCAACACACACACAAACACATCAAACAAACACACAACACAAACACGTACCCCCACCACATAGAAACACACACAACACACACAAAACACAACAAAACGGCACCGCAAACTCAAACACACAAAAACCACACAAAACACTAACGAAACACCAAACACAAACCACGAACACAATACCCAAACACACAAAAACACAACACAGACACGCACTCATGAACACACACAACACATAAACGCAAAATGAAACCCCTAAAGCACACCACACACTCAAACACACATGCACACACAACACAAACACACACACACACCCGCAAATACATAACACAAAAGCACACCACCCAACATACACACACACACACAAACACACCACACAAACACACGCAAGACACCAAACACAAATAAAAACCACAAACACAAAGACCCAAACAAATATACACATAAATACACATAAAAAATTCAACTACACAAAGCCCCCAAATACAAACACACAAACACACACACATCCACAAACACACAACACACACACCACCACCACCAAAAGAAAAACACACATACAAACTCATCCACGCAAAGGAAACACCAACACACGCCCACAAAGACACAACAAAATGACACACACAAAACGAACACACCACCCTTCCCCCACAAAAACACCAGAATCCCACGCACAAAACCACGATAAAACAAACAACACAAAAAACATACCTCCGCCCACACACAAAATACACTCACCACACAAACAAACATACACTCCTCACACACACAACCCCACCCACTCAAATACACACACATCGAACACATAAACGCAAACACAATCCCACACACACATACACACAAAACACACAAACACAAACCCTTTCCACGCAAACGCAAACACACTCAAACTACACACATCAATCGAACACAACACCGCCTTCCCCCCACAAACAAACACACACACACAAATTACACTACCGCCCACACAGAGAAAAACAACACACACAACACAACACAAACACAATCTCGGAGGCCTCCACACACGCATACCACACACACCACACAAACACTCTACCGCCGCACCCACAAAGAAACAAAAACAACACAACTATACGCACACAAATCACAAAAAACAAACACGACACACTACACACACCCAGAAACACACTAAACACACACGCACAAAGAAACACACCCACTCACCCACACAAACGCACCTCAAACAAACACACAAAACACAAACACAACAGCGCCATCCCACACAAGAAAATTACATTAACGCCACAACCAACGCACACACACCACGTATACAAACACATACACAAGCACACACACAAACACTGCACAAACGCAACAAATTTCCACATACACACCCACGCATACACACACCTACGCACATAAAAACACACACCGGAACATATACAAAAACACAACCACACAAACAACACAAACAAAATCCCGACTTCCAAATTCTAATAAACACTTACACAAACACCACAGAAGCAAACACAAGCCGCACTGCAACAACGCAAAACTTACACATACCACACCAAAACACACCCACACACAAACACACACCTCAAGCGCAAACAATACGAATACAAACCAGCTCCCTCAAACACAAACACAAATCCACCACACACACACACACAGACACCAACAAACACACGTACAGAAACAAACCCAACAGACACAAGCATCCACGCACACACCCAAAAACACACACATACAAACACAAACAGCTCCCCCCCACACACACACAATTCCACACAAAAAACACAACACACAAACACACCACACCAAACCACATATAATGCACACCACATATAGAGACATATTACACGAACACAACACCGACATCAACACAAACACACAAATCATAAACAAACAACATAAAACAAAAATCCCCACACACAAACACAAAACACACAAACAAACCACTGACATCCCCACACAAACACAAATACCAAACATATACACACCATACACACACAAACACATACACACACACATACACACACAACACACCAAAACAAACTCACATCAAGCCACAAATACACCACACAAATAAAACCCGTCCCTCACAAACGCAAAAAAGCACACAAAAACCTAAAAATCACACACACACACACACACACACGCACACGTCAAACATTCCACACCCAACACACACACACACACACACACAAATTTTACACAAAAAAAACCCAGCCGTCATATACACACACCACAGACACACACAACGACACAAACACACACCCACAAGGCTGCTGCAACAAAATAATATTTTCCATCCGTGCAGAACAGACTAGGGATAAAATTAACATTAACCGCAAAGCTAGCAGCAGTGCTGACCGGACACGGGAAAAGAAGGGCATATCTCAACTGGTTCAACCTAGGGGACAACGCGAGATGTATATGCGGCCACAACGACCAAAGCATGGATCATCTCCTATTCCAGTGTGAGAAGACCAGCACACAGCGAGAGGTCCTAAAACACCAAATTAATCAAGAAAGAAACTGGATGGAAATTAAACAAGAA
>Ga0123354_10017301_pt1 | contig 11293 bp, 11 predicted proteins | sample TergutLab28metaG_2_FD_97872 | JGI IMG/M metagenome (GOLD analysis project Ga0123354, IMG submission 97872) | Labiotermes labralis P4 segment gut microbial communities from Petit-Saut dam, French Guiana - Lab288 P4 | ecosystem: Host-associated > Arthropoda: Insects > Digestive system > Gut ... | reverse complement strand
TAAATAAAAAATTATGAAAACAAAATATATTCTTTTGGTTTTATCTTTATTTTGTACGAGTATAGGATTTGCACAAAATAAATTATTCGACAAGTATGCCGACATGGATAATGTAACTTCCATATACATCTCTAAAGCAATGTTCCAAATGATGCCGCAAATAGATAACGTCGGGGTAAACCTGATGAATCTGAAAGGAAAAATCGAATCCTTACAACTTATTACTTCCAATAATAAAGACCGGATGGCTCAAATGAAAAAAGACTTTTCACAATTGGTCACTTCTCAGCTTCAGGAACTGATGCGTATCAAAGACGATAAAAGCCACATTCATTTTTATTCCAATACACAAGGCGACCAGATAAAAGAATTGCTAATGATAGTAGATGATGAAGATGATTATATGGTAATCCAACTTATTGGTAATTTTACATTAAAAGATATTCAGGAAATTACAGATAAAAAATAGAGAAACGTCTTATTCCTCATCTGAAAAATTCTCTACTAAAACTTCACGGTAGGCATTGAATATTTTCGATTTGGATATAAAACCGAGGTATTTCCCCTGTCCGTCGATTACCGGAAGATTCCATGCTTGTGTATCATCAAAAATTTGCATGATTTTTTCCATCGGTTGTTGAATATTAATTTTGGCAGGAGGCGAAATCATGAATTTTTTTACCTTAAACCGGTCGTATAATTCCGGACGAAACATAATATTTCGAATATCATCCAGCAAAACAACACCACGAAAAATATTTTCTTCATCCGTAACGGCAAAAACATTCCGGCGGGAATTTGCAATAATTTTTACGACATCTCCCAGCGTCATTTGCGGGTGAATTATTTTAATATCATTTTCAATAATCGACTCAATATCCAAAAGCGTCAAAACAGCTTTATCCTTATGATGAGTCATCAATTCTCCTTTTTGCGCCAGACGGATGGTATAGATGCTGTAACGCTCGAAACACATAATAGTGATAAATGCGCTGATAGCGACAATCATCAACGGTAAGAAGAGATCGAAACCGCCGGTTAGTTCGGCAATCAGGAAAACTGCCGTTAAAGGCGAGTGCATAACGGCAGCCATCATGCCCGCCATCCCCATTAAGGCGAAATTATCCTGCGGAAGATACATGCTTGGAAAAATCTTTTCCATCACATTAGTATATATAAATCCGACAATTGCTCCCAAAAACAACGACGGTGCAAAAATTCCGCCACAACCGCCGCCGCCGTTGGTAGCTGTAGTTGCAAATACTTTCATGAAGGCAATCATCAACATGAAAATAACAGGCGTCCAAAAGAAATCATGAAAACGATAAAACAAACTCCCATCCAACAAGTGATCATAATGCCTGCTGATAATATCGGAAATGGTGTTGTAGCCTTCTCCGTACAGCGGAGGAAAAAGGAAAATAAGTACGCTTAACAAAATAACTCCGACAATAAATTTATTATGAAAAAGCTTTATCCGGCGGAACAGACTTTCCATCCATATTGTAATACGGGTAAAATACAGCGCAAACAAGCCGCAAATAATTCCAAGCAGAAATACGTAAGGAATTCGCTCAACAACAAACGGATCAACTTGAGTAAATTTAAACATTGCCTCCATACCGGTCAGGATGTAGGAAACAGTAGCGGCGGTTACAGAAGAGATGAGTAACGGCATCACGGAAGCGGTAGTCAAATCGAGCATCAAAACTTCGATGGTGAAAAGCAACCCGGCAATCGGGGCTTTGAAAATTCCGGCAATAGCGCCGGCAGCGCCGCATCCGACCAGCAGCATCAATGTTTTTTTCTCCATTTTGAACAGGCGTCCTAAATTAGAACCGATGGCAGAACCGGTTAGTACGATTGGCGCTTCGGCTCCCACCGAACCACCAAAGCCGATAGTGATAGAGCCTGCAACTAATGACGACCACATATTGTGCTTTTTAATGCGGCTTTTCCGCTGGGAAATAGCATAAAGAATTTTGGTTATACCGTGACTGATGTCATCTTTAACGATGTATTTAACAAATAAGCCGGCAATTAAAATACCGACTATCGGATAAATCAGATAAAAATAGTTGGCGTTAGTCACTTCGGCATGACCGGTCAGAAAACGTTGAATCAGATGGATGGCAGCCTTCATTAATAATGCGGCTAACGAAGTACAAATTCCAATAATAAAACTTAATATCAGAATAAAATATCGTTCGGAGATATGTTTTTCCCGCCACAGTAAAAACGCATCAAACCAACCTTTTTTTTTCATTTTAAATTCCTTTCCCTGTTAAAATGGTTTGGACGGTATAAATGATAATCTTGAGATCTAACATCAAAGACATATTTTCGTAATACAGAATATCGTATTGCATCCGTTCAACCATTTCGCTTATGTTGCGTGCATATCCGAATTTAACCATTCCCCAGGAGGTAATTCCCGGACGAACGTTATGGAGCAAGTAGAAATAAGGCGCTTGTTTCACAATTTGATCAATATAATATTTCCTTTCCGGTCGCGGGCCCACAATCGACATGTCACCCTTCAGTACATTCCAAAATTGCGGAAGCTCGTCGATACGGTATTTCCGCATGATTTGACCCAATCGCGTCACCCGGTCGTCGTTTTCAGATGAAAGAGTAGGCCCTTTTTCTTCGGCATCTTTCCGCATCGTCCTGAATTTGTACATCATAAACGGTTTTCCCAAATATCCGATTCGTTCCTGTTTGATAAAAATCGGACCTTCCGAATCTCTTTTTATTCGAAACATCAAATACAAGTAAACGGGGAACAAAAATACTAAAAGAAATAAAGATACCAATTTATCCAGTGTTAATTTTATATTTTTTTCTCCTTCAGGAAAATTGTGATGGGTTACATCAAATAGCGGAGCGCCTGTAATTGCCTTTACTTTAATACCTCCCGTCAGTAAATGAGTATGACTGATAGGAAGTTTAAGCGGTAATTGATATTGATACAAGGAATACAGCAAAGCCAATAAATCTTCGTCTTCTTCCGAATCGATAGCAACAATTAATTCTTCGGTATTTAAATCCCGGATAAGCGCTTCCAAATCGTCCAATCCGCCTAAAATGAATTGCTTGTCAATCATCGATTGGGAAGAAGCCGGATTGATTCGTATAAATCCTTGAATCGTGTAAGCTATCGAAGTAGTAGATTCATTTAATAGTTTTTTGATTTGCAGCGCTTTTTCACCGGTGCCGAGAATGAGTGCATTTGTCGTCCACTCCCGGTTCCGAATCTTCCTCGCAGTTTGGTTGGTAATTATTGAGCGAAACAAATAAGTAAGACCGAATGTGAAAAAGAATAAGTAAGCTAATTGTTCGTAGTAAACCCGGATTGAATCGGGCAAAATCTTAAGAAGGAGTGCGAAAAAGAGAAAAATGGCGCCTATCAGTACGGTGCCGAAAGTCGTAAAAAATTCCGCTAATCTTGATTTTTCAACTATTTTGTTATAATATCCCGAATAATAATAAAGAATAAGCCATCCGAACGGCACAATGATTTGTCCGATCAATACATTCCGGGAAAGTAAGAAATTACTCAAAGCACTGAATCCGCCATATTGGGCGACTTCGTAATACCGGACAACATTAAATGCAAACCATGCTAAATTGGCAGTTATATAATCGGCAAACAAATATTTGAATAACTGTGATTTTTTTCCCATACTCTAAATTACTCCCGGATTATTTTTATTACTCCGTTTTTCTCCAAGCGAATGATACTTGAAGGCTTGGATTTTTGGATTTCATCACTTCTGTAATTGACCACATAATCTACTAAACGAAAAATTTCCTTATTTATTTCGGAAAAATTAGACGGCGAAGGCTCTCCACTAAAATTGGCGGAAGTAGAAACAACCGGTTTTCCGAATTGACGGCAAAGTTGTTGGGAAAATACTTCTTTCGTAACCCGGATACCAATGGTTCCATCGGATGCGATCAGATTGGCAGCTAAGTTTTTTGCACCGGAATAAATGATGGTCAACGGTTTATCCGAACATTCAATCAACTCCTGCGCAATTTCAGGCAAATCATCAATATAGCAGTCTAATCGAGCGGGAGAATCCACCAGCGTCAGCATAGACTTTGAATCGGAACGCCGTTTGATTTCATAAATACGTTTTACTGCTTCCTCCTTAGTAGCATCGCACCCAAGTCCCCAAATCGTATCGGTAGGATAGAGAATGACTCCTCCTTTTCGCAATACTTCGCAGGCTTTTTTCAAATCTTCGTTCATGTAATAATTGAATAATTGAATAATTGATTTTTTAATTTGAGACTAATTTATTTTGAAGTTCTTCCGCCGAAATACCGAGGAACAGCTTGCCTTGATATGCTAACGAGATTTTACCGGTTTCTTCGGATACAATAATAACTTTAGCGTCGGTTTCCTGCGACAATCCTAAAGCAGCCCGATGCCGCAACCCTAAATCTTTTGGTATATCGCTGTTTTGAGAAACGGGCAAAATGCAAGCCGCCGCTTTAATCTTTTTAGCACTGATAATCATAGCGCCATCGTGTAAAGGGCTATTCTTAAAAAATATATTTTCTATCAAGCGGGAACTGATATTGGCATTCAAGATTTCGCCGGTCTCGACGAACCGATCTAAAGGAATGATTTGTTGAATTGCAATCAATGCGCCTTCTTTGCGCTTCGCTAAATCCATCGCAGCCAAAACTATCGGCATAATATAACCGATATTTTCATCGATATCGTCTTTATTTTTAGGCCTGAGTAATTTTTTAATGAATCCGAGTCCTTTGTTTGAACCCAAGGCTTGAAGAAATTCCCGAATCTCTTTTTGAAATACAATCGCTAAAATAATAAAACCGACACTGATGAACTTGTCGAAAATGGCGCCGGTCAGACGCATCTCAAAAACTTGAGATACTAGAATCCAAATGGCGATGAAAGATAGAACGCCTAAGAAAATAGTGGTTGTTCCCGTTTTCCTCATCAAAAGAAAAGTTTCATACAGAAGGAATGCAACCAGTAAAATATCAATTACGTCTTTTATTCCGAAATGAATCATTTATTTTCGTTTTTTAGTAATCTGTTTATTATCTCTTTAGTTTTTTTCTCCTTAAAACGCTGTTGAGAACCGGAATATTAGCCAATGGAAAGTCGCGTTTAACAATAACAACTATAAATATAGCAAATAAAACGGTACGAATGAGTAAGTTAATTCCCCGGTAAGGAGTTGCAATGACCGAAGACAAGACGTATAACAATAACGCCAACGCCGAATAAAGTCCCAATGCACGCAAGTCGTAAGGTATGCTTAAATACTTCAATCCTACGAAATACGACAACAGCATAATCACCAAATAGCAGGCGAACGCCGACCACACACTGCCCCAATAGCTGAATTGCGGTACAAGCAAAATATTTCCCGCAACGATTATCACCGTGCCGATCAATGCAAACCATGCACCCCACATCGTCCGGTCGGTCAGTTTATACCAAATCGAAAGATTAAAATAAACGCCCTGAAAAATAAACGAAACCAGTACCACCGGGACAATTTTCAGTCCGACCCAATATTCGCGGGCAAGAATAATTTTGAAAATATCGATATAAAACACCATTGCCAAGAAAATCAACCAGGAAAAAATCACAAAATAGGTCATTGCCCGCGAATAGGAATCAAGGCTGCTTTTTTCGCGCTTTTGAGAAAAAACAAAAGGTTCGTATGCATAACGAAACGCCTGTGTAAACATCAGCATCACCAACGCCATTTTCGACGTTGCACCGTAAATGCCGAGTTGCGTTTCACCATAATGTCCCTTTAGCAAGAATGGGAACAAGACCTTATCCAAAATCTGATTCATAATTCCGGCTATCCCCAGCAAAAGCAAGGGTAAAGAATATTTTAATATACTTATAAATAACGGTTTATTAAATGTCCATTTTATGGAAACGATATAAGGCAACAGGAACAGGGTTTGGATGAACGTAGAAAGAAAATTAGCGACAAACACGTAGCCCACGCCGTAATCCGGATTGTAAAACCACGAAACCATACTTGGAGCTACCCGCATCAAATAAGGGCAAAAGATGAAAAACCAAAGATTTAACAAAATATTTAATACTACAAACAATATTTTGAAAGCGGCAAATCGAATCGGCATTTTTTTGTAGCGCAAATAGGCAAACGGAATGGAAGCAAAAGCGTCTATCGCCACCGAAAAACCAAGCAGCCAAATATATTCGGGATGCGGCGCATAACCAAGCCGGTTGGCGATCGACTGCGAATAGAGCGCCACCAATACGGCGAACAACAGTGAAGTGCCGCCGACTGAAATCATGGATGTGCTGTAAACGCGCAACGGATTCGGCTCGTCTTCCTTATTGATGAAACGGAAAAAACCCGTCTCCATTCCGTAAGTCAAAATCACAAGCAGCAGCGCCGTCCACGCATACAGGTTCGTAACTTGTCCATAGTCGGCAGGACTGGCGAGAACATACGTATAAAGCGGGACCAGCAGCCAGTTCAGAAACTTTCCTAAAATGCTGCTCACGCCGTAAATTGCGGTATCTTGAGCTAATCTGACTAATTGTCGCGGCATTAATTTACATTACTAAGAATGCGCAAAGATAAATTAAATTTTGTATTTTTTCAACATTCTCTTATTTTAGAACAACTTTCGGCTCACCGGTAAAATTCTGTGGGAAAGTGATGCGCACCTTTTGTTCCTAAATCTAAAAACTAAAATTCCACGTAACGGAAGGTATAAATCGGAATAGATAAATCTTTTCTGCATACATGCTGTCGGGATTATCAGCGTCCTGACGGAAAAGAATTGTCCAAACGTTCTTGCGGCCATAAGCATTGTAAAGCGAAAAATTTAACTCATGTTTGAAGCGTTTCCCCGGAGGAGATAATTTCCAAGTAGCCGAAAGGTCGAGACGATGATAAGCCGGATAACGATACTCATTCCTGCCGGAATAAATAGGAACATAATTACCTTCAATTTGGAAACGGCCGGTGGGATAGGTAACAGGCGTTCCGCTGCCATATACCCAAGAAGCGGAAAACGACCATTTTTTGGAGAAATCATACGTCGCAAGCGCTGAAACATTATGGGGCTTGTCGTAGGGCGAACGATACCAATTGCCTTCGTTGATATCTTCCACCTGGCGCATGCTTTTCGAAAATGTATAGCTTACCCAGCCGTTGAGCGCTCCAACCGTTTTACGCAGCATAAGCTCTAATCCATACGAATAGCCGCGGCCAAATCGAAGTTCCTCTTCTATATTATCGTTCAGAAAAAGATTGGCATGGTCTTTGAAATCCACAACATCCTTCAGATTTTTGTAGTAAAGCTCGGCGGAAAACTCATAGTTGTCGGAAGCAAAATTTCGAAAATAGCCTACGGCAAATTGGTCGCACAATTGCGGCTTCACACTGGTGGATGCAGGAAACCATAAGTCGAGTGGCGAACCGGCTGTCGAATTGGAAGCTAACTGTATGAATTGGGTTGTCCTTGAATAACTTGCCTTTATCGAATGCCAGTCGTTAAGAATAAATGTTATGCCAGTACGCGGTTCAAATTGTTGCTGGTGATGCGTGACGGAACCTTTGTCTACGTTCGCAAAGTCTGTATAGCGAAGCCCATACTTGAATTTGAGCTTATTACTAAGATTTGTTTCATTCGATACATATACTGTGTTTTCCATTGCATACTGTTTAGGAAATGAAACGCGACCGAAAATCGATTCAGTTCCAATACCCCCTCCGTCACCGGGGTGAAAAGTGTGAAAGGTGAAGTTGTAGCCAAACTTGATATTATTCATAGGATTCGGTACGTAGTTGAAGTCGGCTTTCAGACCGTAATCTTCAAGACCCGACTTTAGTTCCTCTCCGAGTTGGTCGGTAAACTGACTCATCAGATAATAGTCATACCAGCTACCTATTAACGTAAAATTAGAGAATAACTTGGGTGTGAATATATGATTCCATCGAGCCGTCACTGTTTTGTTACCGAAGTTCATGCCTACCATGTCGCTGAAGCCGAAATTGTCGCGTCCGGTATATGCGGCTAAATAAATACGATTGTTATTATCTATGCGATAATTCACTTTCATGTTCATATCATAAAAATACAATGACGATTTGCGTTGGTTTGTGTCGTTAGAAAGTTTGAGGAACAAGTCGGCGTACGTTCTCCGAAACGATATGATGGCAGAAGCCTTGTCGCCCAAAGGGCCTTCGACGGTAAGGCGGCTGGAGATAAGTCCAATACCTCCGGTCACGGCATAGTCTTGATTATTCCCATCTTTTGTCCGTATGTCGAGAAGCGAAGAAAGGCGTCCGCCAAAAGAAGCAGGGATATCTCCTTTATAGAGCGTCACGTCTTTGATAGCGTCATTATTAAAGACCGAAAAGAATCCCATCAGGTGGGAAGCATTGTAAACCGATGCTTCATCCAACAGAATCAGGTTTTGATCGTAACCTCCGCCCCGAACGCTGAAGCCCGACGAGCCTTCCGAAGTTGCCTGTACGCCCGGCAGCAGTTGAATGGTTTTCAGCACATCGACTTCACCCAACAGCGCCGGAGCCGCCTTGATAATTTTAGAAGAAAGTCTATCAACGCTCATATCGGGTTTCACTACGTTTGCATTTTTTCCCTCCGACGACACAACCACTTCGGCAAGTTCTTTCGTTTCGGCTTCGAGCCTAACGTTCAATCTCATATCGGTTGTCAACGCTATCGGAATTTCTTTTTGACGATATCCTAAGTAGGAAACGGTCAAGGTATGGTTGCCTTTGGGTAAACTCAACGAAAAAAAACCGTAAGCATTTGTTATTGCCCCCCGATGAGTACCCGCCTCGGAAATAGAGGCGCCAATGAGATCTTCGCCGTTGCTCACGTCGCTTACGGTACCGCTCACAGTACAATTCTTCTCTTGTGCATCCAAACCGGAATAAACACCAAGCAACAGTATGAAAAGAGTAATATACTTCACCTGTTATAATTTTTTGTGATGCAAAGGTAATATGTTTTTTCCATTATATACTCAATTTTCTTTTTGAAAAATTTCAAAATATTTTTGTGTAGAATAAAAATAATTCTTACCTTTGCAGGCTCATTACGGAGCATATCTAAAAATACAATGGAGTAAAACAAATAAAAACAAGATAATAAGATGTCAAAAATCTGTCAAATTACCGGAAAAAAAGCAATGGTGGGCAATAACGTTGCGCATTCCAACCTCAAAACAAAACGAAAATTTGATGTTAATTTGTTCACTAAAAAGTTCTATTGGGTAGAACAGGATTGCTGGGTTGACTTGAACGTTTCTGCTGATGGTTTGCGCACCATTAATAAAATCGGGCTGGATGCGGCTATTAAAAAGGCTGCCGAAAAAGGATATATAAGTTTATAAAAAGTAAGAGGAGACATTACAAATGGCAAAGAAAGCAAAAGGAAACAGAATACAAGTAATATTGGAGTGTACCGAACATAAAGAAAGCGGTATGCCCGGAACTTCCCGGTATATTACTACAAAAAACCGGAAAAATACGACCGGAAGAATGGAACTTAAAAAATACAATCCGATTCTTAAACGAGTAACCGTTCATAAAGAAATTAAATAATTCGATAAGTCATGGCAAAAAAAACCGTTGCGGGATACCGCGAAAAGTCCGAAGGACGCTCGTATTCAAAGGTGATTAAAATGATTAAATCACCGAAAACAGGAGCTTATACCTTTAAAGAAGAAATGATTCCCAATGAAGCGGTTAAAGACTACTTCAAATAATCCGGAATAACAGGTTGATGAAAGGAACGCTCAACCGTAATTTTCATCCCAATAATTTTCATCGTCATAAAAGAACTTCCTTTCGATAGTTACTGTCCGAAGGAAGTTTTTTTATTTTACCAATATTACGTATCTTTGTAGAGGATTGCTGATGATCCGCAATCAAATGGTAAATAGTAAATGATAAATAGTAAATCACTATATGGGTCTTTTAGATTTTTTTTCAAAGGATAAAAAAGAAAACTTGGATAAAGGATTATCCAAAACAAAAGAAAACGTTTTCTCTAAATTAACGCGGATCGTTGCCGGCAAATCGAAAGTAGATGAGGCTATTTTAGACGATTTGGAAGAAGTTCTTATCACTTCGGATGTTGGCGTGGAAACAACATTGAAGATTATTTCACGGATTGAAAAAAGAATAGCCCACGATAAATACTTAGACAGCAAAGAATTATCGGCTGTTCTCCGCGACGAAATAGCAACATTGCTGACCGGCGACGAACCGGAAGAAGGCGGCGATTATGAACTTCCCGAAGGCAATAAGCCCTATGTGATTATGGTCGTAGGAGTTAATGGTGTTGGGAAAACGACGACCATCGGTAAATTAGCCTATCATTTCAAAAAGAACGGGAAAAAAGTTTATTTGGGGGCTGCCGATACGTTTCGGGCTGCCGCTGTGGAGCAATTAACGATATGGAGCGAAAGGGTAGAAGTTCCTATCGTAAAACAGAAAATGGGCGCCGATCCCGCTTCGGTTGCTTACGATACATTGAGTTCGGCGGCTTCCAATCATGCCGACGTCGTGATTATCGATACGGCAGGACGGCTTCACAATAAAATCAACCTGATGAACGAACTGACCAAAATAAAGAACGTGATGAAAAAAGTGGTTCCTGATGCTCCTCACGAAGTTCTGCTGATTCTGGACGGTTCGACCGGTCAAAATGCGTTTGAGCAAGCCCGGCAATTTACGGCAGCTACCGAAGTTACCGCATTAGCAATCACAAAATTAGACGGTACGGCAAAAGGTGGTGTAGTGATTGGAATCTCCGACCAACTGCAGGTTCCTGTCAAATACATTGGCTTGGGCGAAGGACTGGAAGATTTACAAGTGTTCCGGAAAAGAGAATTTGTCAATTCCCTGTTTGGAGCGGATGAGAAAAAATAAAGTTGATATTGTTACGCTTGGCTGTTCCAAAAACTTAGTCGATTCGGAACTGCTGATGCGCCAATTTGCCGCCAACGGCTATTCGGTCGCCCACGATTCGGAAACTCCTCAAGGCGATATCGTTGTTATTAATACGTGCGGATTTATCGAAAGTGCAAAAGAAGAATCCATCCGGACAATTCTTGAGTTCGGCAAAGCGAAGAAAAACAAACAGGTCCGGAAACTTTTTGTCATGGGTTGCCTGTCGGAAAGATACATGGATGAACTCCGGAAACTGCTGCCCGAAGTCGATAAGTTTTACGGAAAATTCAACTGGAAAGAACTTTTATCCGATTTGG
>Ga0123354_10017300_pt1 | contig 11293 bp, 5 predicted proteins | sample TergutLab28metaG_2_FD_97872 | JGI IMG/M metagenome (GOLD analysis project Ga0123354, IMG submission 97872) | Labiotermes labralis P4 segment gut microbial communities from Petit-Saut dam, French Guiana - Lab288 P4 | ecosystem: Host-associated > Arthropoda: Insects > Digestive system > Gut ... | reverse complement strand
CTTCTTCGTAAGAAGTGGAATTGGTGCAGAGTAAGGCAATAACAGTAATAAAATATAGTGTAATATGAACCTAATTGCAAATTCAGGTATTCAGTTTTTTAATATTCCGTTGGAAATCAACTTGAACGACAATTTCAAAATGTATTTTCACGAATGGTTAGATATACCAAATCAACAAAAAAAGTTGGAAATTGCCCATTTCTTTTCGGAAGAAGAAATTTGGCTCAAAAAGCATATTCTATACGGACGTAATCTCGGCTATGCTACTTTGAATAACGAATACAAAGTTACCGACTCCTGGGAAACAATCAGCCGCGATGATGAATTTGATCATAGTTACATAATTCCAATTGATACCGAAGAAGCAAGAAATTCGGGTTGTTTTGATATTTCCGTTGGCGGAATAAGAGAGGAAGATTGGGAAAGATTTGAAAACACTTGGTTTCCGATGCCGTTTTTCCATCTTAATGGCAGACGATCTAATTTTGGACCAACAAATTGGTGTCGTTTCAAACTCATTCCGATTGAAAAAAACGGCAGAGTACAAAAATACAATTTTTTGTTAGCTTTTGACACGCGAACCGTTTTTAGAGACGCGGGTTTTGAAGAAGAGGATTTGCAGGAAACGCCGATCTTTACAAGTGCCGCCGACATTTCAAAAAATTATGCTTTATGCAATACCGAAGAAGATTTGATTGGCTATTGCTCGGAAGAAAAGAATTGCGGTTGGGTGGACAATTATATTTTAAAACATTTTCATAATGTCGAAAATATCAACGATTTACGAAACGTGTCAATGCCAAGAATGAAATACTTGGCTCAATACATATTTTTAATCAGATATATTCAACAATTGAAAAAAGAGAATGGCGAAAAAATATTACCAACTATCACTTTATTTTCCAACCAAAATGCTGTTTATGGAAATGTTGATTTGATTGTTGATATAGGTAATTCCCGCACTTGTGCCGTTTTGTTTGATAACAGTGATTTCAAAAAGTCAAGTCCATTGGAATTACAGGATTTTACAATGCCTGTCATCAACAGAACACTTAACAAATATCGTGATTCTTTCGATATGCGTTTGGCTTTCCGTGAAGCCGATTTCGGCGGAAAATTTGGATTAGACAATAGTCGTCAATTTGTGTATCCAAGTATGATTCGTTTGGGAAAAGAGGCAAACCGATTGATTCACAAAGCAACTAATAAAAATACAGGTGAAGAAAAAATAACCACATTTTCAAGCCCGAAACGCTTTTTGTGGGACGAAATACCGCAAAAACAAGAATGGGAATTTGTGCAAATCGAAGGTGAAACTGCAAAACCGATTTATGTTAAAGGTGTTTCGGAGCAGTTGAATATGGATGGTTCGCTCAATACCGACGGAAGCGGGGCTATTGAAAACCGTTATTCTCGCAAAGCGTTGATGACTTTCGCTTTTCTCGAAATTTTGTCACAAGCAAAAATGCAAATCAATTCTTATGAGCAGCGCAATCATTGGGGCGGTGAATCAACTCCGAGAAAAATCGGGCGTATCATTGTAACTTGCCCTACGGCAATGTCACAAAAAGAGCAGATTGCTTTGCGTAAATGTGCTGAAGATGCAGCCATTATACTCGACCGTTTCTTTGAAAATACATATTCCAAGGAAATAAATGAGAGCGAAATTCGCAGGCGAATACAAGTTGTTCCTTCCGCTAAAAAACTTTCGATGAAAGAGGAACGAACCGAATGGATTTACGACGAAGCAACATCTGCCCAATTCGTCTTTCTTTATGCCGAAATCAAAGAACGGTATCAAAAAAATGTAAAAGATTATTTTGATTTTTACGGTAAGGTTCGTACTGATAATATTTTAGATGATTACAGTAAAAAGTCGCTTACAATTGGTTCGGTTGATATTGGTGCAGGCACAACGGATGTGATGATTGCCGCCTATAAATACGATGACAGTAACTCGCAATGTACATTAACACCAGTTCCGTTGTTCTGGGAAAGTTTCTATTTGGCAGGAGATGATTTAATGAAACGACTTGTTCAACAGCTTGTTGTCGAAGGACAGCATTCACCAATTGAAAAAAAAGCAAGAGAACTCGGCATAAATCTGGTAGAATTGATGCAGCCGTTTTTAGGAACAGACAACGGTGTCTCGTCCCGTAATCGCCAACTTCGCAGCGATTTTAATTTGCAAATTTCCGTACCGATTGTTTCTTATTATCTTGAATTGTTAAAACAAAACTCTGACGATAAAATCCTGTCATACAGCGATATTTTTGGGACTAATCTACCTACACAAGCTGTTTTGCAACATTTTCAAAACAGTTTCGGCTTTGATTTCACAGAATTACAGTGGATTTACAAAAAGAAAGTCGTTACTGACATTATAGAGCAAGTTTTTGATTCGTTGGTTGGTAAAATATCTTCGCTACTATCCTATTATGCCTGCGATATTGTGCTTCTGTCCGGTCGCCCCACTTCACTTAAACCGCTCACTGATTTGTTTTTGAATTATTATGCTATTTCGCCGAATCGTCTGAAGACAATGAACGATTATCGAGTAGGTCGTTGGTATCCGGAAGATAAACGCTATCCGTATATTGACGGGAATGGGAAATTCTTAAATCCTAAATCAATTATAACAACAGGTGCAATGATTGGACATTTAGCCGAAAACGGTTTGAACGGCTTTACATTAAATCTTTCAAAATTGAAAGCCAAACTGATACCAACCACATATTATTTCGGAAAACTGAATGAAGGTACTTTGGTTTATTTAAGCACAATTATCTCTCGAAACAACAATCATGCAACCGTACAAGTTCCGTCTTTACCTTTCCGTATCGGAGTTCGGCAGTTAGATATCGAAGCATATCCTTCACGACCGTTCTACACACTTGACTACAACGATTACAAAATCGAAGACCGTGTTAGAGGAAAACTTGATGATGAGCCAAGTCAAAATGAAGTTGAACAAGGTATTAGAGCAGAAAAAGAGAAAATCCGTAGAGGAATACCACTAAAAATTATTCTTGTCCGCAATCCAAATGAAGACATTGAAAAATTGAACCTTGTAGAAATTACTGATAAAGACGGCAATGTATTGAGTACAAAATTCTTCAATTTGCAAGTTCAAAGTATGAGCGAAGTAGAAAACTTTTGGCTTGATTCGGGTATTTTTTCGTTGAATATCAATAATTCACAAAACTAAGGAGGGCAAAATAAATGGAAAAAAATATACAAAAACAACTCGAAATAATTGAAAGAGCCAACATTTGGAATAAAAATTCATTAGAAGGTAATAAAGCGAAAGAGTTTTATCGTAATATGGTAAATTGTCGCCGCATGTCGAATAGAGAGAAGTTTGCCCTCGAAGGTAATCCCGCTGCTGCGATTTATGGCGAAAGTCAAGTCGGTAAATCCTACCTTGTTAGCAGTTTGCTTTCGGAAGAAGGCAAACCATTCAATATCAAAGATGAAAACGGCAATGAGCATAATTTTATTGAAAAAATAAATCCTCCGGGTGGAGGAAGTGAATCCACAAGTCTGGTTTCGCGTTTTTCAGTAAGTTATAAACCTGTAAATCTGAAATTTCCGATAAAAGCCGTTTTACTCTCGCCTGCTGATATTGTCTTAGTACTCTGCGATAGCTTCTACAACGATATTAACCTTAAAACTTCTCAAAATATTCATTTCTTATCGACAGACGAAATCAATACAGAGGTTTTTCAGATAAAAGATAAATTGAAAGAGCGTAAAGAACAACAAACAGTTTTTGTTGAAGATGATGTGCTTGATATTCAGGATTATTTTAGTAAATATTTTCAAAAAGCCGATAAAGTAATTGATTCAAAATTCTTTGACGAAATTTCATTATTGATTTCAAAAGCAAGACCGGAAGAGTTGAATGATATTTTTTCACTCCTGTGGAACAAAAATGAAATTTTTACAAACTTGCTTGGTGAATTGATTGACAAGTACCAAAAACTCAATTTTGCAAAAGAAGTATATTTACCAATGGAATCGGTTTTATATACTTATGGCACTTTGCTTGATGTAAAACGCCTGCATGAAATCTATACCGATCCGGACGACAAAATAGAACCAAATTATACTGCTATCACCAAATTATTTTTACCTCAATCAAATCAAGAAATTGAGTTTGCAAAATCGTATCTTTGTGCTTTGACGAGAGAATTGGTTTTCAGTCAGTCGGAAACTTTAATTAATAGCAAACCATTTTTGAAAGAGACTGATTTACTGGATTTTCCGGGCGCAAGGTCAAGGATGGAAAAGCCATTGGAAGCTATTGAAAACGAGACTATTCCTGATTTACTTCTGCGTGGGAAAGTGGCGTATTTGTTCAATAAATATTCTGATGCCAAAAAAATTAACATTTTGATTTTCTGTGCAAAACAAGAACAAACGGCTCAACGCATAATGCCACGACTGCTCAATAATTGGGTAAATAAAATTGTAGGAGATACAGCAGAAAAAAGAGAAGCGTTTGTTGCAAAATCCAAAATTTCTCCTTTATTTGTTATAGGTACTTTCTTTAATATTAATTTGGCATACAATCCTTTGCAAGATAAATCGGACGGAACAGGAACTCCATTAAGTAACCGTTGGTTACAGCGTTTTACAACAACTTTGGAAAAAGAATGTTTTGAGAAAGTAACTTATTCGTGGTTTGAAAATTGGACTGAATCGCAACCCGATTTTCAAAATATCTTCCTTTTACGCGATTTTGAAAAATCAGAAACGCCAAGCAACCTTTTCAGAGGATTTAATACAAACAAAAAAGAAATAGAAGAAGTTCCAACGCCTCAATACCCTAATTTCAGACAAGATCTGCGTCAATCTTTTCTTGACTACGATTTTGTAAAACGCCATTTCGTCAATCCTGCCAAATCATGGGACGAAGCGGCAGCTATTAACAAAGATGGTACGAAATTGATCATAGACAAACTCACGATTGCTGCCGACAATATTAATCCTGCACGAATGGCAAAAATGCGTACAGAACTCAATGGAATTTTGCAAACAGTTATTAACGAACTGCTTAAACACTTCCATAGCAATGATAAAGATGAGGAATTGGAAAAGGCAAAAAATACAGCAGGTGATATCCAAGTAAAGTTGGCAACCGCTTTCAGCGCCGGTAAAATCAAAAACTACGGACATCTGATGCGCGATTTTATGCTTGACGAAGGTTCTGTGCTTGAACTTTTTCGCAAAAAAGTTAATGACCTCGAACACCGCGATGTAGTAAATATGGATATCTACAGCATTTTTCGTATGGAAGTGCCGGTTGAAAAAGACGATACTGTCGAAAAGTATTTTGAGCGTTTATGTGCAAGATACGAAAAGAAAACTGAAGAACGCATAGAAGAATTTCGTGACGAACTTGAAGCAAAACAAATTGATTTAGAAATGCTTATTCGTGGTAATACCGATTTGATTAAAAACAACGCTCAGCAATTGGCAGAGGCATTGCTCGAATATTGGTTTGAATACATCGCATTGAACGATAAGATATTTATTCAACAAATTTTGGGACAAGATGCTTCGTTGGACAACATTAAAGATATGTATCAAAAATTGTTTAAGAAATTGAGCATTGCTAAACGAATTGCTGAAAAAATCCGCCGTTATGTCGATGGACATAGCAAAACTGATTTGCCGTATGAAATCGTTGCGGATATTTCTGCCGAACTTTTAAACAAATGTATCAATACCGTTGGCTTTGGCTATCTTGATGAATCGGAAATCAATGATTTGCAGCAGGCAAACGAGAAAAATAATTTAGGTTTGATTTTGGATAATAACACCAATCCGACTGAAAACTCGGTTGAAGAACTCTTTACGAAGATTGAAAATCAAACAGAAATTATGACCGAACATCCAGAAGAAATGAAATCGTTGCCGAGTTTCCGAAATTATCTTGCATGGAGCAACCGCCTGAAAGTTGGCTTTGTATCTGTTTGTGATATTCCAAACTATAATTTAGACGCTAATGCCAAATTGGGTGAAATAATTGATGAGTGCAAAACCATAAATTACGGATAATTATGGCAACAGTAGATAAACATGAACTTTTATTCATCACTGATTTAAAATATTTCAAAGATTTGCAGTTGATTGGTTCTAAACCAATTTTCGACCGCTACAAAATCGCTGAAACAAGTATAATTGATAAATATATCAACGAAAGATACCGCAATTTTTTGGCATACCCTGTAAGAGATGGCGATAGAATAGAGTTTCACGGAATAAAAGCGAGAAATGAAGTCCCACGCATTTTATCCGAACTGCAAGGAGAAGATGCCGAAAAGTATCAAAATCTCAAAATAGAAACAACACAACACTATCTGAGCGTAATAAACGAACTAAAAAATGCAAATAAATCCATAGAAGCGGAATTTTTGACAGATGCGATAAAATTCGTTGATGACCGCTTTGTGTATTGCTATGATGATAAAGTTGTGCTCGGTGCGTGGGGAATGCAAGTGCGTGAAAATGTAAATGAAGATATTACGGTAATTCGCAAAAAATCGCCTCATAAGATAAAAAAAGAACCCGAAGTACAGCATGAACCTGAAATTATTCTACCAATTGCACCTTTCAATGTATCTTTCAATGCAGGAGAAAACGGGATTCTTAATGGTAATGATTGTATAACAAAAGATGCAAATTCCTATCTGGGCGATGATGAAATTCCGCAAGTAGAGCCAAAAGACGACTACGAGTTTATTGGTTGGAGTGAAGACCCGCACGGGTATCAAGTATCAGAGGATAAAGAATTTACGGCTCAATACCGACAGAAAGAATTTTCGCTCATTGTTGAGAAAAAACTTCCTTGGTGGAAGCGCTCCTGGCTTTGGCTTACAGGAAAAGGTTGCCTGAGATGGCTGCTTTGGTTGTTATTGTTGTTGCTTCTGTTACTCTTATTATGGTGGTTGCTCCGCAGTTGCAACGATCATCATTGGCGTAGCGGCGCAGCACTTGGCGCAAATGATTCCGCTTGGTTGCGAGAAGACCCGAATCGCGGAAACGTAGGAGGTATTTACGACCCCTACAATCCCTATCAACCGGCACCGACACCTCCGGGCTACGAAGGCATATTGCCTCCGGAACAAGGCGTTTTGCCTCCGGTAGGAGATAACCCTGAAATAATTCCGGGAAATCCGGCCATTATTGGCAATCGCCTGAATATCTTAATGGAGAATGACGACAAGTCAATCATGGATTTGGCAAAAAACTTTAAAGCAAAATATCCGGATAACAAATACAAAGTGATTTATTACGACAATGTAGTAAAACGTATGCAAATTGAAATTCCTTCAGCAGAACGCGAGCAATTGAAACAGCAAATTCCGTCGCAATTTGCTCCCGCTTATGAATTGTTTGTCTTTGACGAAGCATTATTTGAGGGTAATTATAAACCTAATGACCCTGCATTTTCAGATAGCGATAAATCGTGGTATCTGAATGCCATTCGTGTTCCGCAAGCTTGGGATATTACCAAAGGTTCACCCAATATAACCATTGCCATTGTAGATAATGGATTCACCCTGTCGCACCCCGAATTGGAAAGTAAAGTCGTGATGCCTTATAATGTATGGAAACACTCAACAGATATTTTTCCGCAGCAAATGGATCACGGGACACATATAGCCGGAATTGCTTTAGCTACAATGGACAATGGGAAGGGATTGTGCGGTATTGCTCCCGAGTGCAAATTTATGCCTGTTCAGGTTGCCGATGCCCGCGACATGATGACGACAACCTCTGTCTTGGATGGTATTTTGTATGCTTTGTATCAGGGAGCCGACGTAGTTAATGTTTCTTTAGGGAGTCAATTTTCAGGGCTCGCTCAATTTCCTGAAAGTGTGCAAAAAGATTTAATACTCAATCATTTCAAGGAAGAAGAACGATTGTGGCGGGAAATCACGCGAATTGCTGCAAGTCATAATTCAACCATTGTGGTTGCAGCAGGCAACGACAACGTACTTGCAGGAATTGACGCTATTCAAAGACCGGAACTGATTGTAACAGTTTCAGCAGTAGATAAAGAAAACCGCAATTTAAATAAAGCCGAATTTAGTAATTACGGTTCATATTCAACTATTTCTGCCCCCGGAGTTGATATTTACAATTGTATTGGTAAAAACGATTATGCCCAACACGATGGCACAAGCATGTCAGCGCCCATCGTGAGCGGAGCCATTGCATTAATGAAAAGTCTGAACGATTCGCTCACAACCAAACAGATTATTTGCATTTTACAAAGTACCGGATTGGAAACTCAAGGCAATATCGGCAAATTAATTCAATTGGATAAAGCGCTGGAAGCAGTAAAATCAGGCAAAAAAATAGATTGCACGCCTGCGCCTTCTACCGGCGATGTACAAGTATTATTGAGTTGGAACAATTATAATGATCTGGATTTAATCTGTACCGACCCTTATGGCGAATCAGTTTTCTTCAAAAACCCCAAAGTTTCAAGCGGCGGACAATTAGAAATTGACATGAATGTAGAATATCCCGACAGCAAAACGCCAATTGAAAACATTTTCTGGGAACCCGGTAGAGCACCGAATGGAACTTACAATATTTATCTCCTTTATTACCGCAGGCATGAGCCTCAAATCGACTCAACACCCTACAACATCAAGGTAAAATATGGCGAAAAGACCGAAGATTACAGCGGTGAGATAAAAAAAGAGGATAAAGTTATCCATATATGCTCTTTCACTTTGGGAACAGCCGGAAGCAATCAGCAAAATCCAATTGCTCAAACCCCGAATACTCTGCCTGCAAACGATAAAAAAGCACAGTTGGAGCAGAAGCGCGACCGTTTGCAGCAGGAGTTGGAAAGAGTGAATAATGAATTACGAAGATTAGAAAATAACAGATAAGTATAAAATAAAAAGTAGAATATTATGGGATTATTTGATTTTTTGAAAAGTGGGAAAAACACAAATGAAGAGACAGTCGAAAGATTGGAAGAAACAGCAAATCCAACTGTTGCAACTGATATTATCGAAGATGAGAGTCCAAAAACAGACAATAGTAAACAGCGTTTTATTTACAATTTGATTATTTTGGATGAAAGCGGCTCTATGGCTTCTATCCAACATACGATAATAAGCGGTTTTAATGAGTTGGTACAAAGTATCAAAGGAGTGGCTCAACAGTATCCGGAGCAAGAGCATTATATTTCATTTATCAGTTTTAACGGTATGGGAATAAAAACAATACACGATTGTGTGCCGATAACAAAACTACAAGAAATAGACGCTTCGCGTTATAATCCAAATTCTATGACTCCGTTGTATGATGCTATCGGTTTCGGTATACAACAACTTCAAGGTCGCTTGTCAGGAAAGCAGGATTACAACGTATTGGTAACAATAATGACGGATGGTTTAGAAAACGATTCAAAAGAATTTTCAATCAAAACGATCAAGAAGATGATTGAAGAGTTGAAAAAAAGAAACTGGACTTTCACCTATATCGGTACCGACCACGATATTGAGAGCGTTGCCGATTCTCTCTCCATATCCAATCGAATGAGATTCGAAAAAAGCGAAGAAGACATGAAGAATATGTTTGAAAAAGAACGTTATTCAAGGCAGGAATATCATCGAAACATTAGCAGAGATGAGAGCTATTACCAAGAAGATTATTATGGAGAAAAAAGGGGGGGTAGCCGTTTTTTGCAACCAAACAAACAACATTTTAACACAGCATTAAACGAGATAAAAAACGGACACAAAACAGGTCATTGGATGTGGTTCATGTTTCCGCAGATTCAAGGATTAGGATATAGCGATGTTTCAAAGTTTTATGCTATTCGCGACTTGGACGAAGCTTCTTTATTTGCTCGTGAATTTCCTACAGGGGAGCATTTGAAAATCTTGTGCGAAGAACTGCTAAAATTGCCCGAAACAGACGCCACAGTAATTTTCGGATCTGTTGATGCCATGAAATTACGCTCTTCCATGGCTTTATTTTCCATGACACGCGGCGCAGATCCGGTTTATCAACAAGTGTTAGACAAATTCTTCAATGGGCAAAAAGATGAGAGAACGATAGAAATCATTAACAATCAAAAAAATCGTAATTAATAAAATGAGTAAGTCAAAGACAAAATTTACTTGGGCAATAGTATTCCCAATTTTTTTCGCCGTTATCTTCGGTATTGTATCCTTTTTGGGTGTAAACTTTCTTAATATCAGTAACGAAAAAGTGTGGGGAATGTCGCATACTTTTGGTTGCATTGTAATTGGCGCTGTTATTGCAATTTTGCTTGGTGGAACAGCTACGATTGCCATATTGCTTAAACGCACAAGTGGTAATTTTAAAACCGGCTTTGTGTGTGAAGTGATTTTTCTTTTTTTGTTTGTCCTTTTTGCAACATTTTTTGCCACTAAAACTTCACCTTTCCCGCACTTTTTTACGGTATGGGCGCACAAGACAGATATCCAAAGCAAATTGCAAACAAGCATTACACAGGCAGAAAATATGTTCGCTACGTATGAAGATTATGTTGATAATCGCGAACATCTCTACAAAAACAAGCTCAAGAGCGTTGTAGATGCTAAAAACATAAACCCAATGGAATATGAAGAATACGGTTTTGAAAACAACGAAATTTCCGATGCTTCTCAGATAGACACAAAAATGTTTACCGTTCATGCCGATTTGTTTCCAACCAATTACAGTGATACTACCAATAGCAACGGCATTAAAGAAGTTGCTACTGAATGGTTGCAAAATGCTAAAAATGTTACAAACTCTCCGCTACTGATAGGTATTGCAGGTGTAGTAAATGATATTGAAAAAAAATCAAACGAATGGCTCAATATGTTGGTTTCATTTTCGCAAGTACGAGAACAAGGCGAACAAGCCTCTGATTTTGAATACAAGCTTGGTTTTGAGAATGTAAAAAACGATTTTACAAAACTCGGTAATCCCACAATGCTTGCTATTGTTTTGGCAGTAATAATATATTTGCTGATATTGCTTCCGTATATTTTTACTGAAAGAAGCACTAAATCAACCTACGGTTTTCGCGCTTTATTCCGTTCATTATTTTCAAAGAAAATAAAAAAGGCAGGTAAATTTTCTATAAAATATTAGTTGTTAAATCATTATATACAAAATGGAATTGCAAGAAATCATAAACAGATTAGACGATTTGAGTGCAGCAGATATAGTAAATTATCTGTGCGAAAAAAATATATCATTTGAAGTTTTTTCAGAAGCCGTAAAAAAAGCAAGTGGTTGG
>Ga0123354_10017299_pt1 | contig 11293 bp, 6 predicted proteins | sample TergutLab28metaG_2_FD_97872 | JGI IMG/M metagenome (GOLD analysis project Ga0123354, IMG submission 97872) | Labiotermes labralis P4 segment gut microbial communities from Petit-Saut dam, French Guiana - Lab288 P4 | ecosystem: Host-associated > Arthropoda: Insects > Digestive system > Gut ... | reverse complement strand
TTCTTATGAATAGGTACTATGATCGACTCCTTCCACTCTTCAGGCAATTTCTCCTTCTTCCAAATAGAAGTGATAAGCTTATGAATCTCCCCGCAAATTGTTCCACCCCCTGCTTTAATCAGTACAGATTATATTACAGGAATGTAAAATACATAAGTTTGTATATATTGAAATCTATGTGACGGTCTTAACATTAAAAGGTTAAAATTATTTGAGATGGCGGTATATTAAAACCAGTTGTGTATAAAAGACTGTATAAAAACTTGGTATTACTTTTAGGTTTTTAGAACATGAACATTTTTAGGGCATGTTCTCAGTTTTTTTCGGTGATATGAGGAAATGGTGTTTATCTTTCATGTCGCCCTGACAATATACTATTTTTACTGCATATAACATAAAGTGTTGTGTTATTGACTGACACGTTTGTATTTATGTGTTATAACACTTTGGGATGGAAAACATTAAATTTATAGCAGGTACTAATTGGACTATGAATGGCAGAACCATTTGAAACCAGATATTTAAAGCAAATACATTATAAAGGAACTTTGTAAATAATGTCATTCATTACCAAAAAACTGAACATGAAACAATGGTTCTCATATTTCAATTTAAATCATATTTTGTCATGTCAGAACTTAAAATTATAAGAGACAAAATGGAGATGTGGCTCACTGAATGATATGAGTGCTTGCAAATGTCTGAACTTTGGTTTATGGGCAGTGGACAACTACATAAATTTTCCATTCCATCAAATTGAGTTGTACTTCTTTTAAACAAGTGCTTCCCATGTGTCTCACTGGTCAGTTTGAAAGTACATCACTTCATCAACTGCTTTATGTTTGCAGGTTCACCTGTTATTTTTTCAGGCCTCAGAGACCGAAGTGTTCTCTAATAATTCTTTCAACTCATTGAAACCAATTACTTTTAAATCACAATGATTTTCTGTCTTGCCTATGACTCAAAGACTACTGAAAATGGGACTGTTAATTCACAAAATCAGTTATTCTTGTGCATCTTCAGAGATGAAGGAGGGGGATAAATTCTTGACCCACCACTTGGAATCCTCACCTGTTCCCAGTGTGTGCACGTGTGTGTGTATGTATGACACACAGACACAGTAGCAACTTCACCAGTACCAACAATTTCTGCATCCCCCAGCTCAATCTGATTTTTATGTGTAGATTAAAGATGTCATTATTTCAACCATGGAAGAGTATTCCATTCTTCCAGTAATGAATTTGTTTGGATCTGTCTGTCATGACGAAAGTCTGGTTTAAGAAATTAATTTCTGGAGATCCCTAACTTTTGCTTCTGTATGGCTAATTCAGCCCTTCTTTTCCCACCTGAGACTTATACCTACATACAAACCAGAGTAACTTTTAGGTCTTCATATGGAAGATAACTGATAATTATACACACTGATACCACTTTGTATAAAGAAAATATCACTCCATGGGGCCCACATGGAGGCTTTTGCCAACAACCACATCAGGAATGGTTAAGCAGTGGCACTGATAATCTCTTACATGGAAATACATTCCCTGAGTCTTACATCATATTTCTTCTTATTGGCAGCACGCTTGTACATGCTAGGTCAGAGGAAGCTGAACTAACTTATTCGGCCATCCCCTGACACAGGACATTTCGCTGGGTTAAAGAACATGGGTCACACAATCCCCGTCAATATTTCATTTTCGCCCAAGTAGTAAAGGCACAGTAGCCCTGAGCACGCCATGATGGGATACTGCACAAGCAGAAGTATATTCATACTTAACCTCTGCACTGGATGGAGGCGAAGTAAATTTCACGCTCCGTGAAAGAATTGTGGTACCCACTGTACGATAGGGCAGGTGGGTCCCAGGAGTCGGTCTGAACGTTTTTTAGAAGAGAAAATATCTTGTCCCTGCACAGAATCAAGCCCCGGATCGTCCAGTCCAAGGCCTAAGACATCACACAGACGACGCCATGTGCACTACCACCTATACGAACCGCATACGTACCTTATCATGACAGTCAACAAGGATGTGTTCATGCATTGAAAATATTACAAACAGAAATATTAACATGCCGAATTCTTAATGCCGTTTATTAGATCTTCGTAATATACATCTAGGTGAAACAGATTGAGAAAATTACTTCGCGGAATGTCTCACGACGTGAGCGCGCTAAATCTGAAAACCTGCTTAAGTATGTAGCTATTGCATACTTCCCGCAATTTGCACTAACTTCTTTCATGCTGCGATACAATATTTCTGCTCTTCTGTCATACTCCTCGTCGCTGACACTACTACCGCCAATACTTCCTTCTTCGGATGACATGATACAACCTCTAACGGCTCTCCTTTCGGTCACGAATGTTACTAACAGTGTGGACGGTAATCCGTGGTGCATGCGTTCATGAGCATCGCAATCCGTCTCATCCACATCGAATGTTAATCTGCAACATTGGCAAGATTGGTAGCGACCCTGTCGAGAGGCGTTAATGGGCCGAATAGTGTAGGTTATGTGATCGGATTTGTCGTTTAGCCGACTCTGTTCGGTTGCGAAAATTGAACAGCTGCACGATTTGAAATGTTTGTGGCATCGAAGTGACGTCGTACACGTCTTTGTTGTTACCGGTAAACAGTTATTGTTCTGTATTGGAGTATTGCAATTTGTAAGGTTGTTAGTTATTGACTAACGGCAGAGACAACTAACCAATTAATGTGTAATGACAGCATTGTATTTGAAAAGGGAATTAAATGTTCTAAATGTTACTTACATTTTTATGTGTTCCATGTCCGTGTATTAAGGGACGTTTACACTTATGTCGTAAACCAACAATGCACACTGATAAAATATGCTTTATCGTGCATTTATATTTACCTACAAGTTTTGGTCGCTTTTGCGACCATCATCAGGGTGCTTTACAAGAATACTGATAAAATATAACTGCCCCAAATTGTATAAAGAAAACCACTTGCCTTTACAACGAATGTCTCAAGTGCTCCGTGTGGTCATAAAATGTTGAATTATGTAGTTGTTAAAAACACGAAACTTACGTTGTTCTTAAAAACCAATAAAACTTATGAAATGTTGTGTGTTTGTGTTGTTTATTAGATGCTTGTAGTTCACGTACACCTTGTTAGATGGGTAAAGATGTGTGTCACAGGGGAGGTAGCTTTGTCTACATTGTTGGTGCCATTTACCGAGGTCTCGAGAACCTTCCTGCCTACATCGAGACATAAACGACACGCGGCTTGGCGTCGTCATCCAAAACAGAAACAAGACTGTCCCTATAACCATTTTCATAACGCTGTGAAAGGCCGAAAAGTTATGAAGTACATATTTTCTAGTGTGTAAGATCATTGTGGTTACGCAGTTTTCCAGATGTAAAACCAGGTTAATGTTGCAGAAGCGAAGCATTTTTATGTCTAAATGGTACAGGCTTTAAATACATATTGCCTAGCATCAAGGTACTGTTTTTGAAACACCCATGTAATTTTGTCACAGTGGGGGCAGATTTTTCCATTCTTTTTCACAGTGCCCATACTGGCACTGGATGCCAGTTAGCTTCCTTCGCAATAGAGTACCAAGATCTTTTTGCTGGGGCGAAAGTGGTTGGGACAGAAGCTAACCTCTCATGTCCATTTAGTTATGAGGTTAAAAAGATGTGGAATTAAACCTCCAATGTCTATACATATTTGTGACATGGTTGAATTAAGTGTAGGGTTAAGCTTACCATTTTTAATTTGATGTGTTAGCAGTATAGGTCTACTGTAACCAGTGCCACTGATTTATCACTTATAATTCACTGAAAGATTGCTGTGATGCAGTTGAGTGATATGTATACTTTAACTTTACATTGAAGTATTATCCAAAATTCCAGTTGAGTATCATATGCATAATACCTGAAACTTACTGTTGGGATGACAAGATTTCTGGGCTCTCATAATTAATAACACACCACCTGTATATGCTAGAGGAGTGTTAATGTTTCAGTATGTGTTTGCATTGCAATTCCCAACATGTTTTGGCCTGTGTTTGGTCATTTTATGGGATAGTTTTCTTTATACAACACTGGGAATTGGTGCTTGTCTTACATTTGTATTCTATATGTTCTTATGATTCATAATCACAATGTGTTCAGTAAGCTATGTGGAAAAAATGTTCTCTTAAAATTTTATAATGTGTAGGGTATGTAATTCTGCGGGGTTCTGACAATTACTAGATTGTTTGATACAGATATCAATTTGTACATTGATTGCAGTGGCTTTGCTAATTCACCATGAAGCACTTGTGTTTTTGCTTGTAGTAAGAGTCATGGAAACTATGTTTGTTGTAAGGGCGTTCTCCTAATCTGAGTAAAAGTGCTTGTTTTTTTTTCTTAAACCTTCCATATTTCCTATTGTTGTTGTCGTCATCGCTGCTGCTGTTGTTGTTGTTGTATAACACATGTGATTATTATGTTAATACATGTACCATGTATCTTGTATTATTTTTTGTTATAAGCAACAAATGCACAGTTAATATCATAAAAGTGTATAGTACAGCAGTGTTTAATTATACAAGGAAATACTGTTGTGATATATATATATTTTATGATATTAATTTTGCATTTGTTGGTTATAATAAAAAGTAAAAAAAGAAGTTGATTATTATATCATCGTACTAATGCTAGAGTGCTTTTGTATGTGATTCTAAGAAAGTGTATCAAGGATAAATGTTCATGATGTATTATGATGTCATTCTCCATTGTTGGCAGTTTAATCTGTAAGGTTCATTGATACCAGTAATTACCCTTTTTTTATTTTATAGAATGGAATGGAAATACACAATGGAATAGTATTTAGTAGAAAGTATGTGTGAAGGATGAAGTAAAATTTCAAGTAAGTTTGATAATAATCAAACGTTTTATCTATTTATAATCTGAGGAAAACTCTGTCTTTTGGTATGTTGTGTGAAGGTGTAATGCAGTCCTCTGGTGTTTCATTATTTATCATTGTAAGGATTTGCACGGTATATACAGATAATTTTTGGACTTTGTGTATTGCTTGGTATTCTGAAGAGAAACTTCCTTTTCCTGTCCTCAAATGAAAACTTAGAAAGGCAAATGCCAAATACTTGAGTAGTTCTGGGGATGGCAACATTTCGGTATGTGGAATGCCATATTATGTTCAGAATACCAAAAACTATATAAAGTCCATCAACACAATTATTTTAATATTAATATACCATTATCATAATGCCTTAGAACTGATAAAGCTTCCTACTTTCAGGTTGACTGTCTTGCAGAGCAGCCATGAGTGCAGGCACCACATCTGACACTGGCAGTATGTATATGTTATGTTCAGAATTTTGTATGCGGCCTGTCTCACATTTCATATTGTGTCTTGCTTTGGTGTGTTGGTATGTATAATGCTGTCCAGTGTGCTGAGTGCAGAGATCTTCCATATCATATGTTGCTTTCCTATGTACCCAGTATGCCGATAATCTTGCTGGCTTTAAGCATTCTTTGTGTGACTGGTTTTTCAGCACGTTGGCATAGTCACGAAAAGTGCCTTGTACCTTTGACATGGCCCATCCATCTGTCTGCACTTGTCAGCGTGGCTCGTGTTGGGTGGATTTCCAAGAAATTTGATATTGGAGACGCTTTTGAAAATTTATCAATAAAATCAAAATTAGGTTAAAATTGGGCAAAAATATTGGACAATATAAGTATGTTCAATTGTTGCCAGTATCACTGTTTCACCATGTAAGTGATGTTTTTGAGTGAAATGGTATCAGGCTGTTATGACAGCTGAGGAGGTAAATGTATAATAAAATTAATTATATACATCAGCACTATATATTTATTTATACATAAGGCCACATGTTTCGACCTATCAGTCAGTCATCTTCAGGCCTACATAGCAGACTAAGTCATTGGTGTTGTGTGCACATTGGGATCCCAATATGTTTACATTAATAAAATACATAAAATGTGGTAAGTTTCTTTGCAGAGGACGGATGAAATGCGTAACACGCACTTATCTGGTTAAAATATTTAAAAAGCATAGATTGGCATTTTACAATTAAAACAGTTCATATCATCACTTGGGTATCTGATGATATGAACTGTTTTAATTGTAAAATGCCAACCTATGCTTTTTAAACATTTTAACCAGATAAGTGCGTGTTACGCATTTCATCCGTCCTCAGCAAAGAAACTTACCAGATTTTATGTATTTTATTAATGTAAACATATTGGGATCTCAATGTGCACACAGCACCAATGACTTAGTCTGCTATGTAGGCCTGAAGTTGACCGACTGATAGGTCGAAACATGTAGCCTTATGTATAAATAAATAGATAGTGCTGATGTATATAATTAATTTTATTATACATTCATTCTAGCACTTCTTTGAAGTGAGGAGGTAAAACATTACATGAGTGCAGTGCAATGTTATAGGCACATGGTCTGTCATGTTAAGGTGTTCTGTGAATGTGCTGTGGAAGTTGAAAGTATGAATTTTCTTCTCCATCAGCATGACACTCTTCTGGTACATGAGAGTGTCTAGTTTGGTAGCAGTGTTTTGGAAGAGGTAGTCTTTGTCATGATATGGAGGCAGCAGGTTTAGTTGAAACATGATAACTACCTACTAAATTGTGGTGTCTCATCCTAGAAGAGAGGAACGATGTCACCTATATATATTTTGTATTTCTTTGACTTATTCTGCATCCTATTTTTACTTTGAGTAAATTTTGGATCTATATAATGCATTCAGGTATATATTTGTGTATTGCTCTGAGCACCTCAGATCTCTGATTACTATTCCATGTCTCCTAATTGCAAAATGTGGCATGGAAAATTTATTGTCTGCCATGAAGTGTGTTAGTAAATGATGTAGGTTGAACATATGTTGTGGTTGATGGAATTTAGATACAGGAGGTTGATTAGTTTGTATGTTTGCATAATATTAAGTATGGTGTTCAAATGTTATCACATGGTGTATGTCATATATATGTATTGAACAAAAAAATATAAAATTAAGAAATAAATTACATTTTTTGGAAAATAAAATAGATTCTGGGCAGCATGTTTTAAAAATACAGGAAATTTCATTATTGCATAAATATATAAAATGAATTCCTAGGGGTGCATTACACAGGTTGTTTAATGATACATTCATTTAATGGGACTGGAAGAGGGGTGTATACAGGGTTTTGGTAGGGAAACCTGAGGCAAAGAGACTGCTTGGGATACACAGGCATAGATGTGAGGATAATATTAAGATGGATCTTCAGGAAGTGGGATGTGGGGGTATGGACTGGATTGAGCTGGCTCAGGATAGGGACAGGTGGCGGGCACTTGTGAATGCAGTAATGAACCTTCGGGTTCCATAAAATGCGGGGAATTTCTTGACTAGATGAAAACCGGTTAGCTTCTCAAGAAGGACTCTGCTGCATGGAGTAAGTACGTAAGTTAGTAGTGAGACTGGTTAAAAATAACAGGTGGAAAGTAGTGTCAGTGGTGAATTTTGTATAGGATGACAGGTTAGTTTATGGGTGACAATGGGAACATTGCACCAGTGAATTTGGGTTGCAGGGTGAAGCAGAGGACAAATGGCATTTTGGAATTTTTACTCTATTCATGAAATGGTAACTGAAACTCTGGTGCAGAATGATTCATAATGTGTTTGGAGTGTACATGCTAATTGGGATTATTCAAAAGCATATCCTTCACTCTTACTGCATTATGCATACACTCTAATGGATACGAGGCTTGCAACTTGTAGTAGCCATGCTGGAGGTCATTCATACATTCTTAAACCTCTTTTCAATGATGAAATTTGGAATCTCTCCCATGCCTCTCAGTTTGTTCAAGACTTTCTTGTAGTTCTCCATTTAAATGGCAAATTTCAGGAAATCTCTGTACCCAATGTAGATATATCAATATATGTTTTTCTAGCACTTTTGAAAGTTCCCCTGCCAGACAGTATCTTCCTCACAAGTCTTCACCTTCTGGAGTCAAAATATATAAACGTAATGATTCCACAGCAGGGTTATGTGGTTATTTGTGATGTACATTGGATATACAGTCAAAATGTTACACCACATAAGACCAGACATGAACACAGTGATGGATTGTTGTCACAGTAAATGTACATAATTCTAGACAACCTTTCTAACCATTTAACGCATAAGTAACTGGGTTATGTTTGAGGAACACTAATGCTGTGGTCCATTGTGAGAGACCCCTACATATATTTTGTCATTAAAGATGTATTAATCAGTGCAGTGACCTAAAATTTACTCCTCTGTACTTTACATGATATTCTTAACTAGTAGAAGAGTTGTGAATGTTCAAGAAAAGGAGATATGTGGACCTTGCAGTGACAGTTCAGGTATCTGTCATGTGTAAAAAGAAAAGGTAAAGCAATCCCTGTACAGGTCTGGATAGGTCCTGAGGGTTCCAGGAGATGTAGGCTCCCAGATATGAAGTTGCAAATGAAAGTGGTAATATTGTCAGTCCTATGCACCAGCTGCCTTTATCCCCCAAGAAATATTCCTGCTATTCATTTCTGTTAGAGTCTGTGTCGACCACAGGGCCACAGAGTGCCCAGAAGTATTATGTCAATGAGGAATACCAATGACACCATCAGGAATCGAACCCACAGCCTGCCAGCTTGTAGTGCAGTACCTGAACCAAGAAGCAGTAATTGTCTTACTAACTGAAATAGTTTTTTGAGGATGTTGACCATGTCACACTGACAATGAAATGGAAGCTAACATGTTGCAAGGCTTATGTTGACTTAATTGAAGTAATGAATGATGGTGTGGAAGACAAATGGAGAAGCTCTGTCAGAGATGGAGGGGGGGTTCAGAAAAATAAAAGAGGGCGATCAAGAAACAAAGCCAGGGAAAATAAAACTGTGAGGTAAGCAAACAGGAAGAGGCAGTACAGTTTTTGACTTTGTGTGCCGATTAATTGCTCCTAAAAAGTGACAGTAAATGATATTTTTGTGTTAAAGGAAGTCCTAAATGTTACTGGATGCAGAGTGTCCCTTGGCTATGTTGACTGCAGATTGGATCATTTGCATTGTGCGAGGTTTGCAGGTTTTTATGTCGGCTGCTGTTCAATTGATGGTCATCAGGTGGATTTTTACGCGGTGTGCTGTGCTAGTTTATTCTTGTGTTTCAGAGGAACTTACTGCCTCCATTTTCAGGGTGACTGAATTTGGTTCAGGGTGTTGTTAACGAAATGCATTTGTGTTAGAGCAGTATGCTATGTGAAATGTTGAAACACTATGCTGTATAAAAACCCAACAGATGCCCATTGTTTGATCACATTTCCATCTTCTGAATTTGTGCTGTCTGTTTCATTGTCACAGATTATGATGTTTGGTTTACTGTTAGGTACTTTTCTGTCAGTTCTCAGTTGTTGGTTCCATAATATGGCTACGTTACCTTTATGACTTATTTTTACTGATTTGGTATGTGCTTATTCCAGTGTTCCTTGTCTAATTTTGCGCCTATTTCCTTGCATCTGTTAAAGTGTAGTTGAGCACACACTGTATCATGTCTCTGCATGGCTCTTTTGTTGATATTCAGCATGCCAATACAGTGTGGCCTATTGTCATGTTGTTGACATAGTCTGCATCTGCTTTCTATGTCTGTAATATTTTTGTTGCATGATATTTGGTTTGTAATGTTTGATTTTGTGCTGCTGTTATTTCACTTTCCATTCTGCTTTTGGGTCTCCCCTCACCAGCCATAGAAATTTGTCTTCTTTACTAATGAGCTGTTTATCTGTATTTCATATATATTGTCCATGCGATACACTGCTTTTCCATTTTTCTTTAAGGACTCTCCTAAATTTACTTTTGTACATTGTATGTCTTCCTTTTTGTGTCACTGTTGTTGTTGTTGTTGTTGTTGTTTACTGTTGTTGTTGTTATTTGAAGTTTATTCTCACCTATTAGTTACTAGGTGGTGATCTTCTGGTAAGTCCAGATTTCAACAAGAGATTAAAGGGATTTACCCCAGCACTTAGAATGATGTGTGCATCCCTAATTAGTGTGACCTCTGTAGCACTATAGCCAACATGTAACCTGGGAGCAACTGAAAGTTCTGATCTAATACCTTCTTTATTGTTCCTAATGCTCTAGTTACAACCAGCACAGTTTTTGTCCTCACTTTCCACATCCTGCTGACCTTGATCTCCAGGTCTTTGTACTTGCTTAGGTTTTCAGTTTCTTTTGTTTTAATGTTTGAATCATCTGTTAAGGCTGTATCGGTCAGCAGGCAAGTATTCTCTCTTTTGTCATGCAGTACTGTATCAGGTCGGTTTGCTGGTAATGTTCAATCTGTGATAACTGGTATGTCTCACAGAATAGTGGTATCATTGACAGTTAGGACCCTTTGAGGTATGTGTTCATAGTACTTGTCAGTAACCTGTAACCCCGTATGTTTACATACTGTCCAGTGGCTGAAACCATTCACCTTATTGTGTCTGTTAGTTTCTTTAACCGGCACAAGCGTTGTGCATCCCGCAACAAAATGCTTTATATGTTCTTCCACCTTACAACACATTCTGTACGTACGTGGCCTGTCCAAGAAGTTCATGCAGTATGTTTATAAGAACTTTATTTTACAAATTTTAGGATACATCAACGTGGTCCCCTTCAAAATACTCCCCATTTGACACAATACACTTGTCCCACGTCTGTTTCCATCGTTGGAAGCACCCTTGGAATTCCGCTTCTCTTAAGCCCTTCAGCAGCGATGTCATTTCACTTTTAATCGTCGTCACATCACCCAAATTCCGTCCCTGCAGCACCAATTTGCATTTGGGGAATCATAGATCCACGATTCGTCACCTGTGGTGACCCTTTCCAAGAATTCATCGCTTTCCTCTGAGGTTTTTCAGTTGGCGCAACACTCCTTCTGTCGCAACTTTTGCTCAGGAGTGAGCAGTTTCGGTACAAACTTGGCGCAAACCTTTTTCATGTCCAAATGTTCCGTCAAAATCGTGTGAATGGATGACTTTCCCAAACCAAGTTCTTCTGCTATCATTCTAACAGTCAATCGGTGGTCACTGAGCATGAGAGAACGCACACGATCGATGTTTTCATTACCACTTGAGATGGAGGGGCGTCCTGACCTGGCATTGTCCTTGGGGTCTTCATGGAACTTCCCGAAAATGCTGGACCCACTTGAAAACAGTTCTTTCCTTTAGAGCACACTCTCCATAAACCTGTTGCAACATTTGATGGATTTCGGGGCCATTCTTGCCCAGTTTCACAAGAAACTTGATGTTAATTCGTT
>Ga0123354_10017298_pt1 | contig 11294 bp, 9 predicted proteins | sample TergutLab28metaG_2_FD_97872 | JGI IMG/M metagenome (GOLD analysis project Ga0123354, IMG submission 97872) | Labiotermes labralis P4 segment gut microbial communities from Petit-Saut dam, French Guiana - Lab288 P4 | ecosystem: Host-associated > Arthropoda: Insects > Digestive system > Gut ... | reverse complement strand
TCTAAGTTTTTCACCCCTAATGGTGGCCCATTTTCGTGTTTGATTTTAATTTTAAGTTTGGCTGAACGGGTGGGGGGGGGTTTTTTTTTGGTTGGGGGGGGGGGGGGTGTGGGGGGGGGGGGGGGGGGGGGGGGGGGGGGGGGGGGGGGGGTGGAAAAACTCCATGAATGAGGGCGTATTGCATGTAAGTGCGTACCTTATAAAAATGTATCTTACCCTGCATTTACATATAAACACCCCTAGAAATTCATGTTATACTTTCAGGCAACAAGGAAGTTTTGCTTCATTTTAAGGCATGCTGCATAATCTCTGTTTTATTTTTCACCAATTGCCATCCATTTCATAATTTTATCTTTTGTTGGTCAAATAATACACACAGTTCTCATAAACCATGTACAAAATTTTAAATACCATAATGATCATTCAAAGGTTAATCAGGCTGTGGAGCTGGAGGTATAAGTCATAGTTTCAGTCACCAGATAACATAATGTCTTGTGTTACACAGCCTGGTGCCAGGGTGGTGCAGTCAGCTCGTGCAGTGTTACCAACAGTCTCAGACCAGGCATCGGCACTGCAGTTGTCTACAAGTTCACAGCAGCTGGGGGCAGCACTTGGTGACTTGCGTTCTGCCTTGTACCGAGCTCGTGAAGTTTGCAGTGGGCTGGAGCTTGAATCTGCTGCTGAGCTGATCCGCAGCCTGAAATTGGAGCTAGAGGCTTTCCAGAGAGCTGCAGAGAGATCAGAGCTCAGGCCTCTGCCAGGAGAAACGGTAAGGTTAGGTTAGGTTAGGTTAGGTTAGGTTAGGTGCATATTGGCTTGTTTTTGATGCAGTTTGAATTTTGTGTGATGTTTCAACAGTATTGTGGGTGTGTTTCAGGCTGAGTCTGCTGCCTTGCAGCTTGGTAGCACATCTAAGAATGTGGGCTTTGCAATGGCGCAGCTACTGAGTGCTGCTGCTCAAGGTAATGAGAATTACACAGGCATAGCTGCCAGGAACACGTCCTCTGCTCTCCGAGACCTTACAATGTCCGTACGGGGTGTGGCTGCCACGACAAACAACCGTGATACGCAGACAAAGTTAGTAAAACACTTGCGATTAAGATGTGTACCTGCTGTTGTCTGAGGTATCCCGTTTTCGGTTTTTTTTTTCTGTGACATCTCAGGCCAAATTATGCCTAGGCTGCCTCTCTTTACTAATACTACTACTACTACTACTACTATCATCGCTGGTTCGATCCCAGTTGGTGTCATTGGAATTTTTCATTGACATAAAATCCTTCCAATCGCACTATGGCCCTGGGGGTCAACTCAACCTCTAACAGAAATGAGTACCAGGAGCATTTCCTGGGGGTAAAGGTGGCCGGTGCATAAGACTGACAACCTTACCACAATCCTGTGCCGTTGTCTTGTAATCTGGGAACCTTAACTTCCTGGAACCCTCTGGGCCACTCCAGGCCTGTAACGGGACTGCTTTACTTCTAGTGGATTTTTTATTATTATTATTAAAGGTTTGTAGATCACATAGTGTTAGATACACATCCATTAGGACTACTCTGAATGAGTGATCAGCTTGTCACAGAGGCCTCTACCTACACATTGTAACAAACAAGGGATGAACATCCATGCTCTGCGCAGGATTTGAACCCACGATTCCAGCAGTCAAGCAGCTGCAAACTTACACCTTACACTGCATAGCCACCAGTATCTCGCCTTTCCGTGTTAATGGAAGTACATACATCAGTAATATAGGTCTCTTTTGAACCATGTTCAAATCATTCTGAGGCTTCATTTATCAGAACAGTGTTTTTGTGTACTTCTTCTCCACTGGCTGCGCAGTCCATGCAGGACTTTGGCCTCCTTCAGGATCAGTTTCCAGGTGTCTCTATCCTTAGCTGTTTTTCTCCAGCCTCTAACACCCATTTTCTTCAGATCATTTTCAGCTTCCTCCAGACATCTCTTTCGTGGCTTTCCAATGGCCCTCTTTCATTTTTGGGATATTGTTACGCACTTTCTTCACAGTTCTTTCTTCTGGCATAATTTCCACATGTCGTAATAATTGTAATCTTCCTTTTATGATTTCTGGGATAATATCTGGTTCTCTGTACAGATCCACGAACTCTTGATTGGTGCAGATCCTCCATATGCCATTTTCTTTTATGTGGCCAAATATTTTCCTTTCACATATTATTTCTGAGGTTTTTCATCACTTTTGCTTAGTGTCCAGACTTCCAAACCTTACATTGCTCTTGGTCAATTATTGTCTGATAAATAGTTTTATCTTTTGTGATACATTGGTAGATTTTTAATAACTTGATGAGCACCTGTTGGCACATATTTGCTGCTGTGATTCCGGTTTTTATTTCAGACTTTGTTTCTTGTTCTGGTCCATAATAATCAATAGTTTCCTGTTCCTGTTGTTCATTGTCTGGGCTGCTGAGGAGCTGAGCAAAATAATCTCTCCATCTTCCAATTGTTCATTAGATTCTCCAGTTAATAGTAGTTTTTTGGTTTTTTACAATATGGTATTCGAGGTTGAAACCCTTTCTTTATTTGGCCCACCTGCTTATATAGTTGTCTCATCTTCTTCTCAGCAGATTCTTTTGTTTCTTCTAAATTATCTCCCATTCTCTCTTTTTCCTTCAAATTCAGTACATTCCATGTACCAAGAATGTCTCATTTTTCCTCACTTGTTTTGCTGCAGAAGATCTGCCTGGTTTATCTTTCCATCAGGTTCGTTAACATATGGTTAGTTTTATGGGGTAGGGTCATTAGTCCTGTGCCTAGTGACCAGCCTGGAGGACCAGGGTATCCCTTTTTAGTCTGGGTCATCACCCTAGACCTGTCTAGCAAGGGTGATCCTGTTAGTAGCTGCGCTACCAGGTGCATAGCTCTTGGGATCATTTGGCCACTCAAGCCCCACCACTGCATCAAAGTAGGGATACCTTCATTGAGAGTTTTGTGTCTATGTGTACAGGTAATCTGGAAGTCTGAAGTTTTACAGCTGTGGAGTTTCTCAAAAAAGAGAAAGCTGTTCTTCACTTCTGTGTGTAACTTGGCAATTTGCTTTTCGGGACTGCAGAACTGTTGCCTGATTAGCAGTGAAAGCGGTTTATCTGTCATGTTTTTTTGTGAATATACTCTCTCATGTCCCACCTTTCATATTTATGTGTATATTTGTACTTGCTTCAGAAGCATATTTTGTCGTCTTTTCGCAGTTGTCTGGTTTTTAACCTTGCCAGTTAATTACATGTGCCATGTGTCTCAGTTGGGGGCACGATGTAGCGCAGTTGGTTGAGGCACTGCACTACAGGTCGGAAGGTTGTGGGTTCATTTCCCAATGGTGTCATTGGAATTTTTCATTGACATAATCCTTCTGGCCACACTATGGCCCTGGGGTTGACTCAGCCTCTAACAGAAATGAATACAAGGAATACTTCCTTGGAGTAAAGGCAGCTAATGCATAGGGCTGACAATCTTACCACCTTCATGTGCTGACTGTCATGATATCTGGGAGCCTCAGCCTTCTGGAACCCTCAAGGCCTGTCCAGGCCTGTAAGGGATTGCTTTACCTTTTTGTATGTGTCTCAGTTCCAAATTCCTTGATGCCACTTCAGATTTGTACCATGTAATTTGTGCCTTAATAGTAAAATTATGGGCCCCAATTGTAAGATTTTGTTTCATGGGTATTTTACTTATAAAACATTATTCATGTCATGTTGTACTTGAACTTTATTCAGAATGATGTTTATGTGTGGACATTGTCAAGAATGCCTGCACTTTTATACATGTGTGTAGGTGACTTGCATGCTTTGTCTCCAGATTTAATACATTAAGCCTTATGTGAAACATAAAATGATAACTAAAACAGAGTAAAAATTAAGTGCGTGACCAAAATGCTATTTATGCTTACCCCTGATGTTATGTTCCAGGATTATTTCTAGTGCAGAAGATGTGATGGATAGGTCACTCCGCCTCATTGAGGAAGCCAGACAGGCACTTAAAAATCCTGATAGCCCCAACAATGCAACTAACCTAACACACGTTGCTAAAGATGTGTCTCAGGTGAGATGGATTTAATACTTCTTTGACACTGTTTTCATTTGTGTGTGTGTCTGGAGATGGGAAGGGGGGGGAGGGGATTGCAGAGAGAGAGAGAGAGAGGTCTTATTAGTATTTTCCTAAGCATAGCCACTGTCAAAGGATTATTACTGTTGTGTGCTTTCTTCTGGGTAATTGCCCAGCATCTGAATTTTAAATGCCGACATTTCGGAACACTGTCTGTTCCGTCTTCATAGGCAAGTAAGTATGAAGTATGATACTTCATACCTACCTGCCTATGAAGATGGAACAGACAGAGTGTTCTGAAACATCGGCATATAAAATTCAGACGCCGGGGAATTACCCGGGAGAAAGCACACAACATTCAGAATGCGGTGAAAGTTTGAAATCAGGATTATTACTGCATATGTAACATTCATAGATATTCACTTCATGTGTTTAGCAAAGGAATGCATGAAATTATGACTTGGAAGTACAATGGAAGATCATTTGTGGCCATTGTGACAAGCTGTTACCACTTAACAATGATGAAGTGTTTAAAATATGTGTGTTATGGATCCAGCAAATGTCTGTCACACTGATACATCCCATATTGATTAAGTCCATAATCAATGTGGCTAAAGTGAAGACTTTTCCTTTTTTTCATTGAATATCAGGCTCTCAACAAGTGTGTCGGCTGTTTGCCTGGACAGAAAGATGTGGATGAGGCAATTCACTCTATCACGGATGCATCGCAGATCCTGGATCAAGGAGAGTTTCCTCACAGCAGCAAGTCATATGGGTGAGTATTACCACATGATCTTTGGTCTGTCGTTGGCAGCCATTACAGACTTGGCATTGAGGTCATGATTTTATTACAGACAACTGCAGCAAGAGCTGAACTCCGCAGCGGCAAACCTCAATGATGCATCAGCAGATGTTGTGTCATCGGTACGCAGCCCAACACAACTGGCCTCCTCATCTCGTACCTTCGGTACAGCATTTGGAGACTTGCTGGGAGTAAGCATGGAAATGGCTGGACAGACCAAGGTGAGTATTTGCAGTTGTGAAGCCATGATTTTAGTATGTTTATGGCGAGCAACAGGTAACATCAGCACTGTTCATGTTGTAGGACAAGGAGGTTCAGGGGCAGATGGTTGTGTCATTGAAGAATGTTTCCATGGTATCCTCCAAGCTGCTGGTGACCGCAAAATCGGTAGCTGCCGACCCATCAGCACCCAATGCTAGGAACCAGCTTGCTGCAGCAGCTAGGTGAGAGCACTGATTAACAAACCAAACACTAAAAGTCATTTGTTTCTTGTACTGTGGTTGTTTTCACAGATGAAACTTCTTGTTCCCCTGCCAGCTTCACAATTCTCTTTCTACTCTGTCACCTCCTTACTCATCTTCTCACGAGTGTAGATTTGCATTACCCACATGCCTGTCACATTCGTACTTGTCCACATCCTTAATTACAGCTGGGAGCCATGGCAAACTTGTTGCTGCTCTTCTTTTTCCTCGTTTTCTACCTCACGCGGAACACTCGCACCAACCTGTTACATGCCATGCTACCGTAATATTTACACATCACTCCACGGCAGCATTTTGTCACTAACATCTCTATTTCATCATCAAATCCTTTTACTCCTTGTGGAGCAGAGGGCATCCATGAAAAGCTTCCAGGCATTGTGCTCTCCAGCTAGTCCCTTGACCTCTGTATCCCTGAGGATTCCAATCTAATGCAGTTTTCTCTATTGCTCATGTTTCTTTACGTAGTGTATGCCCATTCCAATTCCATTTTCTTCTTTTTATCTGATTTTCTGTTGACTGCTTATGGGTGATTCTCCATAGTTATTCGTTCGTAATCTTATCGATCCATTTTATATCCATTTTAAGCATTTATTTACAAATATCTATAGTCTTCTTGCTACCTGGTTAGTAGTTTTCCAAGTTTCACACGCATATAATAATACTGATTTTACATTTGTATTGAATATTCGTATTTTAACTTCTTTTGATATGTTGAGATTTCTCCACACAGGATACAGCTGAACAAATACACCTTTTGCTTCCTTGATTCTACTTGCTACATCTTCCTCTGCTCCTCCGCTTTCTGACACCACACTTCCTAGGTATACAAAGGATCCAACTTCTTCAATTTCCATTTCCTCTAACCTAAATTTTTGCATAGTAGCTCTATTAACTCTCATCCCTTTCATCTCGTTTATGTTAATACACAAACCAACTAATTCTGCTTCCTCCTTTAGTCTCTTTAGCTTTTCTTCCATATCGCAAAATCTTTGGGCTAACAGACAAATGTCATCCACATAGTCCAGATCTTCCAGTCGTTCCTTCATACTCCACTGTATTCCCCTTCTTAAACCTTTCACTCTTTTCATGACTCTGTCTAATATTAGCAGAAAAAGGGTTGGGGATAGAATACATCCTTGCCTTACACCATTTCTGACCTTCATAAAATCTGAAAGCTTTCCTTCATGAGAAATTTTGCACTTAAATCCATCATACAGTATTTTAATTATTTGGATAATCTCCCTTGGTATACCATACTCCTGTAGCGTGAGCCACATTGTTTCTCTCTTCATGGAGTCAGATGCCCTTTCAAAATCAATAAAGGTCACATATAGAAAGGCCTGCCATTCAACTTTGTTCTAGAATGATATAGCTCTTTCTTCTGTCTCAGTGTGTACATCACACATAACACAGTAACAGTGGTAACCATGACACTCAGAGTGTCACTCACTTTTGTATAGAATGAGAAGCTATCCTCCGCAACTTTATAATACCCAGTTTGTGTGGTCTTTGTTTCCATTCCTTTAAGTGGTAATTTCGAATATCGTCAGTCTTAAGTTCATTACACATTCAAGTATGTGGTCTTTGATAAGCCATGTGTATTCAGCTGGGGGTCTTCAGAAGCTCTCATTCCTCTGGCTGCTGCACTTTTCGTGTCTGTGTTATCTGATGTTCACATGTTGCTGTTGTACCGTTCTTTAAACCAGTATTTCAGTTATTTGTATAAATTTTTATTATTTTTGTGATATTTTCTGTTCATCTGTATGTTACATGATTGTGATATCTTCGTCATGCCCTTGTTAGTCTGATTTTAGTGAAAATCGTTACGTTGTTTCAGAAGTATGTCATTAGTGCGTAGTTTGTGAGATGCTACAAAAACTAAAGCTCTGCCTTTGTTGACGCCCTGCTCTGGTTCGGGGGAACATTTGAACGTGAACAGAAATTAATCTCTCAATTCACTCAATTATTATACCAACTAATGCACTTATATAAAATTTACACATTAAAATACTAAAACTGCTCCGACATATTTCGGTCCTAAGACCATCATTACCAGCTGTATTTCTTTGCCTTGCTAAAGTCACGTTAACCTTTTGGTGCTGGAATTATTTTTTTTAATTTTAGCACACCCTGTATATAAAATGTGAATAATACAGGAACAAAATACATTAGAATTATGAAACAAACTGCATTTTGAAGAGAAAAAAAATGGAGAGTATATACCATGTTTCAAATATTTAGTACCTATATTTGTTTAATAAATATATAAAATGCAACTTTAGAGGTTAGCGGTGCGGTACGACCACTATAGTTGACATTAGGTGTCTAAAGGTTAAAAGCCACATTAAAACCAGTATAAATTTTATATAAGTGCATTAGTTGGTATAGTAATTGAGTGACTCGACAACATGCACTGTGTAACAATGAAAATAGAAATTAATCTATTCATAAATAAACACTGGTCAAAGCAAATGTAATTTAATTTTACTATTAAGCACTAATGGGGGACTGCGGTAGCACAGTGGTTAAGGTGCTGTGCTACAAATCGGAAGGTCGCTGGTTCGATCCCATCTGGTGTCAGTGGATTTTTCATTGACATAAAATCCTTCTGATCGCACTATGGTCCTGGGGTCGGCTCAGCCTCTAACAGAAATGAGTACCAGGAGTATTTCCTGGGGGTGAAGGTGGCCGGTGCGTAAGGCTGACAACCTACCACCATCCTGTGCCGTTGTCACGAAATCTAGGAACCTTAACTTCCTGGAACCCTCTGGGCCTGTCCAGGCCTGTAATGGGACTATTTAATAAGCACTAATGATGTAATTTTGTACACTGTCTAGAACTGGTTCATGTTTCTTGTAATTAGTTTACACTGTTAACTGTATAGTAATAAGGTAGTAGGAGCAGGTGTTTGCCTTGTGCATAACACGAACTTGTATGTGCTGTAGTGACATGGAGGTATAGACGAACTCGCTACACTGTTCACTGACATATTAATACTGACTGGTGAATTGTTCTGTTATTACCCTTATGGTAACACAATTGTAATTGCCCCTTGCAATACACTTGTAGTGGTTTATGTTGCAAACTACACTGTTAACTATGTGCCACAGTGGCTTGTAGTTACACATACACTCGTTAACATTCACTGTTTGCCCTTGCGGCTCGGAGTTACACGCTGAATTGGTCCCACGCCACGCATAACACAAAGGAGAGACACCAGTGACATCATTTTCGCGCCTTTAATCTGTAAAACCCAGGCACTGGGGAGCAAGATTATGCAATCACTGGTGACAAATATTATATAATAAATGAAAGCAAGAGTTAATAGACAGTTATTAAACAAAAATTCTGTCCCTGGCGTGTACAGCCTTGTGAGAGAAGGGGAAATAACAGAAACAAATGTAATAATTTCAGGGCAGTGACTGACAGCATAAACTACCTGATAGATGTCTGCACTTCGGCCGCTCCAGGTCAGAAGGAGTGTGATAATGCGATACGTAAGATCCAGTCCATGCGGCCTCTGCTGGACAACCCCACGGAGCCACACAATGACTCCACGTACTTTGAATGTCTGGATACTGTCATGGAGAAGTCAAAGAGTTTGGGTGAGGGTATTCAGTAGCTTTGTTTTGTCTGTTATGAGCACATAACAAATTTCATGAAACCATATGCCCATAATTTTTTTCACAGCTTTGAGCAGTTTAATAAGATATGAACACTTAACAACACCCCACATATCAGCCGCAGTACCGTAAGTTGGGGAAGCTTTGTTTGTTGTATGTGAGTAAAATAAAATTGTCTTATGTCTGATGCTGTGGTAGTAGTGTTAATCCATATATTCTTAAGACTTTTCTATTCTGTTGTGGTACCATTGTTTTGATACTGTTTAAGAAATTTCTCATTTATTTTCTCAGTTTTATACGTTGGTCACAACGCATGAAATTATGTGATTGAATATGAAAATGTATGTTCAGGAGACGGCATGACTGGCATAGCAAACCATGCCAAGAAGTCAGAATATGAGGAGTTTGGTGAGGCAGTGAAGAGCGTCTCCAATTCAATCTGTGGGCTGGTTGAAGCTGCAGCACAAGCTGCATATTTGGTTGGAGTGTCAGAACCATCCAGCGTGGCTGGGCGCCCAGGTCTTGTGGATCAGGCTCAGTTTGCACGAGCAGCCCAGTCCATCCAGACGGCCTGCCAGCACTTGACTACTCCAACAACAAACCAGCAGCAGGTATTCACTTCCCTTCTGAACTTCTCTGTTATATTTCTTATTTTATTTTTATTTTCATATTTATTATGTATTTTTGGTTTCCCTTACTTTATATTATATTCTCTTAGCTTCTTTTCATTCAACATTTATCTCCCTATCTTCAAAGGTTACAGGCTCCAATTTAGATATGCCTGTCTGATATACTCTTAGCTGCAGTTCTGATCCTCCTTTTCCGCATATCAGATATGTACCATTTTGTCATGCACAGTGTCTTCTGCCCTGCAATAATTTTCTCTAAACATCACTGACAGTTTACCAAACTACGTGGCATTACGTCCCAGAAAACCATTATTTTCAGGTGTGATAGTATTGCATGATATGATTTGTGTTCGGTATTCTTATCAGCGAGTCATACATTATAGATGTAATGTTTTTCAGGTGTTGTCAGCTGCAACATTGATTGCCAAGCATACGAGCTCCCTTTGCAATGCGTGTCGACTGGCGTCTTCTAAGACGACAAATCCTGTCGCAAAACGACATTTTGTCCAGTCTGCCAAAGATGTTGCCAATTCCACAGCCAACCTTGTAAAGGAAATCAAGGGTAAGTGATAAATTACATATTTAATTACATGCTTTCTAACTCCTTGATTATGGTTTATTGCTTTCAACAATAAGGCATACTGTAGTGCCCTATTGTGCATTCAGTTTACATTGTCTAAGTATGTTTATTCTCTTTCTAGTGATACCCTCCAACGTACAGTTTTATATCCTAATTGGTTTCTTCCCACAGAGTTTCCTACCTGAAATGTCATAATTTTTCGTTTCCCCCGCGCGTGTGGCATGACCTGATCAACTCATGTTCGTCGATTAAATCAGTGTAAAAACGTTTGGCAGAAAATACTTCATAGAGACTTGTCTATTTGCTGTTATTTTTTGATCTAGAATGTTGTGTTAGGATTTGTATTTTAAACACTCATAATCTCTCTTCATCCCTAAAATGGAGACGTCAAGTGTGATTCGCTTCTCATACGTGGAAGTTTCATTCCGTGTGTTATGCTCGCATTTCTAGCCTGCTGTTTTCATAGTTATTTATGATACTGCACTGTCCCCCCCCCATTTTTCTTTCCACTGATTGCCAACATAAATCGTAAGGTGAAACATCTTACTGGTGCAGTTTTGTTACACAAATGTTTATGTAGACATATACAGGGTGTCCCAGGAGGAATGTGCCAGACTTCGGGAGGGTGTTCCTTATGTTAAAGTGTACCGATATAACCCAAAACACCTATATTCAAAGTTGAACGGTTACGGAGATAATGGCCAGAGGAAAGTGGGGGCTTCTTGCGGTTCCAAATACTGCAACCTGCACAGCTGATACGTCACGTGACAATGCTAGCGGCCTTGAGAGGGGAATGCAGTGTTCACTGTGCCTGCGTGACGCTTTTGCGCAGTCAGCCATGTTACATCACCGCGGGGCTTTCTCATGTATAGTGCTTGTAACCCTAAGGACCACTATGACATGAGTGCGAGTGTTTTTTTAGTTCAATTTGATGGCTTTATGTCACTCACAACTTAGTTTGATGTTAAGTACAGATATTAACATTACAGAAACCACATATTTCTGCCAGTTTTAATATGTATTTGATAATCAATAAGTGTGTAACAGCTGTCAAAGTTTCAAACTTCTCTGGCCATTATCTCCGTAACCGTTCAACTTTGGACGTAGGTGTTT
>Ga0123354_10017296_pt1 | contig 11295 bp, 6 predicted proteins | sample TergutLab28metaG_2_FD_97872 | JGI IMG/M metagenome (GOLD analysis project Ga0123354, IMG submission 97872) | Labiotermes labralis P4 segment gut microbial communities from Petit-Saut dam, French Guiana - Lab288 P4 | ecosystem: Host-associated > Arthropoda: Insects > Digestive system > Gut ... | reverse complement strand
TGTTTGCGACGCCAACTCGCGCGCTGGCACCGACCCTTGAGAGTGAAGGATAGCCAGAATGCTCCGCTCTGAGTCAGTCAGTCCTGCAGTGACGTCTCTTACGACATCTCTTACGACATCTCTTACGACATCATCGGGTGAATAGGGTCTTGGGGTGACGTCGTGGTTCTTGATGTGAACGATCACGCGGAGGCTGATCGGGAGTTCTTCGAACTCAGGCGCGGGTAGCCCGGCATCGGTCAGCGCCTGGATTGCTCGGGGCAGGCCCGTGCCCCACTTCTCGATCAGCCCCATCTCTAGAAACACGCGGGCAATCGCCGGGTTGCGGATCACTGACACGCCCTGAACCATGTCTTCAACCGTGAGGTGCGGCATCAACCCGCCGGGACTCTCGATCTCGATCGTCTGATCGAGGAACGCCACCTTGATTGCCGTACCGTTCGTCGAGTACGAAGCATGCACCAGCGCATTCGTGACGATCTCGCGCAGCGGGCTGATCGGTATCGACCACACATCCTTGCGGTAGATATCGCCAAACTCGGCATGCTTGAACGCGTTGCGTTCGAGGAAGCGCATAACCTTGTCCACCGCCAGCGGCAGCGGCCCATAGATCTCTTCCTGGTCCCAAATGTCCCGCTTGGTTGGGCCACGGAAGCGAGCACACTGAACATAGGCAAACGAGAAGAACCGTTCCGGATGCGGGCAGGCAACCAGGACGCCAGCGTTGGTGGGGGTCAGGTACCCCTGATCATCGACAACCAGTTCCAGAGTCTTCAATGTGCGCTCATCGACGGCGCGACCCAACATATCTGCCAGCATCGGCAAGTCGAGATCGTCCATCGTCGCCCGAAACGCCGGAAACTGGTCGAAGTGGACGCCCTCCGCACTGCGCTCTAGCTCGGCGATCGTGTCTGGTCCGGCTCGGCGGTTGCTGGCCGCCAGACGGATGTACGTGCCCTCCCCCTTTCCATACTTGGTCAGGAAATGCGGACGGCGAATGCTCACCGCGACATCGGCGACGACCACGGTGACGCCAGCCAGCGGCACCAACTCGATAGTGGGCATGATCTGGGGCGACACCCAGTCGGCGATCAGATTTGTCAGCCGATCCTGCTCCAACAGAGGGTCGTCAACGCCGACAACCTTGCCGTCATCCGCGACGCCGATCACCAACTGGCCGCCAGCAGAGTTTGCAAACGCCACGATCGCGCGCATGGCCTTCTCGGGCGAGGACAAGTCCTGCTTGTACTCGCGTGTCTTACTCTCAGGCTGGACAACCCGCCCGTCAACGTCCACAGTCAGCGCATAGGCCATCGGCCACCTCCTTCGGTCAATCCTAGAGGTCGCTTCTGACGAAACCCGGTTCTCGGACAAGCGTGCCGATCATCTCTGCAATGTCATGCGGAATGAAGCTATCGGGTATGTCTGGCCTCCAAGGCTTGGGCGAGAGTGCCGCCGACGTCTCTGGTCAGGTAGCCGTAGCGGTGGCCGCGCTCCAGCGCCTGCCGCAGCAGATAAGTTGGTGTCCCGAAGTCGATGCACTGGAGGATCGCCGTCGCCGGGAAAACGGTAGGTATCTCCTGCCACCAGCCGACCTGAGCGGGCGTGAGGTCCTAGTGGTGGATTGCACACCCCTCTGAGTTGCCGCGACGTAGACGGCGACGCTTTGCAACAACGATGTGGATAACGTTCTGATTGATGTCGCATAACTCGTAGGCGGCCAGCGCGGTCTCGAGGCTCAGACAGGCCTCATCAGCGCGGGTCCACAACACGGCCAGCATGAACGGGGCATACTGGTTAACCGGGAACTGCGGGAACCGGTACACCCCGAACGCCGCCCGCTCCACCGTGCCACGACGCGCCAACATGGGCAACGCCTGGCTGGTCACACCCGCCTCGCTGGCCTGCTGGGTGATCACGAACCCGTGCTGAGTCTCAGCGACTTCCCAAGTCACATCCCGAGCCAACCGAACATCTGTCATGCCAAAAGCATTACGGAACCATCAGATTATTGACACGCCAGAGGATAGCCGTCAGCCCATCCGTTACATACCGACTCCATCCGCCAGAACGACCTGGACAACGGTGGGCAGGCTGGTCGAAGGCTCTCTCACTCGGTCAGCCCTGGTTCATTCTCTAGGGCGAAAAACCGTTCCAGCGAGTCGTGCCTACGCTTCCGCTCGGCCACCGCCGGCCAAAGAATGAAACTATGCCAGGTTTTCGATACGCTCCCACGGAACAACCTTGCGGATGGCAGCGCATTGGCTAGCAACCCGACCGCTTGACGCAGCATCGGCCGCAGCAACCTTGAGCATGTCTTCGTCTTCCCCGAGTGCTTCTGCGATCCACAACAGAGCAGGCGCGCATTGCAGATGATTGTAACCATGCTTGGCATCCAGCCCGCGAGACTTTCGATCATATGCGCCTGGGCCTGCCAGCTGCGAGAACCAAGCGACCATGTGTTCGCGCTGGGACGACCACCAATGATCACCTGTCAAATGTGCCGCTTCGTAAGCGTCGGAAATAGGCAGATGCTCCGGGAGCGTCACAAGAAGACGCGCAAATGAACCAGCCTCCAGCGGCTTTTCTGTCATCGACATATCTCCATTATCACGCCCAAACGCTGACGGTCGGCCGCGAGATCGGATGGCACAGTCGCCGTCAGAGTACAGGAACCCGATCACGCCCAGCTTGGGCTTCGTCAAGAAGCCACCGGGAACCGATACGACAGAACGTGGCGCAAATCCAATATGCCTGTGAACACCACTAGGCTTCCTGTCATGCAAGCACACCTCACTATGTCCGAAGCCAAGGTGATCAAATGGCAGTGAAGATGGAAGACGGCGTCGTCCGCCTCGGCCACATCGTTGGCCGACCGGAGATCGGCGATGTTGCCCTGGTTGAGTTCGACGAAAGAGGCGTGTCAGTTCGTTGCCCCAGGCTAATGGACTTTGTCGACGCAATGGGGCCGAATGAAGAGCCCCCAGATCCCGAACGGACAGTCATATTCCGTGACAGCAGCGGTTACTTGACATTGCTGGATGGCCGGTCGCTAGGTTTGACAGCGTCCAGTCTTGGTGAGTCGGATCAGCGTTATCGGTTTTGGAAGGCCCTGTCTACCGGGGCTAAAGGCGTCGATTACGACGGCATCAACGGTATGTGTTCCGAGCTCGACGGACTCGCCAAATGGGCAAAGATGTCGCCCGTAACCACCTCCCTGATGTACGAGGATCATGCGAGACCCAGTGTCAGTGTTGTTGCCAAGAATCTTGATGAGCGCGTATTGGGTGGCCCGTTGGGATTGGCTTTGACAACTGAGTTCTATCACACACCGCAACCCGCTGACGGCGTCTTCACCATTCGGACCGGGTTGTCAATCAACACTCGAAGCACGACTCTCGTCGGGTGGGAGGAACACGCGACTGGACATCGGATGATGCAGGATCTTATGGCATTGGCCTACGGTCGACCATGCTCGGCGTCGTTGAAGTCAGTAATGCGAGAGGACGACCAGCCGATGGAGCCGAAGGATGATCGGCGATTCTGGGTGGCTGCCTATGTTCCCTCGTTTGGTAGGCAATATTCTGCGACGCCGACTCTTCCAGCCTCAGCTAAGCCTCTGTTCTATCTGGATGAGACCGCCCCCGAGCTTGTGTCAACCTGGTTGGATGAGTTCGCCTACTGGTCACGACCAACCTGGATCGCCGTCAGCAGCATCTTTCAACGTGATTTGCCGGTTGAGGTACAACTCATTCAGGTCAGCGTGGCTTTGGAAGCACTTGGATACGCCATCTGGTCTCAGAACCCAACGAGTGGCCGAACGCCGTCTTTTGGCAGCTTGCTCCAAAAGGTCACCGCACTCGTTCCACTGAGACACGAACGGATCTACGGCGGTCTATCGGACACAAGCTGGCGACAGAGGTTCGCCGATGCGTACATGGGAGCGAAGCATGCTGATAAGCCAATGCCCGACATCGAGACCGCTTACCAGTGTGTTCAACAAGGAATGACCTTGGTACGCTGCTGGATCGCGCTACGACTCGGCGTGCGATCTGCAGTCCTTCAAGAACGGCTGGCTCACGAGTAGAAGCCCTACTGATGACCGCCAACATGAGCCATCAGTGCGCCGCGTGGACAGTCGGTGGTCACGATTCCCACATCTGGCGAAAAAGCGCCTGAGGATAGCCCAAAAACCACGGCAGGTCTACCAGTCGGCGCGTCGGTCGCTTGGTGCAGATTCACCGGCGCGACAATGGATCTGGGCCAAACGAGTTCCTTTCAGGAGGTGCCACGATGAACACGACAGGCCGGACTCGATACTTGAACCTGAGCGGCCAATCGAGTGTGCTCGCATACCGATGCGATACGGACAGAATTACGGTTCAGTATTAGCAGGGACGATGGCGTTTCTACCGCTACACGACTGATAGCGTCGGCGTAGAGGCCATAGCTTCGATGGAATACTTTGCGGAGCAAGGAATCGGTCTTAACAGCCTCATCATGTACGACGCCAAACTCTGCTTCACCGAGAAGGTGTAGCCCAACACCGGGCGGCGGCTGCCGGGGCATGTCGGTCTTGACCAATAGACTGAAGTCGTGCCCTACACAGAAAGAGCGATATGTCTCGGCTGACTGACCTGATCCAGCAGGTTAAGGCCAAGGATCCCCCACTCGGCGCCGACCTCGAAGCCGAGTTCCGGGTGCTGTCCGGCCGTCGTCCCTTCGGCCTGAACTTCGAGCGGCACCGCCCCGAAGCCGTCGAGTTACCATCTCGCCCCGTCCGGCGCGGCGACAAGGTACGCATCCTCCCACCGCGTGGCTCCACCGCACGCGGTGACCGGCGGCTGTGGCGGGTGGACGCCGTCATCGACTCGCCAGATGGCACCGAAGCAATTGCCCGGCTGACTCTGTTCGATGCCGACGAGCCTGAAGGAGCTGTCAGCTCGGTGGCTGACTTGGTCGTAGTTGCTGAGTTTCGTGACGCCATCTATCCCGGCCTAATCTCGACTGGCAAGGTCCAACGTGGCACCGAGAACCAGCCCTTTCACACCGTCATCAACGGCGAGAACTTCCACGTTCTCGAAGCGCTCACCTACACCCATCGTGGACGTATCGACGCCATCTACATCGACCCTCCGTACAACACCGGCGCCCGCGACTGGAAGTACAACAACGATTACGTCGAAGGCGACGACATGTACCGCCACTCCAAGTGGCTGGCGTTCATGGAGCGGAGGCTCCAGCTGGCCAAACAGTTGCTAAACCCCGATAAGGCGGTTCTCATCGTGACCGTCGATGAGAGGGAGTACCTCCGCCTGGGTCTGCTGTTGGAGCAGGTGTTCCCTGAGGCGAGTATCTCGATGGTCAGTTCAGTTATCAACCCGGCGGGAGCCGGTAGAAACGCCGACTTCTCCCGTACCGACGAGTATGTTTTCTGCCTTCGGTTTGGGAGCGCAGCAGTGTTGCCAGAGTCTCGCCAACTGGATGAGACGCCCGTTGTGTGGGACAGTCTTAGGCGAAGCAGTCTGGCAAATAGACGTGGCAACCACGGGAAAGGCGCTTGCGGCCCCAACCAGTTTTACCCGATTTACGTTGACCCTAGCACAGGGCAGATCACGGCCATTGGTGAACCAATGGCCGAATCAGTTCCGGTTGCCAGCGTCAAGCAGCGTGCGGGTCTCGTCGCAGTGCTTCCCATTCGTCCAACCGGGGTCGAAATGAACTGGGGAGTCGTTCCGCCTGTCGCTCGATCCTTGCTTGACAGCGGGTATCTCCGGGCCGGTAAAGCGAAACCGACGGAGCCGCAGCCTTATGTGATTAGCTACCTGACGGGTGGGATCATTCGAGACATTGAGTCCGGCGTTGCACTGACCAGAGGGAGAAGGCCCGACGGGACCATCGACGCGGTCTACCCGGCAGGCAGAGACAAAATGCCAACGTCCAACTGGAATCGGCCCTCCCATGATGCCCAGCAGTATGGCACGAAGATTCTCATTTCACTGTTGGGCAACAGAAGTTTCCCTTATCCCAAGTCGCTGTTCGCGGTCGAAGATGTGTTGCGGTTCTTCCTCCTAGAAACACCTGGCGCTGTCGTGCTTGACTTTTTCGCTGGCTCCGGAACTACGGCCCACGCTGTGATGAGATTGAACAAACAGGATGGCGGTCGCCGTCAATGCATTTCGGTGACGAACAATGAGGCGGCAGCCGGTGAGCAGGACCGACTGCGGCTGCAAGGATTTCGCCCGGGCGACGATGAATGGGAGCGGTGGGGTATCTGCGACTACATCACGAAACCCCGGATAGAGGCGGCGATCACGGGGCGAACCCCGGATGGTGAACCGATCAAGGGCGACTACAAGTTCACCGACGAGTTCCCGATGTCGGATGGTTTCTTTCAGAACGCGGAGTTCTTCACGTTGACGTACGAGAATCCGCTGGCGGTGGAGCATAACCGGGCGTTCGAACGGGTCGCGCCGCTGCTGTGGCTGCGGGCCGGTGCTCAGGGGCGTCGAATCGACCACATTCCCGACGACGGCTGGGATGTAGCCGACCGGTATGGCATCCTGTTCGACTGCGATAAATCGGCTGAGTTCACCGACGCGATGGATGAGGAAGGTGCCGTGTTGGCGTACGTCGTCACCGATGACGATCGGCGCTTTCAGTCCGTCGCCGCACGGCTGCCTGACGACATCGAACCGGTCAGGTTGTACGAGTCGTATCTGACCAATTTCAAGCTGACCGGGGGTGAACAGGCATGAAGTTCACCCTCAAGGAGTATCAGGAAGACACCCTGGCCGACGTGCTGAGGAACCTGACGCGCGCCCGCCGGAGTTGGCACGAGTACGGCGATTGCACGGCGTTCGCGCTGTCCGCGACGACCGGTGCGGGCAAGACGGTGGTGGCCGCTGCCGCGATTGAGGCGCTGTTCTACGGCCAGGACGAGTACGACTTCGAACCCGACCCCGGCGCTGTCGTGTTGTGGTTTTCGGCCGACCCGACGCTGAATGAGCAGACCCGGTTCCGGCTGATGGAGGCATCCGACCGGATCAACCACTCCGACCTGGTGGTCGTCGCGCCGACGTTCAACCAGGAGAAGCTGGCGCCGGGCAAGGTGTATTTCCTGAACACGCAGAAGCTGTCGAAGACGTCGACGCTGGTGCGCGGCTATGAAGACAATCGGAGCCAAGGGCCGCTGGACATCGAGACGCGCCCCGATATGCGGACCTTCACAATGTGGGATACGATCCGCAACACCATCGAAGACCCCGCCCTGACGCTGTACCTGATCGTCGATGAGGCCCACCAGGGCATGAACACGACGGGCAAGCAGGCGAACGAGACGGAAACGATCGTGCAGCGGCTGATCCGGGGCCACGGGGATGTGCCGCCGATGCCGGTGGTGTGGGGCATCTCGGCGACGGTCGACCGGTTCAACACGACGATGGCGACGCTGCCGACGCACGGCACGCTGCCGCAGGTGTGGGTCGACTCGGCCCGCGTGCAGGCGTCGGGGCTGCTCAAGGACACCATCGTCCTCGACATTCCGACTGAGGCCGGCGCGTTCGAGACGGTGCTGCTGCGTCGCGCGGTGACCAAGCTGCGCGAGGTGTCGGACGCCTGGGCGGCGTACGCGCGCAGCCAAGACGCGAAAGAGCTGGTGGCGCCGCTGCTGGTGTTCCAGGTGCCGAACACGCCGAAGACCGAGGACATCCGGCTGTGGCTGGACACGATGCTGGATGCATGGCCGGAGCTGAACGGCAACCACATCGCCCACGTGTTCGGCGAGCATCGCGACCTGGAGATCGGCCAGTGGGTCGTGCCGTACATTTCGCCGGAGCGCGTGCAAGAGACCGACAACATCCGGGTGCTGCTGGCCAAAGACGCGATCTCGACGGGCTGGGACTGCCCGCGCGCCGAGGTGATGGTGTCGTTCCGCGCTGCCCGCGACCGCACCCACATCACCCAGTTGCTGGGGCGCATGGTGCGCACCCCGCTGGCCCGGTCGATACCCGGCAACGACAAGCTCAACTCCGTCGACTGCCTGCTGCCTCACTTCGACAAGACACAGGTCGACGCCATCGTCCAGGAGCTGCTGCATGGCGCCGCCGGCAAGGACGAGCTGCCCGGCCGTCGCGTGCTGATCGACCCGGTCGAGTTGACACCCAACCCGGCGGTGTCGGACGAGGTGTGGGAAAAGTTCCTGGCTCTGCAGTCGTCGACGATCCCGCGCAAAGCGGCACGCCCCGTCAAGCGCTTGACGTGGCTGGCCCACGAGCTGACCATGGATGGGTTCATGACCGACGGCGGCAAGGCCATACACGCGAGGTTGCACGATGTGCTCGACGCGGCCCGCAAACTTCACCGTGAGGAGCTTGACGCCGCCACCAATGACGTGATGACCGTCGAGGGCGCGTCGCTGCGGTACAGCTACGCCAGCGGCAAGCGACAGTCCTATGACGCCTTCGTCGCCCAGGCCGATGTGGCCGTGATTGAGGACGCCTACCGGCGGGCGTGCCGCGTCATCAGCCCCGACTTGGCGCGAACCTACGCCGAATACCTGGCCCGCCGGGCGGAAGGAACCGACGCTTACGACGACGAGTTGCTGGACGCGCACGCCGACATTGGCGCGATCTGGCTCGTGCCCACCATCGGCGAGTTCCTCGACAGCCAAGCCGATGCCATCGCCAAGGACTTGCTCACCAAACATCGAGCGGCGATCCGTGGCCTCCAGGACGAGCGGCAAGAGGTCTACCGCGACATCGAAGAGATGAGCACCGACCCGCAACCCATCGATCTAATCAAGCCGGTCAAGTGGTTGGCGCCATCGAACGTGCAGGAAGCGGACGGCACAACGACACCACTGCCGCTCTTTGCGGCTCACTTGATGGCGAATGCCGATGGCCAGATGCCCGCGACGTTCAACAACCTGGAGACCGAGGTCATCAAGCGGGAACGCGCCCGTGACGGGTTCGTCGCCTGGTACCGCAACCCGAGCACGAAACGGACGGACTCGCTCGCCGTGCCCTACCAGATGGGTGACCAGTGGAAAGCACTGCGACCCGACTTCCTGTTCTTCCACCACAAGGCCAACGGCACCATCGGCGTCAGCATCATCGACCCCCACGGCCACCAGTTCGCCGAAGCCGTCCCCAAGCTGAAAGGCATGGCCGCCTACGCCGAGCAGTACGGCCACCAATACACCCGCATCGACACCATCGACGAGATCGACGGCAAGCTCATGGTCCTCGACATTCAGAAACCATCCGTGCGCGCCGCCATCATGGCCAACCAGTCCGACGACCCAGCGGACATCTACCGTCGAGTGGGAGAGGCATTCTGATGACCATCGAAGCAGCCGCAGGACACGGACCAGGCGCGGTCTGGATGAGGTGAATGATGTATGTGAAGAGACTGGTTCTCGAAAACTTCCGCAGCTTCAGTGGAACTCACGTATTCGACTTCTTGCCAGGGTTGAATTGCATAGTCGGTGACAACAACTGCGGTAAGTCGAGCGTTTTTGAAGCCATCACATGGATTATCAGCCCGACGCGAGACATGAGTGGAATTCCATGCATGGAGGACCGTATTGCGCCGGTTCGCGTGACTATGGATATTGCTGGCGATGACATGCCAGCAGTTGTGGGTTCCGAGAAGTACAGGAAGCTCAAGGACTACGTCTTCTCAGATGACGAAGGCGTCACAGTCTTGCGAATGCAAAGAAGCACTGAAGAACGCACCGTCAAGCAGTCGGGGAAAGACGTGAAGCTTGACGTCACTAAACTATCAGTCTGGAGCGCGACGTCATCCCAGTATGAAAACCCAACCGGGATTGACGCACTGCTGAAGAAGCTTCTTGATTTCCAGCCAGTTTGGGCAGATATGGTTCCTGGCGATGTGGCCGACTTCGGTACCACAAAGATCCTTGGGAAGGTCATTGATGCGCAAGTCAAGGGATTCAGCCAGACTCGGACATGGAAAGATTTCGTGGATGCGCACAACAAGGCGTTCCGTGGAGGTGGCGGCGGTGACTCGGATGCCGACGACGACTCGCTTGCGAAGCGGATGGATGACGTCGCGCGAGAAATTTCGAAGATCGTAAAAGAGCAGTACGGGGAGGCCACTGTCCGGTTCGACTTCAGCGCCCCCGATGCGTCCACCCTTGCGAAAGCGGGCCAACTGGTCGTTAATGACGGCGCGGGGCCGACTGACCTGTCAATGAAGGGAACGGGTATGCAGCGGGCGTTCGCGCTCGCGCTCGTTCAGGTTTTGTCCCGAGTGACAAGCTCATCTGACAAAGAGGGGGCAAGCCCTCCCCTGATCCTGCTGATTGACGAGCCCGAAACTTGGTTGCATCCGAAGGCGCAGCTTCAGTTGGGCGTGGCATTACGAAGCCTCGCAACGAGACAACAGCTCTTCCTGATCACACACTCGCCCTATATGCTGAAGTGCTTCGACCCAGCGACTCACCGGCTCATGGTACTCAGCAGGAAAGGACCGAATCGTCACACACGTATTGAGGCGGAGATCGGCGCGATTACCCTCGGTGAGCCGTCACTAAGCGAGATCGGCTACAGAGCGTTTGGCGTGATCAGCAACGAGTTCCTGGACGAGCTTTACACACTCACTGAGCGTCAGGCAACCGCCTGGAACAACGCTCGCTCGACTCCCTGCAAGAAGGGCAGCCAGGTCACCGAGTTTCTGAAGGAGTCCGGGTTACCGACGAGGTGGTCGTGAACCTGGGGTGGAGCGCAGCACGACTTGACACTGCCCGAGTATGTGCGTCACTCGATCCATCATCCTGACTCGGGCAACCCTGCCCATTCTGAGCAGGACCTGCGGGACGCAGTTGCAGACCTTCTACAAGTACTCAAAGGGTTGCCAGTTCTTCAGGCGGACTTCGACGACTGAGGCCAGCGGGGTGTGCGCCCAAGTCTTGTGGAACCCGGTCGACCCGACTTGCATTTGCCTCCGTGAAGTCGCGCGCTGTGCCCACTATGTTGGGCACCCTGACTCTCAAAGTGGACACCAAGACTGGGCTCAAGTGGACAGTAAGTGGCCACTTACGCCGGTTTTCGACCGCTTGTTCCACCTAAACTGGCCTCTCACAGGGTATTTCAGTCGGAGTGACAGGATTTGAACCTGCGACCCCTTGCTTCCTGACTCGGTGATGCCCAGGCGCCAGTCGACAGATTTTCCAACAGCCAGACCTGAGTTGGGTCACTTGGGTCATTTGTTTGTGGTGATTGTGTGTTGACTAGGTGTGATGGGTTTGGTTAGTGCACATTTCAGGCACTA
>Ga0123354_10017295_pt1 | contig 11296 bp, 8 predicted proteins | sample TergutLab28metaG_2_FD_97872 | JGI IMG/M metagenome (GOLD analysis project Ga0123354, IMG submission 97872) | Labiotermes labralis P4 segment gut microbial communities from Petit-Saut dam, French Guiana - Lab288 P4 | ecosystem: Host-associated > Arthropoda: Insects > Digestive system > Gut ... | reverse complement strand
CTGGGGGAGAGGAAGACGTCTTTGTTGGAATTTTGTGGGCGCGCAAAAATGTGGTTTTCTCCCCCCCCCCCCCCAGTTTCTGTTGGTTGGATAACAATGCATTACAAAACCGCTCAGCAGCAACAAGACACTCACACACTCCGTCATATTCGAAATTAAGAGACAGTGAATGGGGGTGAAATCTTGACCGACGGTGAGGACAGCAAAGATGGGCAGGACGGGAATAGTTAATCGTCCAAACACTTAATAACAGCAGTCACGGTAAATCAACAATATTATAATTTTAATAGTTTAATATATACTATATATATATATATATACACAATATTTTAGTCTATGTACATGTCCACATTTTTCCTTATGTTTTATTTGGCTATTGTGGCGTATTAGGCCTGAATTTGTACGCTTCTTTTTCTTAAGGTAGATTCCACCTATTAACAACTGCAAAATACGAAAATGCTTTTGTTATAACGAATAATACTTTTACTTTGCACATGAAACGGTATGTATCTCTCTTCAGAAACAGCCAGTACGTCTAGCACCACAATATTGAGAATAGAGGAGCAAAATTGAAAGAACAAGCCACCGAACTGTGATATGCGCGATTTGAGCTTGCAATTATGCGCATGCGTGAAATGTACTTCGACCAGCGATCGAATGCGCATGCGTAGTAAACATTACCAAGGTGAATGGCATTTCGAAACGAATTTTATTACGTGCCGTCATGTTCACGATTCTAGCTACAACTACAGTGAGTACTGAAGTGTCTTCAGTGTGCGTAAAACTGGAACTGCAGATAGTTCTTCGAACTATGTTCTGAAATGTAATTAACATAAAATGTGTTTTGGAAGAAGCAGGTACGGTATCGAATTACTTTCGTAACGTTAATAAAAATGTGCACCATATATATTACGGAGAGGATTTTCGATTGTTCAGTACGTAGCCAGGCAACACTTAAAAGAGATTGGCTCAAATTTATGTTACGCGTTCTGATTATCAGCAGTCAAGGTGCTAAAGACACTGAGTATTTGAATACAGTTTTTTTACTTAAGGCAAATTCCCGGCATTTTCGGGGCTTATTTTTTTTGGGGGGGGGGGAAGGTTACGTCTCGTGTCTAATACAAGAGGTGGATAATGTCAAAATGTGATTCTTAATGTGCGTGTTATGACCATTCTGTTTAAAAAAATATGATATTTGAATCGTTACAGCGTTTCTGAAATACATTTTGAAAAAAAAAACGCCCCTTATACAGAAACAAAAACTGTTCCCAGATTTGATCTGTGGGTAGCCAATATTTCCTTACATAGCTCCTTTTATCACTATAACTACGGAATGTTTTCGTGCATTTGAATCTACATGTTATTTGGCAACACTGCGAATATTTGTAGCGGCGGAGGAGTTGGTAGCGGCAGTCTTCTCCCACAGGATAATCATGTAACATACACACATAGGTACATAACATCGAGACACCGGGCAATGTTTTTTTTTTAATACACAGAACATTAAAATAGTTGATACCGTGCCAACTGAAACATAACAGTACTGGGCTGGGAGGAAATACTAATAAATAAATATATATATATATGTATATGTTTTCCATATATATATATGTATATGTTTTCCTTTTTCCTTCTTCGAAAACAATTTTTACGTGAGGAAATTTACACATTCTCATGAATTCTTCGAATAAGAAAAATATTCGTACACAGACGTGCACAAATCCATTGCGCCAGATCACCCGGGCGACAAAATACTATACAGTGGCGCATAATAATTGTGGGTACTCAGTGTGTGGCTTGATTCGTGTAACCCTTGTGGCGCCTAGAATGTCTGGGTGATTTGCTAGATTTTTTTTGGGGGGGGGGGACAATTTATGCACTCCTGCTCGCACATATTTTTTCATGCCAGGAAACGTGGGCAGTCTTGCCTCTAGTGTGAAGACACCCCTCCAACGTTTCGTTTAAGAGTCCGCCGCCCCTACAAAGTTTGGTATAGTTATAAAAAGTGTAAATACATAGCATTTTATATAATCTTATAAACATTAATTAAAGCCATTAGTTATTTTCTTGTTTCTTCTCCACTATGTTAAAGCCGTTTTACCGGCCGGCAAACGAAAATTAAAGCAACAAATATGTCACACAACACAGCACTTAATCGGAAGAAAAGAACAAAGAACCAAATTAATCAAATTAAAATTGTACAAAAATAGGACATTTCTGTTAGGTGGGCGGACAGCTTTACACATCCGGCCCCTTATAACTGACAGAAGGTGATGAGTTCTTTCTATTTTATACAATTTTTTTTTTGGCAACGTGAAAAAAGAATAATAGTAAGAGTACATTTTTAAAAGTACATCTGTATATTAACCTTAATCAAAATGCAACAGCTCGACTTATATTTAAAAAACAAATAATTTGTCATGTTACATAACAAAGAAATATTACGACAGCGTCAATTGCATCACCTCGTTTCTCCACAAAGCGCCAACAATACACGTACAACAATTTATAATTCATTTCGTCAAATGACAACAGAGAATTGAACAACAAACCAATAGGAAACAAAAACACCGTCATCTGTCTGTTTACCGTTCGCAGTAAAACGTGCATCTTTCTTCAGTGATGACTACACAAAACTTATTATGTCAACGCGGGACATTCCAGTTTATTTACATAAAATAACTTCCCCGTATTTAACTTCTCATATTCCTTAACGGTGTCGCGAAAGATCACAGTTAACATATGGATAGGGATATATGGAACATTACGAAAAGGATTAAAGAGAACACATTTTTCACCATCACATGCTTCTTCCATGTATCAGAGTTTATAGAGAGGTCGTGACAACGGGCATGGTGAGACTGTCGTCTGACGAACTTGCGTGTTGTTGCTGTTGGATCCCACTGGTTGATGCGGTGGGCTGATGATGGTGGTGGTGATGGTGGTGGTGATGAGGGTGCATGTGGTGCGGATGCAGGTGATGCGCTGCCTGTTGCTGCTGCTGGCTTCCACCGGCTGCCGACGAGCCTCCAGAGCTTCCTGCGATCAGCTTGCTCTCTTTCTTGAGCCTCTGTTTGAGATGAACTTTTGCGTGACGTTTCTTCTCATCGCTTCTCGCAAACTTCCGTCCACATGTATCGCACTGAAATGGTTTCTCTCCTGTGTGCGTTCGGACGTGCGTTGTAAGGTGATCGGATCTGGAGAAAGATCTCATGCAAATCCGACATTGAAATGGTTTCAGTCCTGTATGGATCCGAATGTGACGTGTCAACTCGTCTGATCTGGAAAACCGTCTATCGCAGTTTTCAACCGGACATGCATAAGGTCTCTCGTGTACAGGCGTCTTACTCGGTCTGTTTGGATACTTCCTGGGTTTCACTGGTACCAACTTGAGCGGCACTGACGAGTGCTGATACACCTGCGACAAGATCTCGTGACCTTTACTTGTGGACGGGTTGTATTCCGCAAGTTGCACCGAGAAATTCCCTCCATGTTGCTGCTGCTGTTCTTGAGCTTGCGGCTGCACATCACCAACACTACCCCCTCCACCCCCTACACTGCCTGACGTCCCACTACCACCCCCCGAACAGGCACTGAAAGGCTCCTGCTTGGGAATGAGTCCTGAAGGTCCCGCAACAGACATCCCAGCGCCGTAGCCGGCCACAACTTGTGTGTCCAGCCACTGATACTTGGCCGCCGAGGGCACGAGGTTCTGTCCCACCCGGCTGTATGCCAGCTCCTGCTGCTGCTGTTGAACGTTTCCAATAGTTGGTACCGCTCCCCCGCTGCAGCTGGAATAAGTTGTAGGCTGCTTGAGCGTCATGTTGCCCGCGGGTCCACATTCAATGCTGAGTCCCATCAGGTCTTCCTGCTGCTGCTGTTGCTGTTGTTGCTGAGATCCGTCGTCGTAGTGCGCCCCAGCGGGACTGGGACTGGCAGATGGGTACTGCTGTTGAGGTGACGCTGCTGACTGAGGAGGATGCTGAGATTGTTGCTGGCCCAGGAGACCAAACAGGGGAGGGAATATTGTTTTGTCTGGGAGTATCCAATGGTTGATGCCTTGACTTGTCGGTGAGGTAGCAGCGAGGCCTGTGCCAAGGCCAGTGATACTTCCGCCCACGTTTGGGCCCATACTCGTGGCGACGGGGCTCTCACTGGAGGTAGTAGTAAAGATGCCGCGGTAGCTGATTTTGCCCGGTCCGGTATTTCCGGCAGTGTGAGGCACACTGCCCGAGGACGGGTACATGATGATGCTACTTGTGTTGCTGGAGTCCTCGCACACGTTCGTACTGACTCCGGTGGCGGCTGTAGCGAGTCCAGGACTAAGGCTGGGTTCGTGCTTCGTGGGAAGGTCTGCTGTCCCTTCCGGTTCCGGCTGCGGAGGACTGCTAAGTGGGCTACCAGTGGCTTCCAGGGACAGCTCCTCAGGATCCAAGGAACCTGCAACAGTGTCCCGATCTTTTGTTCAACCAGTACCTTTTTACGAATAAGACAACTCGTTTCTTCTGCTAATTTCTTTGCTTTCCTTTTTGCAACACGAACAGTAAAAGTCTCATTAACTTATGATGACAGACAAAGGGACTTATGTCATTATTTCAGGTGGAAACGTTTCGGGACTGGTATTCGGGGAGAGGGGAGACGGTTTTCGAATTTCCTCTGGTTCACATACTGTATCAACAAGACATTCATGATTTTACTTAGTCCGTCCAGGCAAATTCCAGGGTGGTGGCTTACACTAGGCCAACACCGATTTCCTCCATCTCACTTTCGTTATTCTCTAATCACACTAACATTCAGCAACATGCAATGTGAGCTACAGTCAGCGTTCCTAAGTAAATCATACACAAGCATTTCCACACAAATAGGTATGTTTCCAAGTGGCACAGGGGTTTAAATGTAAAATGGTCCCAAAATTTTAAAACCTATTCCCAAATCATTGTATTTTTTATGCGTCATTTGTACGAAGTGCATAACAAAAAGGCATAATAGCAAAGTTATGTCACGCCATCCATACGATTCATTTTCGAAACTACCGGAAAAGATGCGGTAAACTGGAAGAGGCACACCAAAAAGTATGAAGCAAAATTCAGCGAAACGTAATTTCATCCGACCCCAGTGCCCGCACGGTCTAATGAGTAGGTATGCGGCCGCTCGGTTGCTGGGATTGCGGGTTCGAATCCCGGCGGGGGCGTGGAGGTCTGTTTGTTGTGAGTGTTGTGTGTTGCATCCAAGACGGGCCGATCCCTCTTCCAGACGAATCCTACCGTGCGCACGCGTATGTGTCACTGAGTGTGATCAGGTGTAGCAATGAACTTCTACACTTACTATGAGTACGTTGAACAGGGTGGACTAAAAGGGGGGGGGGATTGGTGTAATGGAAGAGAGTTACATGGCCTTCAATTCGAAACATTTTTCAAATGCCTAATGCCGAAGGCAACTGCGAAGACTGACTGTGCAGGATAATGCATGCGTACATAGTACAATATGCTTTGTACACAAGACGTTATATGCAATATCCGTATATCATGGTCATAGAAATGTGCAAAGTACGAAGACTGCAGTATGGAAATCCCACTGCACTAGGGCCTGCGTCCACTTTTATCAAGGATTGCATCCACTTTTATCAAGGATGTAAATTAAATACCAACGAATATAAGCCTCAGTCCCTCAGTCTTGTTGCTCCAGTTTTAACAACTTTCGATAACAGAAGGTCCGGTTTCAAGTTACCTTGCAAAGTTCATCACACGATTCAGGACAACATCTGTACATACAAGGCTGAATCTAAGTAGCAAGGGGTCTTTTGGTAAAGATAAACAATTGTCCTATGCCGCAGCAATGGGCCATGAAGACGGAAAGGGAGACTGGAGGTACAGCCCCACACATTCCTAACCCCTGCATCAGATGGAGCGGTCAGCTTTAGACCTTGAATGCTTTAGGCTCGGCGGACAGAAACCCTGGTACCCATCGGGGATCAGGCTGGGGAGGGCCCAAGAGCCGGCCAAGAAAACGTACGCAAGGACTAGAAACAGTGCTCAATGCTTGTTTTGACGTAGTTAGAGCTCACTGAACAGCAACAAAATCAGGCGGGCGCGATGTATGAGAAACACATTTCGCACGCTGCGCGGAGACGGGATCGAGTAGCACGCATAACAGATAGACACGCTTATCCGATACCGTGACCTTGGATATGTACGACGTGGAAATCTTCAGCCATTTTATTAACGCCGATTTATCGGTGTACTATTGAATGGTAAAAGGTAAAGGTAAAGTGATCCCGTTACAGGCCCGGTGTGACCCAGTGGGTGGGTAGAGGTATAGTTCTACTCTTCCATGACCGCGGCACTAGAAGGGGGTGAGTGGTCAGCAGCACGCCCCGGCCGCCCTTCACCCCCAGGAAAGACCCGGTACCCATTGCACAGGAGGCTGGGTGGGCCCCAGGGCCGGTCTGGACAGGCCTAAAATCTCGTCCCCACCGGGATTCGATCCCGGACCGTCCAGCCCGTAGCCAGTCGCTATACCGACTGAGCTACCGGGCCCACATTATTGAATGGTAATACCAGAAATTAAAAAACAAGCAAGTCGAACGTCACAGTTATAAATATTTTCACACCCAGTTCTGAGTTATTTTTCATCTTCTGGCCTTCCCTAACAGAGCAAACAATATTACCATAATCTCCGAAGTGTGCGATGATCCTGATAAAGGAGCAGCTCTAGCTTCTTCCAACAGGATATGACGTATGAATTCAGGAGCATAAGGCTAACAGGAAAGGTAATACGGCTGCACGTGGAGAGTTCATTAGTCCGAAAACAGAAGAAGAGGTCTGAATCTAGGATACCAGACTAAGAGGAAGAATAATACGGCTGCAGGTAGAAATTTCATTAGCCCGAAAACAGAAGTCGGTTTGAATTTCGGATTGCCAGGCTAACAGAAAAGGCTGGACAAGGACAGTTCATTACAGGGTTGCCGGTAAGTCCTTAGCCCGGCCAGGAAAGAAAACAAGCGGATGTTTCTGTCAGAATGGCGTCCATTTCCTTCGGCGCCTTGCCTTGCAGGCGGGAAAAAATACCTTGATGACAGCTCGCGTCTCGATGTTGTTGAAATCGCGCGAGTCCCTGATATGCTTCCGAGCTTGTTTCCTTTCTGGTTGGGCTAAGTACTTATCAGCACCCCGGCTAACGCAAAACGAAAACTGTGTTTACATTCCACAACGTCCGGTTAAAAGCCCGAATGTAGTTGTATTGGTACGGCCAAAAATAAAGTAGGAAATGTCCTGATGACAAAGGACATGATATTAAAAACATTTCAATTTATAATAAAACAATCATAATAGAATATACTATATAATTAAAGTAAGCAACACTTTACAAAGATTTCATTTGAAAGTGTGCACCAATAAAAAAAGGTAGGGTAAAGTGCACCCTAGTACAGGCACTGAGGCCCTGTACAGGCCGCCCGGCCCATAGGGGGAGTAGAGGTATAGCTCTACTCTTTCTTGACCACGGCACTAGAAGGGGTGAGGTGTCAGCGTCACATCCCGGCCGCTCTTTACCCCCGGAAAAAATCCGGTACCCATTGTACAGGAGGCTGGGTGGGCCCCAGCCGGTCTGGACAGGTTCGGAAAATCTCGTCCTCACCGGGATACGATCCCCGGACCGCCCAGTCCGTAGCCAGTCACTATACTGACTGAGCTACCCGGTCCACATGCACCAGTAGTGTACTTAAAAAGGAAGAACGCTAAACTTGCATCTTAATTTTAACGGTTTAACTTTTTATCCTGTGCCTGGACAGGCCCTTAGGGCTCAAGGAGGTTGAAGGTCCCAGGGTTCCTAAACAATATGCACATGAAGGTGGTAGGTTTGTCAGCCCTACACACCGGCCACTTTTACCTCCAAGGAAATATCCCTGGTACTCATTTCTGCTAGAAGACTGAGTCGACCTCAGGACCATATCTCAGTGACCCCACCAGGAATCCAGCCCGCAACCTTCCGGCTTGTAGCGCAATGCCTCAACCAAATGCGCCACCGCTTGCCCTCAACGGTTTAACCTGCGTTTTAAAAATTCCCAGGAACACACTGGGCAGTTCTGCCACCTTGCGCTAGAAAATAAGAATTTTCTCGCCCTGTAGCCACCGCTATCAATCATACTTCCATTCCCTAACAAGCACGGTACAGTTGTATCATCGCGTACGGAACTGCAGCGGCGACACCAACATGCACGAGTGTATCTCTCTCTTTTCGACTTACAGCCGTAAATATGAAGTTTGTTTCCATGACGAGCTTGTGGTGGTGCAAGCTGATGAGGATCCCAGACGTGTGTGGAGGTGGCCCAGATCGGCTTGTTGGACTCCTTACAGTAATCACGAGAGAACCGGACTACCCACTTTCAATAGCAGCCGGTATGTGTCAATGGGGGCCATGGTAGCTTTTCCCGTAACACAAATAGTGCCTACAATCTTTTAGAAACTGCTGGTTGATTTCATTTCGTTTGTTCTACACTGACCCCATGATCAGTTCAAAAGGTTTGTCCGTCCGGGGTATCTTAAACGAGCAGACTGTTCATTATCTAATATTCCGAAAACAACACAAGTGAAACCGTTTCATTCCTGAAGTAAGGAAGTGGGGGGACTTCGAACTGCGCCCGATACGAAGGCCACTATCAATCACTGGACCTGGCCCTGTCATCGCCAATGGCTCTTCCTATTGGGTCCAACTTCGTAGGTGCCTCCCCACCTTTGAACCTGAGAAAAAAAGCAGATACATTCTTCGAAACGCTTTGTTCCGTTCGGAGTAGACTGGTTTTGAAATGTGATGGCACACGCGCACAAACCATATTTCGTCTTTCGGCGAAACGGACGAGTCCATTTAAATCAGCGGGGGCGTCAGTTCAGTCGACTACTTGCAGCCGAGGTGTGCGCATCAGCGGTAGTAATGGAGATTAGTTTTGTGACAACAAATAAAGAGGGCGATTAGTTTTGTGACAACAAATGAAGAGGGCGATTTGTTTTGTGACAAGAAATGAAGAAGGCGATTAGTTTTGTGACAACAAATGAAGAGGGCAATTACTTTTGTGACAACAAATGAAGAGGGCGATTTGTTTTGTGACAAGAAATGAACAACATGGTCTGCGAGGGATACAAAATGAACAGGAACGCTTCTGGAAAATAAATGCGAGTCGACACTGACACTCGTTACTTTGTATGTCAGTGGTTTTGGAGCACCTCGAGTTATTCGCAATGTCGCTAACTAAATCCATGGAGAAGAGTCCCTCATAAAAAGCTAACGGTTCCTCAGCTTGTCAAGAAATTGTATGGAACCCGAAGGTTCATTACCATGTTAAAAACAGCCAGTCGTTTGTATCCCGAACCAGACCAATCCAATTCACGCCTCCGTCCTGTGCCCTGAACATCCATTTTAATATGTGTCTCCCACCTACGCCTAGGTCTTCCGAGTGTTCTCAGATTTCGACACTAAAACTGTGTAGCCACCACTCCTCTTCCTCCTTACGTGCCACATGCCTCACCCAACTCATTCTTGATTTCGTCACCTGAATATATGATTAGTAGCGATCAGGTTATGCGAACATCACGGTATATGAAATACACTTAATTATAGTCCCCAAAAATACGGGACATGGAAGCGGCTGAAAGGGCACCACCTGTTTTAATATACAGTATCATATTTTAGGTACAATTTCCTAACTTTCAGCTATGACGATGACCTTTACTTGGGAATTTATTTGAATATGATGGCATAGATTTTGGAAATAATTACAGACTAGTGCTAAGGATTTACAATGCAGTGACTAGGCCACATGAATAATGTAACTGCGTTTATGAACGTCATCACAACGGGCAGGGTATGTACGAAACGTCAGGGAGGCGCAATGATGACATTACCTCATATCGTATTTACAGACTTTCCATCGTGCAGGTCTACTACGGAGCCCAAAGCAACCTGGTCATCATCTCACACTGCTCCAAGTCTGACCGAACTGTTCACGCTTATGACTTGCATTCTTCACACCGACCACAAAACGTGAATAAGAAAGTAAAAGTTTTCCTCTGTCTCTAGATGTCCATCATTTGGACTTAAATCTCTTGTGGCGTCATGTCAGAGCTGATTCTGGTTAACGATAAAGTCGTAACTAGAAGAACGGGTGGCGCTGGGATCTACAAGGCAGACAACTGGAGTTACAGGATATGGGGTTTGCATGACGACAAAGATTCATGTTGTGGTAGTGTAGTCTGTTAGGATACCAGCGTTTCGGCGAAACGTACGGTCTTGGCTAAATGGACTCACCGTCTTCGCAGGGTACAACCAAAAAGATGACTGCTAGTATCCCGGCCAGGCTAGCCTGGCTTGTCTGGCCGGGATGGTAGCAGTATTGGACTGACAAATACCTGACGCTGTATGTGCAGCTTTGAGCTCCTGATGGTGGGTGGAAAAACCGCCTGAAACACGTAGAGCGTCTTACAGAAATAAATCAATTGAGAACCGTCGCATCTTGTTGGTTGTACTCTGCGAATATATTAGCGATGCACGGACCTATGAATGTTAAAAAAAATGACTCATCGTGTTCATTATTTCCGCAAACGTCACTCCCTCCCGTATTACAACTGACATCAGACCTCGACCGTTTTGTTCCAGTCAACCGCGGTAACGCAGTCGATATAGCACTACCAATTGGCTGGACGGTCCGGGGTTCGAATCCGGGCAGGGGAAGGATATTTTCTCTTCTACAAAACCGTCCAGACCGGCTCTGGGGGACACCCAGGCTCCTATTCCATGCGAACAGAGGTTATTTCCCAATGAAAAAAGGCCAAGGCGTGAAGTGGACCATCTCCATTTAGTGCCGAGGATACGAGTAGGTGGAGCTATACCTCCGCTCCCCCTATACGGCTTCATGGCGTGGATAGCAGAAATTTTACCTTTTTTTTAATCGTTTCATTCAAAAGCGTTTTGGGACTCCAGGTCCTGGGGATCTGGAGTCCTGGGAACAGTAAACATTTTCCGCTTCCATTACGCCCAGGCTCCGTATTAGACAGGTTTCACTGTATGTAATACACAGAAGTCATATTACTTGCCATTCTGTCGTTATTATATAATTATATAGCAGTCAGGAGTGTGTGGGCCCTGTAGCTCAGTTGGTATAGCGACTGACTATGGGCTGGACAGTCCGGGACCGAATCCCGGTGGGGACGAGATTTTCCGCCCGTCCAGACCGGCCCTAGGGTCCACCCAGCCTCCTGTAAAATGGGTACCGGGTCTTTCCTGGGGGTAGAGGCGGCCGGGGCGT
>Ga0123354_10017291_pt1 | contig 11299 bp, 6 predicted proteins | sample TergutLab28metaG_2_FD_97872 | JGI IMG/M metagenome (GOLD analysis project Ga0123354, IMG submission 97872) | Labiotermes labralis P4 segment gut microbial communities from Petit-Saut dam, French Guiana - Lab288 P4 | ecosystem: Host-associated > Arthropoda: Insects > Digestive system > Gut ... | reverse complement strand
GGTGTTTTGGGTTATATCGGTATACTTTAACATAAGGAACACCCTCCCGAAGTCTGGCACATTCCTCCTGGGACACCCTGTATATATATATATATATGTGTGTGTGTGTGTGTGTGTGTGTGTGTGTGTGTGTGTGTGTGTATGTATGTGTGTGTGTGTATATAAGAACGCACAAACTGTTTCATTTACTAGGAATCAAAGCAGCCACTAACCATGACAAACTTCAGATAGACAGTCGACGCGGTCGACATTCGAACACGCATATATTCCGAATGCGAGTCAGTGGCGTTACAGCCAAGCCAGCCTGCTTGGTACAAATATCAGGCGAAGAACACAAATTCCACCACTAACAAGTTATCGCAAAAAACAATAATCACGATCGACTACTTTCTGGTAGGTACAATAATGAGATTTCGCAAATGAAACGGATTTTACGCAATGTGACAATCAGTAAGTATGAACTGAAACCTTTAATAATAAGACACGTTCAAAAAGTCTAATATTTACCGGTGGGCCAGAATAGCGCAGGCGGTATAGCGACTTGCTACGGACTGGACGTCCCGGGGATCAAGCCCCGCTGGGGGGGGGGCGAGATTTTTCGCACTCGTCCAGACCGGCCCTTGGGCCCAACCAGCCTCCAGTACAATGGATACCGGGTCTCTTCCCCGGGGGTAAAGCGCCCGGAGCGTGGCGTTGACCACCCACCCCCTTGTAAGGACGAGGTTAAGAAAGAGTAGAGCTACACCACTCTTACACCTCTGGGCCTTCATGGCATGTTCTAAGGTGTAATTTACCTTTACCTTTTACAATTTACAAGAGTGGAGAGATCGAACAAAACAATGTAAATAGTAATTTGAGGAGTACAATATTTATAAAGGAATTCACTGCAATTTACAAATGCCGTCGTCGTCTACATGTGCCTGTGTTTATTACAACAGCAAGAGTAAAAAATATACACAGACCTACTCAGCTCTCGACAGACAGCGAGACTAAATCTGGGTTAGGTAATGGGAAGGCCGACAGGCTGAGAGCACGAACAGGGGCGAGGGACGGGTTTACGTGACCTATATTCACCTCAGAAAGCAAGTCACTTTTACTTTTGGCTACGTACTACCTTGCGAATTCCACTCAACATCCGTGCATGTCACAAAACACTTCGTTACGATTTATTCCCCACAGGAGATTATATTTAATTCGTACTGCTAGGCAGGCCTCTTCAACTAACTAAATGCGGGCAACCGTTATATGAAGAGCACTTGACCCACATGTTGGCAAAGAAAAAACAAACATACCATTCAAGAATCGCATTTCGACACTTTTACATCTCTAATATTTTACGCGCTCTTTTGAATCCGTAAATACATCCAGGGGAGGTTTGTCCTTCAGTCTTCCAAATCATATGACAGACTTTGAAAAGAAAATTAAACCGAATATCAAAACTCAAAAGCTGTGAATTCAACTTTGGTATACTTCGGTTCACTGAGTATACTACACTGCGTTCGTAGCCACTGTAGGCTCAAAATGAACTTCACGAAATCTCAAGGTGCTTTGAGGGGGACCATAAGGAGATCTTCGCATAAAGTGAAAATATATCATTGATATCAGTAACTATAATTTACTTTGAACATTTTCTTTGATATGCTGCACACTGGACGAAATAAACATTGCGGCATAATATAACTTCTGCTTATAAATTCGAATGAACCTTGCTAACATTCAGTTCAGCTTCTTCTCTGCTATATAAAAATATGTCACAATATCCTACAAAACTACAATTTTTACTCTGTTCTGTACGAAGGTCCAACTTGGTGTCTCACACTAAGGAAACAAACACTTGTTTGGGAACACTGAAGAATGGTTCAGAACAAGCGTTAAGAGCGAAAAGTGGAAAATTATACTCAACAAATTCAGTCAAATGTATTGGCGTTGTGCTATGAGTTGTTGCAACATCACACCAATTCTTACAGACTTCGTAACTTTCACCACAACCATCACGCGTAAGAAATCAAATTGGGATTAGGCGAGGATACTACAAACTTCAGCGCCACGAAAATCTTTATACGCTCCTCCATGTATACAGCAGCAATGCAAATTCGATTCCTCAGGCAAGAAAACCCTATGAAATTTACGTTTTTTTGTACCTTGCATTGTGACGCAATTATGTAATGTAAACCAACAAAACGCACATTTTTAAAATTCAATGTTTTAGTTCAATTCTTCGTGTCTTCTACATGTTTCGAGCATCATTTGTTCATCATCAGCAAGACAATTTGTACATGCAGTTTTGTATGGTATGTTTTTCATGCGTTTGTGTAAGCAGTCTAGCAGTTAGATGTATCGAGCACATCCCCCTGCTAGACTGCTTACATATATGCATGAAAAACACACCATAAAAAACTGCAAGTACAAATGGACCTCCTGATGATGAACACATGATGCTCGAAACATGCAGAAGACACGAAGAATTTAATTAAAACATTAAATTTAAAAAGTGTGCATATTGTTGGTTTACATTACATAAAAACCTACGACTTTACTACGCACTACAAAGGCTTCCAAATTCCAGGAAATATCAACGACGCTTTTATTTCGACTGTGCAGTGTAACACACACTTAGAGATACGTCAGTCAAATCAAGTGCAGGTAAGCGTCGCACAGAGACGGGGATACATTGTAATAAATTCGGCGTTAGGCGATTTCGTCGTTGTGCGAACGTCATAGAGTGTACTTACACAAACCTAGATAGTATAGCGTACTACACACCTAGGCTATATGGTATAGCCTATTGCTCCTAGGCTACAGACCTGTACAGCATGTTACTATACTGAATACTGCAGGCAATTGTAACACGATGGTATTATAATATCATAATATTATGGGACCACCGTCGTATATGCGATCAGTCGTTGACCGAAACGTCGTTAAAGCGGCGCATACTTGCTGTCCAAGACTTCTTGGACTGCTTGACCATTGAAGATGGAACGGATAGGTTGTCCCGCAACGTCGGTACGCAATTACCACTCTACGCTGCGTAAAATCCCAGAAGAGCACAGACCTCATTCACTTCGTAGCGGAAGCCCGACATCACGCATGCATATGGCAGTGTTATTAAGCACGTCTTAACAGCGGAAATGAGCTACTGAAGGCACCGTAAAACTATAATCTCTTCCCACTGATAGTACCAGGTTCATCTTAATAGCGTCGAACAATCGTCACACATTTTAAATTCCGTTCGACGTTTTGCTGCGAGGGCTGTGACACCTGTAGAGCGTGCAAAAAAAAACGAAATGTGAACAGCTGTGCACGAATATGTGGGAAGCGGTAATGTTAACATGAATATGAGAAAGGAAAGCTGTGCGGGCAAGTATATGAACTGGATTATAGTCATTCAACGAGAGGCCAACGACAGGACTTCATTGTGTACTTTCGTGATTCTTCAGTTTGTTTTAACAGAAGAAGTATTCTAGGAAGGGTCCGTATGAGGAAGTGCGTTTCAGGTACATATTTACACGTATTCAATAAGCACCATTTTTTGCAAACTTATGTACCAAGCAGTTAGCAAACCTTTTCCACAAACTATTTACTCTCTAATGATAGTCTTTTGTTTACCAACTTGATGCACAAATTCTTTATTTTACGGGAAGACTCTCGTAACCTGTGTACTGAACAGTCGCCCAAAGAGAGTGACGATAGCAAATGCTGCACTAATACAATTGTCCTCCTGAAGATGAGCATAAGCGTTCGAAACATGTAGAGGAATATAATAAATGTATTAAAATAAAGAATTTGTGCATCAAGTTCGTAAAAAAAGACTATCCTTATATTAGGACGCACGGTCAACAAAACATAAAACTATTTACTCTCTAATCAGCCTGTCTTCAACTCACGCCCAAAGCAATCGCGGCACTTCTTAATACCAACACAGACCATTAGATGACACTAGACGACGTAAGCACCCCTAAAATGCACAGCTGGCATAACGGATGACGAACAATTTCATACCGTAAGGTTTCGTTAACGTGACTTTTCCTCTACCTTCACCTTCCTGGCAGGCGATATGTGTTGTGTTAGCAATGCTGGCCAATAAAATTATTATGGCCTAATTACAAACATAAACATTGGAAGAACATTCATAGTCAAAATCACAATTATTGTGTCAGTAACTCATGAAACGGCTTCTGACTTCGCCATAATAGTGCAACGACACGCTGGATTGGCAAGCATTCATCCACAGAGTCAACAGGACTAAAAATAACCTAATGTGACAAGACTTCCACGCGTACACACGAAAAATTTCACTTTGTCTTTCTTGTTTAAAGAAGCAAAACTAACTTAAATACAAGCGTTATACGGACCACGGTCCGTGCAAGGAAAATGGAAACTGTTCTGATGCCAACAACCGATGATCCACAATAATGTTCGAAACACAACATAAAAAGATACCAACTTTTGAAATATGGCACACCTGGATAGTAAAATCTACATAATCCCTTCATAAGGCATTCTCTATCCAATTTATCAACGTAATAATGTACTACGCCGGTCCCAGTGACCGAGCGGTCTAAGGCGTAGATCTGCGGCCGCTCGCCTGCTGAGATAGTGGGCTCCAATACTGCCGGAGGCATGGAATTTTGCTGTGAGTGTTGTAAGGTACAGGTCTCTGCGACAAGCTGATCATTCGTCCAGTAGTTCGTCGTCGTGTGTGATCGAGGAACTTCAGGAATGAAAAGGCCCTGCCCACTGGGGGCTGTCTCGCCAAAAACAAACAATACACTACGCGTATCACAGAGCTATGTTAATTATTAACGAAAATTCACACGTTACATATGCTAAACGTTACGGAAAGCTAACCGAGTAGAAATTGGATGTCGTCTATTAAACAGTCAAGTACCATTGTACAGCCGACATCCAATTTCGGATTTATATTCTACGAACTGGAATGCTAAACAACTGACATAACCAAACCCGCAACCCACGTCACCTGTCACTATAAAAACAGCATAAAAGTTTTAAGTGTTTTATTATTTAATCATCAATCAAACACCGTCATTAAAGCACCTGTTTTAGTGATTTTGGAAAGGCCACACCTAAGGAAGTGCCATGTGACAATGGGTTTTACCTACTATACGTCATAAGTTATCTTCGCAAAATCTTGATAACACCAGCACGCATGGACAAGTGCTTGAGGACGAAAATCGAACAGTTAAATATGATAATCCCTTATTATGGCGCCGGCGTGCGCCGAAACGCGTAGAAGAATGCAATGTAACGTGATGAGTAAAATAGGTCCGTTATAGGTTGGTTCAGATAAATTCAATTAACATTCAGAACAGGAATTTATGCAAGAAGTCACGAAATAATTTGCGTAGAGAAGAAAACCCACTCGACGCTACTGAATGATTTATTGCACTTATTTGCAGATTAAAAAGTGCAATAAATCATTCAGAAGCATCTAGTGGGTTTTCTTCTCTACGCATATACAACGATGCACGGACAAACATACATCAAATTCACGAAATAATTTGTTAGACATATCCACCTTCAAAAGGCCTGTTTTGTAATCCCAACTCCGCCTCCTCATACCTCAAAAGGCCGTATCCCCTTTCTCAAAACCCGCAAAGGAAATGAACACGAAAGTACGTGGTAATTTTCAACAAATACTATTTAGTACTAAAAGAACTAAAAATTACATGCTGGGAAAAGTGACTTCTTACAGCACAAGGTGCCGGCATAATTAGGTCGTCGACCGGTTTCAGAAATATCGCCGGGCTGTAGTCGCAGCACTAAACGACACTGCTACTACGAAACGTGGACGCTTTCCAGGGGTATAAAACGAGTTTATACATCTTACAGACAGATTAAGATGTATAAACTAGAAATAAGGCAGCGCGCTTCTCTTAGTCCAACTATTCAAATTCAGTTTTAGTATATCGTCCTTACGCTGTCAAATTTAGGACACACTATCGAATTGTAACACATCGACAGACAGTTGGCTCAATCGGTAAGGATTCCAAATTGAAGCAGTTATCTGTCCGTTTTGAAACACTGACGAGCCAACGACTAACCAGTCAGGAAGTTATAGTGATCTCGCTGAATCCCTCCACACAAATACCGACATAAAACCTCTAGTAAGACCATAAAAGCTTCATCCCCCAACTCTGTGCCGTATAATCTACGATTCATTTACCTTAAAAGTCAAAGATACAAAGCCCGACAAACTGACAGCGCAGAAAGGACAAGCGATTAATCGGAAAGAACTGGAAAGCTGTGAAGAAAATGAGAGCCATAGATCGGGTCGAGATTCGAACTAGGCATCTCCCGAAAACAAGTCTAGAGTATTACATCTACAGTTAAATAAACATGTAATTAAAATTAGCGAGTAATCTATTCCGGAAAATGTTTTCTACATTCAAACGCAGATTTAACTGATAACCTACACGAACAGTAATAAGGTACAAAGTGTAAGTAATCGAAAAATAGAGCTGAAAGAAAATAAACATGATAACAAAATAAACATGATAACAAAAATAAAACATTACGAACAGAAGTCCATGCAAAGATAGTAGTACGGAATAGTAAGAAACCTTTCAACAATGTAACAAAAACATAAATTGATTTTAACTGTCGCATGGAGAAAAACAATATGAAATTAACGTGTCGCGAAGTGGTCTTGATAAGGAAAATGAAAACATGCACATACAATAAACACCGTCCCGCCCAGGCATTTCATTTTTTATATCTAAAGTGTGTGACATGTAACAGAGCTATTTTCTTCCTTATATTGATCACGTATGTATAAAAGAGCTATCGTACTAAACATAGAAACGTGAGCCATCCTATGACGTTGCCACATAGACATAGACATCACAAGGACAGGTTCGTAGCTCAGTTTACGTAGCCTGGTATTGTAAAACATACGACACACGTCGTGTTGCACAGCGCGAGTGTTAACAAGCAAACCAAAAACAGAAAAGTTTAACACCACAAAATTATCGACACAGTGTTACAAAACACTCTCACTGCAGCACTGTCAGTTTGCAACTTCTGATATCACCGCCTCTTACATGCATACAACCTCGACGCCTGAATTCCAAAAAATGAGAACGGAATGATGGTGACCTGGTTATGTTTCTTTTTATTTCACCCATTCCTTCCATGCAATCTGGAAAATCACAGACGTCAGCGTATAGAAATGACACCACAGAAAACTGCTCAACCATTCCATAGTTGGGAATGTACGATTTGGGAACCGCTGTCGCCGGTTTGTGTGTCTGCAATGACACATGAAGTTTTGCGATACCATCATTTTAGTAGATTTCTGGGTACAAAAAAAAAAAAGCAGCTCTTTCCTAGAAGCGGGTGGGGAGGCCTTAGAGGGGCCCCCCCCCCCCCCCCCCCCCCCCCGGTTAAAAAGCAAAAGTAGAGGATGCAAAATCAAAATATCGTTGCGGAGGTAATTCCAGTTCTAATGATGAACAAAACTGACAACAAACACGATTTAAAATGGTATGACGATAAAATCCGAAGTACATACGGTACAGTGAGTGAGTGATACAGCGATAAATGTGTCAAAATGCCAGGCTGTACAGTGAATGGCCTGATCAATCATATCCTAAGAAACGAAACATACATAATAAAGACACCAAACATGAAGTTCCAAAACAGCATAAAACATCACTTAAAAAGAAACGAAAAACTCATGTGCTGTTCGCGAATGCCAAGACATCCGGCGCCCTGCAACGATCAGCACCGTGTCGCAAAGCGTGCCATGGATGTGAAAGGGTGTGGCGTTGTTAATAAGGAAATGGGAATTCCATAAATATATATTGAAATAGTCGTCTGTTCCTCGCAGTATGTACAAACAGGTGCAGCCTCACTACATACTAAATGTCCATGGGCCTGGAGAGTGTGACCAATCCGCAGACGGGGGAGTATGACATCCTTTTTAACAGCGGGCACTTGGTCAGTGCCTCAACGGATGGCATACAGTTACGCCGTTGGCAGATGGTATGCACAGAGAGTAGGAAAGCCCTTGGTGTTACAAACAGCAGCCGAAACAGCGTAATCGGTATCGTGAGTACGCTATGGGCTGGACAATTGAGGCATCGTCGTTCGATTCCCGGGAGGGGCAAAAAATATTTCTCCTCTCAACCGCGTCTAAACCGGTTCTGCGACACACCCAGTCTCTACACAACGGGTGCCGAAGGATCCTTCTCGGGGTATAAAGCACGCCGGGGCGTAAACCTTACAGTTCACCTCCATCTAGCACCTACGTCAAAAACGCATGGAGCTATATCTCCGTCCCCCCCCCCTCCCCCAGCCTTCATGGCGTGCACAGGGGCTATTTTACCTTCACTATTTAATATTCGTTTATGAACGCTGTGCAGCCGATTCTTACATAAACGACTCCCTCAGTAAGCACAGACATACAACCCGGATATCGTCACGAACATCCGACAAGATGAAGGTCACCGGTCATAACGTTCAATGCGTCCTTGTGGAACAGTTGAGTACACTGACAAAAATATGCGGAAAGCCTACCTGCAGGTGCTGAAGAAGATGCAGAAAGGGCAGAACTAAAGGCAGAATAGCTATGATATTTAAACTCGTATCAGCTGCAGTGGGTAGGGTGAAATTCCGCACCATAAAAAAGGGTACTGTGGCTGTGTAACAAACTTCGTCGTCCGCTCCATCAAAAATCGTACGGGTGCAGATCTAGCGAGCGAGGAGGCCACAATCCCCTGTTTAATATTCAATCACCAAAAACATTCTCTACACAACGCACAAAGTTCTTTGCAGTGTCAAACTGTTGCAATGTCTTGCTTTAAAAAAAAAAGTTTTCTCGTAATTGGGCACGTGTTTAAAAGCGCTGTCAATGTGTATACATATAACGATGTGAATTTATGGTCTCAGGGGGGGAAAACGGGCCCAAAAGTTCTATTTCCTGCACGACCTGTGTTTAAGAGACTGTAAATCACAACTGACTTAAGTGGATGCAATTAGCACATGCCTCCTGCCTGCTCTCAATGACTGGAACGGGACCTGTTGCTCGAAAACGTCCTACATATTTGTCAACAGTGACTCTGTTTGCAACAGGTGCATCAGGAAACTTTCGTCCAAATTTATACGGCAATTCCTGCAGTAAATGTATTCAACGTATCCTCACAGCGACTGCACAACTCATGGACTCAACGAAAGCTGCGTGGTAGCCAGACACTGAGGACTGACTGGTGATATTTGTCAATTAAAATGATGTTTCTGTACTTCTACATTCGACAAAAGAGACGACCGAAATAAGCCAAACACGTTTATCGTAAGTTATACATAAATTTGCATCTCATCAGCAACGGATCGTTAGTTCTCGCATGGCACACGGACCTGTTTTCTAACAATTTAACACATACCTAGTGCTAATGAAATACATTATCAACTGGCGTGTAAATGACACTCGCAACTGCATGTTCACGACCACACTGCGTTCTCTACCAGGCATTATTATGTCGAATGCCAATGTTCTGTAGCAGTCAATCATTGACAAAAATCGTGGCTGCTGTTTAGGAGAACGAATAAGCTTGAAAATTAACGTCCTGAAAACGTGTTCCTTATAAAAAGAAAAAAACAGAACAACTTTCGGAGTTGGAGTTGGGCGAATTATTCCAAAGATCCGGGAATGCAGGGCAGTAAAATATCTTAAGTTTTCTGTCTGTTACTCAATGACAGCAACGATACTCATGCAACCACTGCGTGCTTCTGGTATCTTCTGTTCTGAAACGAATGAAATACATTCTCGATACACAGAACTACACGTTCCTCTGACAGAATCCATTCATTTAAAAACTGTGTGCGTGCGTGTGTGTGCGTGCGTGTTTTTTTTTAATTTACTGCGTGTTTCGGTCCCTTCAGACCATTATGAAGTCTTATGCTGGAGTATGCGGTATTAGTTGACGTTATGACATTCATCATAATATTTTGAAAATGGTTCCAACTCCGTCAGGATGATCATTTACAATGTTTGTCCAGTTTTTTTTTTTTCAAAATAAGGCTCAAATATAAAGTCAGAATGGAACTGATACTGAAAGTGCAGGGACGTACAGCAAATAGTCAAGCCCATGTCGTTAGAAAACAAGAAAACGATTCCATCAGATACCGACTACTATTACGACGATATGAGACAACAGTACATTTGAAACTCCGTTATGAATCGAGAAGGAAACTCATCACATTTCTCACTGGTGAGGGCCCACTTTGTCCGGTCTGAATGTAAGACTATATCGCAGGCGATAATCCGTCTTATATGCAATCCTGTTCATCAATTCGGGATCCTATGTCAGTTCAAAGATAAGTATTACACTCAAAAGTAATGGAAATGAAGAAAGTCACAGCACAGTATGTTTGCATTGCCCAAACAAGTTTAAACAATCGACAGTGCATACATAATAAACGTAATTACAGCACAGTCCTGTTTCGATGGAAATAGAATAAATTTCTTTCGTATAACCCTTCTTGGTAATCATACACACAGCCTTCATCAATTTTATCACCTGTTATACCCTGCAAACATGACGCCATTCAATCAACGTTTACTAAATTTTGTTTTATAATTAAACAGAACATAGTCCTAACCCTGATATTATCGAAATAAAATTCGTAATGTCTAAAAACGCGTTAAACACGCAATCAACAACAAAAACTCAAGAACAATGGTTCCCAAGTGTATTCACCATTTGTTTACATGATTTCTTTAATCGTTCGACAGACCTAGTGGGCCAGGGCCTCCTCAAGGTTGAGGCTTCCACTCACAATCCGACACACCGCACTCGGTAGGACTCGTCTGTACGAGCCATCAGCCTGACGCAGAGACCTCTACGTACCAACACTCAACACTCACAACAGAAAGACATCCGTGCCCCGGGGGCATTCGAATCCGCAATCCCAGCAAGCGCGCGACCACTGGGATCGGCGAGCTTTCATCAATGTATTTAAAAAAGGAGGAAGTAACAAAATGAGGTAAAAGTTTGTGCCATGTTACATTCCAACCCCGAGATTTCTCTTGTTCCGCAGTCTCTGAATGTATTCATGCCTAAAAGTTCTTGCACGATGAGTGACTTAAACCGGTGGTATCGTTATCAATTACCGTGCAGTTTAAAACTGAAAATGATCAAGGCAAATACCTGCTCAGAACCACTGTTTTAGAGTAAAGGAAGCCAATGGCGCACGCCCCCCTCGCCTTCCCCCCCCCCCCCCCCCAACAAAACACAAAAAAAAAGACGTCCACACCCACCCTATACCACCACCCGAT